>Ga0209633_10005745_pt1 | contig 10795 bp, 6 predicted proteins | sample Cruoilmetagenom1_FD_187290 | JGI IMG/M metagenome (GOLD analysis project Ga0209633, IMG submission 187290) | Oil polluted marine microbial communities from Coal Oil Point, Santa Barbara, California, USA - Sample 1 (SPAdes) (version 2) | ecosystem: Environmental > Aquatic > Marine > Oil seeps ... | reverse complement strand
AAGAAGTCTCTTTCAAAATCGCCTAACGGGAAGCCGTCAAGTGCCGTCCGGGACATGACATGATACACGGTGGTTTGGTTTTGGACTATCATTCTTGATACGCGCGGCATTAGTTCCTCCCTTTCCGATCCTTTTTATAGAAGTTACCTTGTGAAAAGATAGTTGTCAAGTATAAAGTACCTGTCCCTTTTACCCTTTTACCCATGCTGCCTCCCTGAGGGTATTAATTTTGATACCAACAGATACCTTTTTTATTGGTGGCCGAGAGTGCTTTGAGTGTTATCAAGTGAGACAACGCCAGTGACCATAATCACTCTTTTGGCAACGATCTTACTGAATAGCAGATGTTTATCCTCATCAAAGCCCCTTTTATACCCCCGACTGCAACGTGGCCATCGAGCACAGCCAAGAGGAGTTTAAAACCTGGTTGCGTTCATGGAAATATGCGGCCTTTTCCAGCCGGGAACTGGCCTTGCAGTGGGACAACGCTGCCCATGAGTGGAATCATTGTTCATGTCTCGGTCTATCCGGCAAGAATGCCTGTCGGTCCCACTTTCGTTCATCGCGATTGTGCTATTTCAGGAGTCAGCGAATGGAGGCCCATGATTGGATTTTCGATTTGGTCGTTGACATCTCCACACGTGCCAGTGAAAATGGATTGATCGAACCGCGAGGCGGGTCCCTGAAAAAAAACCCGATCATTCAAAACAACACTGAGGTCTTGGGTTCCTTTCGTCCAGAGACAAGACTATTGTGGTATGCGCACGAGGGAGGGCGCATGCCATAAAACACGAGTGTGAGAAAGGAAAATTGACGATGGGATTTCACACCGCATTCCGGATTGGAATCATCGTGCTTGCAGTAAACCTCCTGATCAGCCCGGTTGCGGCTGATCAGCAAAGGTTTAAGGGCGTACAGATCAAGGTTGGCGTACAAAATGTTTCGGCCATTGGCGGACCGGCGAAGGAGCATGCCAAGACCTGGGAACAGCGCACGGGTGGCAAGGTTGTGATCGCCGAGTTCCCCTTCCGCGAGCTGTTCGAGGAGTTTTATGGAGCGCTCTCCACGGGGACAAACGCTTTCGACGTGATCCTCTATGCCCCGGCTTGGGCCGGCGATTTCGCGCCCTACCTGTCCGAGGTACCCGCTGATATCGCCGATGACCCCTCATTCGACGATATCCATCCCGTGTACCGCGACCGGCTGATGCAATGGGGCAACAGGCGTATCGCCATTACCGTGGACGGCGATCTCTTTTCAGGATACTACCGCAAGGATCTGTTCGAATATACGAGCCACCGGATTGATTTCCGCCAACGGTACGGCTACGAACTCGCGACGCCCAACACCTGGCAGGAATATCGTGATATTGCCGAGTTTTTCACCGGCCGTGAAGGTCCTGAAGGCCAGAGGCTTTACGGGACCGTCGAGGCCTTCAGCCGAGGCGGACAGCAGTTCTGGAATCTGTTCTCACGCGCTTCGGCCTATGCCAACCACCCAGATTATCCCGGCGCCCAGTTCTTCGATCCCGATACCATGCAGGCCCACATCAACAACCCAGCCTGGGCGCGGGCCGTCAAGGACTACGTGGAGATTGTGAATTTCTCGCCTCCGGGGGCTCTGAACTTCGGCATCGTCGAAGCCCGCATGCCTTTTGTGCAGGGACATACGGCGATGATCCTCGACTGGGGGGATACCGCACAGATTTCGGCTAATCCCGGGAAGTCCAAGGTGGTCGGTAAGGTGGGCTACTTCGTCCTCCCCGGTACGATGGAAGTTTGGAACTACGTCCAACAGCGGTGGGACCGGATGGAGCGACCCCACAAGGCCCCGTTTCTGGCTTTCGGCGGTTGGGTCGGCAGCGTCCCGAAGAGCAGCAAGCAGCAAGCGGCTGCATGGGACTATCTCATGTGGTACTCCAGCCCAGAGAACAGTCTGCACGACGTGGTGACCAGCGGCACGGGTGTGAACCCCTATCGATACACCCATTTCACCAATATCGACGCTTGGACCAAGGCGTTTACGCCCCGCGCCGCCTCCGAGTATCTCGGCATGCTGCGGGCAAGCCTCGATTCGCCCCACGCGACGCTGGATCTGCGCCTGCCCGGTTTTTTCGAATATACCGAAGCGCTGGAGATCGAGCTCGAGCGTGCCCTAAAAAGGGAGCTCTCGCCGCGTCTCGCAATGGACCAGGTGGCTGTGAAATGGGAACAGATCACCGAACAACGTGGTCGTGAGAAGCAGAAGGCAATCTACCGGGCCTCCATGGATTTGCCACCGAAACCGCCTCCAAAAAAGCAAAAGTATGTCATCGGCTTCTCCCAGGCCACCACGACCGAGCCGTGGCGTCTTCTATTTAACAAGGTCCTGCGACAGGAGGCGGCCAAGTACTCGAACATCGAGCTCATTGTCGCCGACGGGCTCGACGACATTGAAAAGCAGGTACGAGACGTCGCCGACTTCATTCGCCAGAAGGTCGACGCTATTTTGATCTCGCCCAAGGTCGCCTCGGGCCTGACCCCGATTGTAAACAAGGCTTACAACGCCGGTATCCCGGTAATTGTCCTAGACCGCGATCTTACCAATGACCAGTACACGCAGTTCATCGGCGGTGACAACCGCCTCATCGGCCGCACCGCTGGCGAATACGCCGTCCAGCTGCTGGGTGGCAAGGACGCGGCGCACGGTGTCGTCGTCGAGATCTGGGGTGGCATGGCGTCGACGCCAGCTCTGGACCGGCATAATGGATTCCATGAAGTCGTCGACAAGGAACCTGGGATCTCCATGGCCATCGAAGCTGCTGACGGTGACTGGAAGCAGGACAAGGGATACGAAATCATGGCCCGGGCGCTGGCAGAGAACGAGCGCATCGATCTCGTCTATGCCCACAACGATCCGATGGCCTTCGGCGCCTACCTGGCGGTAAAGGACGAGGGGCGGGATAAGGACACCTACTTCCTCGGTATTGATGGAATTCCTGGGGAGGGCGTCAAATGGGTCTCCGAAGGCATTCTGACAGCTACATTCCTGTACGACACCCCTGGCGATGAGGGGGTCCGGCAGGTGCTGCGGGTTCTTGCCGGAGCGCCGATCGCCAAGCGGATTACCCTGCCGACCATGACCATCGATAAGAGCAACGCCACAGACATCCTTATGGCCCATGGCCTGCGCTGAGGACGTGGCAAATTGGGCCGACCGGGGATGAGCTTGGAGGCAATAGACTATTGGGTATGAATTCGAGCGAGACATCGAGGGTGGGGCGTGCGAAGCAAGGATTGTTATTCGGCTTCGCGGGCAGGCTGTATTTAGCTTTCGGTGCCATCATCTTGTTGACCGTGATTACAACCGCGTTAAGCCTTTACTCCTTCAATCGTTTCGGGGAAGTTGTGCAGCGCACGACCAAACAGACCATCCCTCTGGTTGTCGGGGCCAAACACTTGGCGGAAAGGAGCTTGTCCCTCGCTACATCGGCACAGAGCATCGCCCTGGCCGGGGACAAGAGTGAACTTCAGGCTGTCATGGCCGATCTTGAAGGACTGCTTCGCGAGATCAACGAAGCGGTGGACAGACTAAAAAGCCGATCCGATCCCGACGTCCTCAGCGACATCCTCCATGACGTCGAAGCCCTGGCGACCATCCTGGAAACGCTCAAGAGCCTGGCCGAGCAACGTTTTACGATGCGGCAGCAGGACGATATATTTTTTGACAGGGTCAAAGAGGTTGGCGCCGTTTTCGCTGATACGTCCCATCCGGTGACCTATGGGGTCCACTCCCTAATGGGCCTTTTCGCCAACCGGGCGGGGCGCCGCACGATGAACATGGTCGAACACCTGGGCAGCGATGTCCATCGGCCCGTGACGATCATGCTGGCGGCGCGGCGTACCATCGAGTCGATCAAGGCGTCTGTCCTTCCCGCCGTAGGTAGCGAAGATCTCATGCAACGGCTACGCCGGTCCTCGATGGCCACTATTACACGCGATCTCAAGGAGTTGTCTCGCAACACCGCGTCTCCCGAGCTGTCGGAATTAATCCGTATGGCGACGGAACTCCGGGATAGGGAAAACGTTGGCGACGATGACCTGGAACGGTTCGCCAGGCGATTGGACGAGCAAGTCGAACGGGAAAGGCTTGCCATTATCGATGAACACCGGCGTGCTGGCCTGGAAACGCGCGAGACGATCGTCCAGTTGATCAACCAGGCGGTCAATGAAGGTGGCGTCAGCACCGAAATCCGGGCTCTGGGAACCCACGTGATCAGCCTCCTCAATACGGTTGCGGTCCTCGAATCGGCGGAGGCGGTGTACGAGATGCGGGTGGGATTCGACCGCTCATTCGACGCCCTGCGGGATGCGCTGGGGGAATTCGAGAACAGTGCCCTCGCCCAGCGTAATCCGATCCTGGCGGGCAATCTTCGCAAGATCGAAGACGATCTGATCCAATTGCGGCATGGCGACATGGATCCGTTCGCACGTCGCACCAGCGAACTTTCTTTGATCAGCGAGATAGCCAATCGGCTGGTCGAGGGCCGTGAGGTGTCCCGTCAGCTGACCCGGAAGGTCAACCAACTGGTATCGAGTATCATGGCGGACTCAGAGCAGCTTAGCATTGATGCTGACAGGCAGCGATTGACCAATAGTACGATCATCATCTTCGGTGGTGCGTTCTCCGCGTTGGTGATTGTGGCCATTACCATCTACACCGCGGCTACATCGCGGCGCCACGAAGCCAATCTGCATGGTGAAATCTCTGAGCGTAGGCGGACAGAAACGGCGCTTCGCCGACGCACAGCGCAGTTGGAAGCGGCCAACGTCGAGTTGGATGCCTTTGTCTACTCCATCTCACACGACCTGCGGGCGCCGCTGCGCGGTCTCGCGGGCTTTAGCCAGGCCCTGATGGAGGACTATGCCGACAAGCTCGATGGGGATGCAGTCGACTACCTCACACGTATTAGTCGCGCCAGTCAGCGTATGGGGCAGATGATTGATGACCTCCTGGCGCTCTCGCGCGCGACACGCGGAGAGCTCCGCTGGGAGCGTGTTGATTTGTCCGCTTTAGCCACGGCAATTGCCGCAGAGCTTGACGAGCGTGATCCCGACCGTCAGGTGTCATGTGAGATCGCGCCACAGGTCATCACCCAGGGCGACCCACGCGTTCTTAGGATCGTGCTCGAGAACCTGCTGCATAATGCCTGGAAGTTCACCAGCAAGCACGACAGGGCCACCATTGTCTTCGGCACCCGGCGGTTGGGCGGCGAAACGGTGTATTTCGTGCGCGATAATGGGGCCGGGTTCGACATGACCTACGTTAAAAAGCTGTTTGGCATTTTTCAGCGTCTGCACACGATCACCGAGTTTGAAGGCACTGGTATCGGCTTGGCGATGGTTGCACGTCTTATCCACCGGCATGGTGGCCGCGCCTGGGCTGAAGGTGAGGTGGGGCAGGGGGCCACTTTTTATTTTACGCTGGGGACCTCGAATATGGAGGAATCGAAGACATGATGTCTTCATTGACGATCTTGCTAGTAGAGGACAATCCGGACGACGAGTTCCTGACTGTGCGCGAATTGAAAAAACAAAATATCGTCGACGAGATCATCGCTGTGCACGACGGGGTAGAAGCCATGGAGTACCTCTTCGGTACGGGGCAATATTCCAGGCGCGATGTGCGTGACGTCCCGACCGTGGTGTTGCTGGATCTCAAGTTACCAAAAGTGGACGGCTTGGAGGTGCTGCACCGGATTCGGACGAATGACCGCACAAAACATATTCCTGTGGTGGTGTTGACATCGTCCGACGACCCACGGGACGTCGTCGAAAGCTACCGACTCGGGGCGAACAGCTATGTCCGCAAACCGGTCAATTTTAACCAATTTCAAGAGGCAGTGCGATACCTGCAGTTCTACTGGCTGCGGTTGAATGAACTGCCACCATCTGGAGAATCATCATGATAAAACCGCTCAAGGTACTCATCGTTGAGGATAACGAGGATGATGCGGCACTGCTGGTACGCGCATTGAAAAGCGGGGGCTTCGAGCCAATCTACGCGCGTGTAGAAAACGCAGAGGATTTTCACGCGGCTCTTAATGGGTCATCGTGGGAGGTCATCATCTGTGATCACGCCATGCCGCAGTTCGACTCCTTCGCAGCGCTCACTATCGTCAAGGAAACGGGTTTAGATTTGCCGTTCATCGTGGTCTCGGGGGTGATCGGTGAAGAGGTCGCGGTGGCAACTATGAGGGCTGGCGCACACGACTACCTTATGAAGGACAAGCTGCTCCGCCTCGTGCCGGCCATCGAACGTGAATTGCAGGAAGCGGAAGGGCGGCGTCAACGACGGCAAGCTGAAGAGGCGCTGCGTAACAGTGAGGTGCGGTTCAGGGAGTTGGCGGACATGTTGCCACAGATTGTGTTTGAGACTGACATCCATGGAAACCTGACATTTGTCAACCGTAATGCATTTGACACCTTCGGGTACACCGAGGATGATCTTGCTTCGGGTCTCAATGCAACGCAAATGATTACGATTGAGGATCGCCATAGGGCAGTTGACAGGGTAAGCCAGATTGTGGCTGGCGAAGCCAACCTCATCGAATCAGAGTATACTGCTGTGAAAAAGAATGGAGAGAAGTTTCCCGCAATCATATACTCGACCAGATTCCTCCGTGACGGAGGCCCTGCCGGTATTAGAGGCATATTGATTGACATCACCCAACGCAAGCGGATGGAGCAAGATCTATTTGCTGAAAAGGAGCGTTTATTAGTAACCCTCCGAAGCATTGGCGATGCCGTAATCACCACGGACCGAGAGGGGCAAATTGTTCTCATGAATCCTGTTGCGGAAGCGCTGACTGGTTGGAACGAAGCGGATGCCCTCGGTCGCCCATTGATGGAAGTATTCCAAATTGTTAATGAATATACTGAGGAGCCTTGCGCCAACCCGGTGGAAAAGGTGCTTTCCAGTGGACAGGTTGTGGGTTTAGGCAACCACACCATGTTAATCGCCAGAGATGGCCAGGAACATATTATCGCCGATAGCGGCGCACCGATCACCGATACTGAAGGGGAGACGATTGGTGTCGTGCTGGTGTTCCGGGATATAACCGATCAGCAGCGTTTGGAAAAGGAACTGTTGAAAATGGAGAAGCTAAAATCGCTGGGCGTGCTGGCTGGAGGCATTGCCCACGACTTTAACAACTTTTTAACGGGTATTCTCGGCAATCTGTCACTTGCCAAAATGGACCTGCAACCCGGTAAGCCGATGTCGCGGTCGTTAGATGAGATGGAAAAAGCCGCCGTGCGGGCCAAAGATTTGACCCAACAGCTGCTGACTTTTTCCAAGGGCGGAGAGCCGGTCAAGTGCACCACCGGCATTACTAAGCTGGTCCGGGAAGCCGCGCAATTTGCCCTCCATGGCTCCAATGTCCGATGCAAGCTTGATATTAATGAAAAATTGATGCCGGTTGATGTCGATGAAAGCCAGATCGCCCAAGTCATTCACAATCTTATTATAAACGCTGACCAGGCAATGCCCAATGGCGGAAAAGTGTGGATCCGGGGCGCTAATGTGAGCTTGGCAAAGGGCAACCCGTTTGCTCTGTCGCCAGGCAACTATGTTCAGGTGACGTTTCAAGATCAGGGCATGGGCATCCACCCTAACTACATCAAAAAGGTCTTCGACCCATACTTTACGACCAAGCAAAAAGGGAGTGGGCTGGGGCTTGCCGTTGCCTATAACATTGTTGCCAAACACGACGGTCAGTTGACGGTGGACTCGGAATTGGGTGAAGGCACAACATTCACCATCTTGTTGCCTGCATCCACTATCAGTCCGAAAACCTATAGTGAAAAACGCGAGGAAATCGTCACCGGGCAAGGTCGTATTTTGGTCATGGATGACGAAGATTACATTCGCGAACTGGCTCTATCCATGCTGACCAAGTTGGGATACGAGGTGGTAGTGGCAAAAGACGGCCAAATCGCCGTGGACTTATACAGAAAGGCCTTCGACCAGGGGCGCCCCTTCGATGCGGTCATCCTGGACCTGACAGTTCCCGGTGGGATGGGGGGGAAAGAGACCATCAAGCGTCTCATCGAAATCGATAAAAACGTACGGGCCATCGTTTCCAGCGGCTATTCCAACGACCCGGTTATTGCCAACCACACCCATTATGGATTTCATGGCGCCGTGCAGAAGCCGTACATGGTACAGGAGATGAGCCAAATGTTAGAATTGATAAAAAAGGCATAAACAGTCTGTCTTTAATTAAGATTTTGTAAAAAGAAGAACAATCCTCTATCTCCAGAATTTTCTTTTTTAGGATACCAATTACACGGAAGAACCTCAAGGAGGCTTTCTAGCCGACTCTCAACACTCAGATGCAAAATATAGGTTCATTATTGTTCTATTATTTCCGGACCTATAACCCAAAAGAAGGCTGAAATTTAAAGCCTTTTAATTTCAACTGATTATGCTTTGTCCAATTGTGATAAAACACTGGCATCAAACTTATTTTATAACAAGATTACGAATCACCGGATTTGGCAAGGTCCACGCAATCAAGCTGTTCTCAATTTATGTAGAAAGAGTTGATAGCGTTTTTTAATCGGATAATAATGATGTATCCAGAACCACATGATATCTTATCGGACAGCTATAATTCACCCATTTCAGCTTCCATTAAATTTTTCTAAATAAGGGACGAATCATTGAAAATAACGGTATGCGAACTCAGAAACGAAATAAATACATTGGAACAAGAATGGCAAGAACTATTAGACTATAATAATTCAGAAGGTAGTGATTTAGTGTTGCTGCCTGAAATGCCATTTTATCCATGGGTTGCTAAAACTAATCAGGTGGACGCTGAGGTATGGCAAGAATCAGTTATAATGCACGACCGTTGGATGTCACGATTAACTGAATTAACACCGGCAATAGTGATGAGCTCACGTCCGGTTATTACCGAAGGAAAGCATTTGAATGAGGCTTTTGTATGGGATGAGGAGACAGGCTACAAACCGGTTCATCATAAATATTATCTGCCCGACGAAGAAGGGTGGTGGGAGGCGTCCTGGTATGAGCGGGGAGAAAAGGACTTTTCTGTAATCAAGAGCCGCCGAGGGCGAGTAGGATTCCTCATTTGTACGGAATTATGGTTTAACCGTCACGCCCGTGAGTATGCCAAGGAAGGTATTGAATTGTTGGTTTGTCCTCGTGCAACAGGGATGACCTCAACTGACAAGTGGATTGCAGGCGGTAGGACTGCAGCAGTGGTGTCAGGAGCATTTTGTTTATCCTCAAATTTCAGCCACATAGAGGGGGGCGATATGAAATGGGGGGGCAGCGGTTGGATTATTGAACCAGAGGAAGGTAAGGTTTTAGGAGTTACATCACGGGAACAACCATTTTTAACTCTTGAAATAGATTTAAGCGTAGCCGAGGCAGCCAAACACACATATCCTCGCTACGTCCTTGATTGAACGAAAGTACTGTACACACCAAAATATTAAAACACCCTCATTTTCAAGACAAAGTGGAGATTTCTGGCATAAATCAACCACATTGCACCGTGGATGCCTCCAACTCATCAACGATACGGTGGGATTCTGAAAGGTTATGATACCATATTGTCAAGTATAGTCCCGGCTGGTATTTCAGTTGTGTTAATTTAAGTATAGGTCAGGACAGCTTAGGATATAACAAGGTGTATCCCGGATGATCGACAAACTTAAGCGATTGGCACTATCCATTCAAGTGCTTCGCCTGCCATCGCTATCGGTTGGGCTAATCAGCCTGATATCATTGGTAGTAGTCATTCTTTTCTTTGCATCTGAACAGGACACTCTATTTTTAATCCCTTGTATTGTCGGTTTTTTATGGGGAATGAGCGCCTATACATTTATTGTGACTTTTAGAGCCGTACCTGAAAACCCAGCACCCAATTGAGATTTTTTGGCAAACTGAAATATGCAATTACTCATGTATGGTATTGGTTTCTCAGCGTGGTTTTCCTTGGTGCAACAATCGCAATTATTGTCGTTACCATTCGGATGGTTTCAATTTGGTTGAGGGAGTAAAAGGGGGTGGGCATCAGCGTTGGAGCCGACAGACGAACAGATCAAAGCGGCCCGTATTCGGATGGTAAAGTCACGGGCGAGGGGTAAGAAATAGTCTAAACCACCACCCGTGAGGTGGTGATGACACCCCATTTGGGAAAGGCCGTGGCTTTGGTCCAGAAGACGATATTGGGTTTAATGAATACACGCATGCCGGGCTTGACTTGCTCCAGGCCACGGCACAGGTCAACCGCCTGTTTTACAGATTCCAGGGGTGCCTGATAACGAACAACGGCTACGATAGATGACATCTTGTTTGCTTCTTGGGGGCTCTGGTTGTGTGTCTCAATCCCCTCTGATCGGGTCATTCCTTCGGATGTTGACCCGTTGCCTTCCGGCTATTGCGGGTAGAAAGTCTCAATCCCCTTCGACGCTAACAAAAACTGATCCATTTTTACCAATCAAAACTGACCCGGCGATTGCACAGTAAGAAGTGTTTCAAGGAGACAAGAAAAAAAGAACAAGAAGGGATATCTATCGGTGGAGGGATTATTCAGCGTCCGGCGTGCGCAGGGAGTCGCCGTCGATATCAATGATGCAGCAGCGGTGCTTAAGACGATCGAGCAGGGCATCCACCATGTCTTTGGGATGGAGAATATCATACCAATTTTCAAAGCTCAGATTGGTCGTGATAATCGTGGGCCTCTGAGCCTCGTATCGCTCCTTCATCAGCTTAAAGA
>Ga0209633_10005744_pt1 | contig 10795 bp, 9 predicted proteins | sample Cruoilmetagenom1_FD_187290 | JGI IMG/M metagenome (GOLD analysis project Ga0209633, IMG submission 187290) | Oil polluted marine microbial communities from Coal Oil Point, Santa Barbara, California, USA - Sample 1 (SPAdes) (version 2) | ecosystem: Environmental > Aquatic > Marine > Oil seeps ... | reverse complement strand
GCCGCCGCGACGTCTCGATGAAGGCCCAGGCGAAGAGCAGGATCAAAAAGAACCCGATCCCGACCATCAACCGGAAGGTCCAAAACAATGCCAGCACGCTGGGCACCGTGTCGAGAGCGGCGAGCTTGATCTGGTCCTGGTTCGCGGTCACCGGATCGGCGATGTGGCGCCGCAGCAGCAGCGCATAGCCCATATGCTTGCCATGGGTCTCGAAGATCCGCCGCGCCTCGACATTCGTTTTGTCCTTGCGCAGAACGCGCAGCGCCTTCAGCGCCTCGATGCCGTTCTTGATGCGCAGCTCCACCGATTTCACCTGATCCTTGATGCCAGGCAGCTCGGTGTTAAGCGAACGCGTGGCGATGATCCCCAGCATGTAGGGCACGCGCACGGCCCATTTGGTGGTCTGGGTCTCCTCGTCGGGCCAGCCGAAGACGGTGAAGGCGGCCGGGGCTTTCTCGGTCTCCCACATCGCCTCGATGGCGGCGAGCTTCATCTTCTGGTGGTCGGTCAGCGCGTAGCCGCTCTCATCACCCAGCACCGCGACCGAGAGCGCCGAAGCCAGGCCGAACGAGGCCGCGACCACCATAGAGCGCCGGGCGAACTCGCGGTGCCGGTTGCGCAGTAGATAAAAGGCGCTGATCGACAAAACGAAAGTCGCGCCCGTGACGTAGGAGGCGCTGACGGTGTGGACGAACTTCGCCTGCGCGACAGGGTTGAAGAAAACCTCCCACAGTGAGGTCAGCTCCATGCGCATGGTCTCGTAGGAGAACTTGGCGCCCACCGGATTCTGCATCCAGGCATTGGCGATCAGGATCCACAAGGCGGACAAATTGGCGCCGATCGCGACCAACCAGGTCACGGCGAGATGCTTGCGCCGCGACAACCGGGTCCAGCCGAAGAAGAAAACCCCGATGAAGGTCGACTCCAAAAAGAACGCCATCATCCCCTCGATGGCGAGCGGCACGCCGAAGACGTCGCCGACATAATGGCTGTAATAGGCCCAGTTCGTGCCGAACTGGAATTCCATGGTGATCCCGGTCGCCACCCCCATGGCGAAGTTGATGCCGAAGAGCTTGCCCCAGAATTTCGTCATCTCGCGCCAGATCTCCTGGCCGGTCATGACGTAGACCGTTTCCATGATCGCCATCAGCACCGAGAGGCCGATGGTCAGCGGCACGAAGAGGAAATGGTACATGGCCGTGAGGCCGAACTGCAGGCGCGAGAGCGCGACGACGTCAAAATCGATCATCGCGCGCGTCCCCCATATGTGACTTGGGGCGTGACTTGCGGCGTGGCTTGGGGCGCGGAATTGGGCGGGCTCGGGGACACCGCCGTGACGTGGCGCTCGATCGCCGCACCGTCGACGACCGGGCGCATGCCGGGGCTGAAAAAGGCGGCCCATATCACCGTAATGGCGACAACCTTGAGCGCCAGCACCAGCACGATTTCGCGCGCGAGGGGACGGCCGCGTAAGCGCATCGGAATACCCGTCATCGAAGCGTCGTCCAGACGCGGCACAATACCATGAGGCCCGCCGCACCCCATCCGCGAATTGTCGCGGCGATGGCCTGCCCGGCGCCCTTTCGACCGGCATGGCGGCGCGGGGCCGCATCCTCTATACACGGCGCCACGGGAGACACGCTGTTGCGCTACATCAGTACCCGCGGGTCCAGCCCCGCGCCCAATGACGACGCCGCGATGCGCTTCGACGACGTTCTGCTCGCCGGACTGGCGGCCGACGGCGGTCTTTACGTGCCCGAACGCTGGCCTGCTCTCACCCAGGCCGAGCTGGAAAGCTATCGCGATCTCGCCTATCCCGAGCTCGCCAAGCGGGTGATCGCGCCGTTCGTCGGCGGCGCCATCGATGAAGCGGCGCTCAGCGCCATCATCGACGACGCATATGAGGGCTTCGATCACCCGGAGATCGCGCCGCTGATCGAGATCGGCCCCAACCGCTGGCTGATGGAGCTCTTCCATGGGCCGACGCTGGCATTCAAGGATTACGCGCTCCAGGTGCTGGGCCGCCTCTTCGACCATGTGCTGGCCCAGCGCGGCGAGCGCATTACCATCGTCGGCGCCACTTCCGGTGATACCGGTTCGGCCGCCATCGCCGCTTGCCGCGACCGCGCCGCGCTCGACATCTTCATCCTGCATCCCCACGGCCGGGTCTCCGAGGTCCAGCGCCGGCAGATGACCACGGTGGCGGCGGATAATGTGCACAACATCGCGGTCGAGGGCACCTTCGACGACTGCCAGGACCTGGTGAAGGCGCTGTTCGGCGATGCGGCCTTCCGCCAGCGCATGCGGCTTTCGGCGGTCAACTCGATCAACTGGGCGCGGATCGTTGCGCAGTGCGTCTATTACGTCTGGGCGGCGCTGCGCCTGGGTGCACCCGAAAAGCAGGTCGCCTTCGCGGTGCCGACGGGAAACTTCGGCAACGTCTTCGCCGGATACGCCGCGCGCGAGATGGGTTTGCCGGTGACGCGCTTCATCGTGGGCTCCAACCGCAACGATATCCTGACGCGCTTTTTTGCCACCGGCGCGATGGAGATCCGGGGCGTCGAGCCCAGCCTCTCGCCCAGCATGGACATCCAGATCTCGTCCAATTTCGAACGCCTGCTGTTCGATCTTCTCGGCCGCAACGGCGCCCGGGTCGCCGAGACAATGACCGGCTTCCGCGAGGCCGGCCGCTTTGCGCTCGAGCCCGCCGCGCTTGAACGCGCGCGCGCAATCTTCACCGGCTTTCGCCTCAACGACGACGGCACCAAGGCAGCCATCGCTCGCGTTCACGCCGAGACCGGCATACTGATCGACCCCCATAGCGCCATTGGGGTCGAGGCAGGGCGCGCGCTCGGCGCCGATCTCGACGTGCCGGTCGTGGCGCTCGCCACCGCCCATCCGGCAAAATTCCCCGAGGCCGTGGAGGCCGCGACCAGCGTGCGGCCCGAACTCCCCGCCTCCCTTGCCGATCTCTATGACCGCGAGGAGCGCTACACCGTGCTACCGAATGATCTCGCCGCCGTTCGCGCTCACATTTCGGAGCATGCGCGGCCTGTCAACGCATCAGGAAACGCACCAGGCAACTAGGGGAGAGCGTCACATGAGTTCCGTCACCGTCACCACGCTTTCCAACGGCCTGCGCGTTGCGACCGATCGCATGGACCAGGTCGAAACCGTCTCGCTGGGGCTCTGGGTCGGCGCGGGCACGCGCGACGAGGCGGCGGAAGTGAACGGCGTCGCCCATCTCCTGGAGCACATGGCGTTCAAAGGGACCAAGACCCGCTCCGCGCGCGCCATCGCCGAGGAGATCGAAGCGGTCGGTGGGCATCTCAACGCCTACACGTCGCGCGAATCGACGGCCTATTACGCGAAGGTGCTCGCCGAACATGCACCGCTCGCGGTGGACATCCTTGCCGACATCCTTCAGCACTCGACCTTCGACGAGGACGAGCTTACCCGTGAGCGCGACGTCGTGCTCCAGGAAATCGGCCAGGCCCACGACACGCCCGACGACCTCGTCTTCGACCATTTCCAGGAGACGGCTTTTCCCGATCAGCCGATGGGCCGGCCGGTGCTGGGCACCGTGGAAATCGTCGAGAGCATACCGCGCCAAGCCTTGGTCGATCATATGGGCCGCACTTACGGGGGCGAGCGCATGGTGTTGTGTGCGGCAGGCAAGATCGCCCATGAGACATTGGTCGAACTGGGCGAGCGTCTGCTTGCGGACGTGCCGCCGAAATCGGCGACCGATACCGCCGCGTCACGCTATGCCGGCGGCGACTTCCGCCATGACCGCGCCTTGGAGCAGACGCATCTCGTTTTCGGCTTGCCCGGATATGCCAATGCCGAGGCCGACTATTTCGCCATCAACCTATTCTCGACCATGCTCGGCGGCGGCATGTCGTCGCGGCTCTTCCAAGAAGTGCGTGAGAAGCGCGGGCTCGTCTATTCGATCTACAGCTTTCATTCGCCATACCGCGACGGCGGGCTCTTTGGCATCTATGCCGGCACCGGGCCGGACCGGCTCGACGAGTTGGTTGCGGTGATCGGCGATCAGGTGGGCGATCTGGGGACATCCGCGAGCGACCAGGAAATCGAACGCGCCCGCACGCAAATGAAAGCCGCGCAGCTCATGGCGCGCGAAAACACCGGGTCACGCGCCGAGGCGCTGGCCAATCAACTTTTGATTTACGGCCGCCCCATCCCCGTCGATGAAGTCGTCGCCAAGATCGAGGCGGTCGACCGCGCGGCCCTCGGCCGTGTCGCGGCGCGTCTGGCCAGCGGGCCGCTCACCATGGCGGCACTGGGCCCGGTAAAAAGCCTGCCCGACCATCAGGCGGTCGCAGAACGGCTTTTGTGATCGGCGCGGCTCAGCCGGCCTTCAGCACCTTGTCGTGCCAGAAGGCGGCGGTCAGCCCCCAAAACACCATGTTGAGCACCAGGGCACCGACAATGAACTGGGGTGGTGGCATGGTCTTCTGGAACACAAAGATCGCGACCAGCGTAGCCGCCAAGCCCACGATCAGGCCGCGCAGCCACCATTTGCCTTTGAGGAACGGGATGAAGAAAATAAACCCCCAGATCCCGCCCCAGACGACCTGGCGGTAGAGGAAGGCCTTGGAGTTCAGGAATCTAAGCGCCTGCTCAGGCGGTTTGATGAGGCCGGCCTCCATTCCCGCGCGCAATGCGACGTAAAACAGCAGCACGCCGAAGCAGCCGGACGCGAATGCCAACGACAAGCGCTTGAGAACGTCCATCGCAAACCTCTCCCAATTCTCCGATCCGGCGCCGTGGCAAGGCGTGAATGCGCGGACGTTTGAGCCCATCACCGGGCCGCTGACAAGTCACGATTCGCAGACGACCACCGCCAAAGTGCTCAGGCCCGGCCCGACTCGGGAGACAGCTTGGCGAAGTCGACGCCGATCTTCGCGATCGCGCGCTGCCATTTGTTCTCAAGGTCGGTGTCGAAGATAAGCGCTTCGTCCGCCGGCACGTTGAGCCAGCCGTTCTCGTGGATCTCCGACTCAAGCTGGCCCGGCCCCCAGCCCGAATAGCCAAGCGCCAGAAGGCACTTTCGCGGCCCGGCCCCGGTGGCGATCTCGCGCAGGATTTCGATCGAGGCGGTCAGCGAAACCTGATCGTCGACGATCATGGTGCTTTCGTCGGTGAATTCCTTTGAATGAAGCACGAAGCCGCGCCCCGCTTCGACCGGCCCGCCCGAATGCACCGGGATAACCCGTTTGCATTCCGTAGGTTCGATGCCGACCTGATCCAGCAGATCTTCGAAATTCAGATCTTCGAACAGCTTGTTCACGACCAGCCCCAGCGCGCCCTCGTCGGAATGGGCGCACATGTAGATCACCGTGCGGGCAAAGCGCGGATCGGGCATGGTGGGCATCGCGATCAGGAGCTGACCGGTAAAAAAACCCTGTGCCGGATCGCTGGTGACCATGGTCGAAAACCATCGCGGACGGGCCCCCGGCGGTCAAGGGGCGCAAGGGGGCAGTGGGCGCTAACGCGAAGTTTACTGCGATTAGGGACGCTGGACCCTATATTTTTAGGTTACGCGTCCAATATTGCTCCAAATGGGAGGCCCAGGCTCGCCGTGACCGCTTTGCCGACCCTGACCAAAAGGCGACCTATCGCCGCATTTATGGCCGGCACGCTTGCCGCGCTGGCGGCGCTGGTTGTGGCCCCGGCGGCGCCCCGGGCCGGCGCGTCGGACTGGGTGGTGAACACGCATTCGAAGGTCCGTCTGATCGCGGCCGCCTCGGGCGTGGGCGGTCAGCGCGAGATTCGCCTGGGCCTACAGTTCGAACTCAAGAAAAACTGGAAGATCTACTGGCGTTCACCGGGCGACGCAGGCTTTCCGCCGCGCATCGATTGGGCGGGCTCGCGCAACCTGGGTGATGCGACAATCGCCTGGCCGGCCCCCCGGCGCTTCAGCGTGCTCGGCTTCAATACCGCCGGCTATAAGGACGCCGTGGTCTTTCCGCTCACCGCTAGGCTGACCGAGCCCGGCAAGGCGGCGCAGCTGGTCGCCAAGGTCGACTATCTCGCCTGCGATGAAATCTGCGTTCCCTACACCGTGCGCCTGACCTTGGCGCTGCCGGCGGGCCCGGCGATGACGTCGCGCTTTGCCTACCAGATCGATCGTTCGCGTGCGCAAGTGCCCACGGACGAGGCGGTCAGCGGCATCAAGATCGAGCGCATCGCCGTGCGCGAGCGCGCCGCGGGCGCTACGCTCACGGTCGTTGCACGCTCGGCGAAACCGTTCAAGGCGCCCGACCTCTTCGTGGAAGGTCCGCCACGGCTCGAATTCGGCAAACCGAAAGTGGCGCTAACCGAGGGTGGCCGCGTGGTCCGGCTGACCCTGCCCGTACGCAAGGTTGGCAAGACCGCGCCCAAGGCGACCGGCGCGCTCCTCACGCTGACCCTTACGGACGGCGCCGGCACCGGTGCCGCACGGGCGGTGGAACGCAGCGGCGTTGCGGAAGCCGCCAAGGGTGCGCCGCCGGAGGCCGGTCGCAGCTTCTTTGTCGTTCTCCTGCTGGCGCTGCTCGGCGGCCTTATCCTCAACCTGATGCCCTGCGTGCTGCCGGTTCTGTCGATCAAGCTTTTGAACATGGTCGGTCATGGCGGCGCCGAGCGGAAGATTGTCCGCAAGCGCTTCCTGGCGACCGCCGCCGGTGTGCTGGCCTCCTTCATGGTACTCGCCGGCGCGATGGTCGGCCTCAAATCGGTCGGCGCCACGGTCGGCTGGGGGATCCAGTTCCAGCAGGGCTGGTTCCTGATCGCCATGGCCGTGATCGTGACGCTGTTCGCGGCCAATCTTTGGGGCCTCTTCGAGATCCGCCTGCCTCAAATTGTCGCCGACCGCGCGGCCGCGGCCGGGGGAATGCCGGGCCGCTCGGGCGGGCTCAAGGGCGAGTTCGCGACCGGCGCCTTCGCCACGCTGCTGGCCACGCCGTGCTCGGCGCCTTTCCTCGGTACCGCCGTTGGCTTTGCGCTGTCCCGCGGGACACTGGAGATTTTCGCCGTTTTCCTTGCCCTGGGTGTTGGCCTTGCGCTGCCTTATCTGTTGGTCGCCGCCGTGCCGACACTGGCCACCAGGATGCCCCGGCCCGGCCGTTGGATGGTGTGGCTGCGTGCCGTTCTCGGCGTGGCGTTGGCGGCGACCGCGATCTGGCTGCTGAGCGTGCTCGCGGTCCAGACGGGTGAGCGCGGCGCCTGGCTGATCGGCGGGGTCTTGGCGGCGCTGGTGGCGCTGCTATGGCTGCGCGGCCGGATCGGCGAGCGTCTGCGCCCGGCAGTCTTGGCGTCACTCGCGATTTTGGTCGCGGTGAGCTTTACGCTGCCCAGCCTGCTGCCGGCGCGCGAAACGGCGGTTGCGCAGACATCAGGCAAATGGCAACGCTTCGACCAAGCCTCGATCGCCAAGCTCGTGCGTTCGGGCAAGGTCGTCTTCGTCGACGTCACCGCCGACTGGTGCATCACCTGCAAGGCAAACAAACGCCTGGTGCTGGGCCGCGAGCCGGTGGCCTCGATGCTCAACGGCCGGCGCGTGGTGCCAATGGTCGCCGACTGGACCCGGCCCAGCAAACTAATCTCGCGCTACCTCGCCGAGCACGGCCGCTACGGCATCCCGTTCAACATCGTCTACGGGCCCAATGCCCCCGATGGTATCGCCCTGCCGGAGATCCTCACCCGCAGCGCCGTGCTCGATGCCATCGCCAAGGCGCGAGGCGTCGCCGAAGCCAAGCGCTAGGCCGACACCGTGGGCGGCATCGCAGTGTAGCGCCAGACAGTATTTTGCCGGCCGCACGATCATCCCAGACCTAGATTTCGCCGCCGCAAGGTCTATCTTTGTCCGGCCGGGGCGGCAATCGTCCCGCGCCCACAATGGGACGGTCGGGAGCTAGTCGTGATGGTTCCGAAGTTCATCGCATCAATGTGACGAAGTTCGGGTGCTGAATCACACTAGACTCAATTATTTGGCGGCCTGCTTGTCTCGGAAATTCGAAGGGCGATTTTCCGGGGCAGAACGCTAGGAGAGGAAAACGGCAATGGCAATCAAGGTTGGAGACAAAATTCCGTCGGTGAACCTCAAGCACATGACGAAGGACGGGCTTGCGGACATCTCCACGGATGAAATTTTCGGTGGCAAAAAGGTGGTGGTGTTCTCGCTCCCGGGCGCGTTCACGCCGACCTGCTCGGCCAAGCATCTGCCCGGTTTCGTGCAGAATGCCGGAGCGCTGAAGGGGAAAGGCGTGGACACCATCGCCTGCGTCTCGGTCAACGATGCGTTCGTCATGAACGCCTGGGGCAAGGACCAGAATGTCGGCGACGACGTGATGATGCTGGCCGACGGCAATGCGGAGTTTTCCGACGCGGTGGGCCTGAGCTTCGACGGCAGCGGCTTCGGTATGGGCACACGCGCCCAGCGATACGCGATGGTGGTCGAGGACGGCGTTGTAACAACGCTCAACGTCGAGCAGCCCGGCGCCTTCGAAGTCTCCAGCGCCGAGGCCGTTCTCGAAGCCGTCTAACCACGGCCAATCGAACAGACGGTCAGGACTGTTTTAGGGGCGGGGTTCAATCCCGCCCCTACGCTGTTTGGCCCCGGAAGATTGCGCCTCAGGCCGCCAGCTCGGCCCGGTAGCGGCTGAACGTGAAATGGGCCTCAAGCGCCTCTTCGCCGCTCGGCGTCACGGTCACGCGCCGCGTCCGCGGCACCCGCGTCAGCCAGCCCTCCTCGAACAGGCGCGCCGCGAGCGAGGCTCCCAACGCGCCGCCCAAATGCGGCTCGCGCTCGGACCAGTCGATGCATTGGCGGGCAAAGACCCGCCGCTTCTCGCGGGCGGCGACAAGATCGATCCCCAGCCGCGCCATGAACCGCTCGCCGGGCGCGCTTAGGGCGAAATCCCGGCCGTCGAGCATCAGATACCCGCGATCGATCATCGAACGCACCAGCGAAACCGCGAGCCGTCCGGCCAAATGGTCGTAGCACGTCCGCGCATCGCGCAGCTGTACCGCTTCGGCCCGGCTGGCGCCGCGCGGCTCACCGCGTCCGCCGGCCGCCACGGCCAGCGTCTCCAGCACATGGGCGACCTGCGCGTTGGCGAGCCGGTAATAGCGGTGGCGGCCCTGCTTGGCGACCACGATCATGCCGCCGTCGCGCAGCTTGGCAAGATGACTGCTCGTCGTCTGCGGCGTCACCCCGGCCTCGAACGAAAGCTCCGTCGCGGTCCAGGCCCGGCCATCGAGCAGTGCATCGAGGATCGCCGCGCGCGCCGGATCGGCGATCAGCGCTGCGAAGTTGGCGATGTTTGGTGCGGAATTCATACTTCGATGATACCCGAAGTGTTCATTCTGGGCAAGGGATCAGGGACCTGCGATGGTGCCCGCCATGGAACCGCAAACCCGCCTCGCCCGCTCGCTGCTCGCCCTCATCGACTTCGTTCTGCCCGGTTTGGGGCGACGATCCTGGGGCACCATCGCGGCGTGGCACGACCGCGCCCGCCAGCGCCGAGCCCTGGCGCGCCTCGACGCCGACCGCCTGCGCGATATCGGCATCACCCACACCCAAGCCAGGCGCGAGGCCGACAAGCCGTTTTGGAAGCGGTGATTTCTTTTTAACGCGGCTGCGCTTCGCCCGACGTGTGGATCCCGAGCGGGAGCAGGTAGGCAGGGAAGCGTTCCTGCCGTAGATCCTGAATGGCGAAGCCGGCCTCCTCGATCAGCCTGGACGGGTTGCGGTTGAGATTGCATCCGCCCGCCAGCTGCCCCCAGGTGTTGTTGAGACGGTCCTGAAGTCGCCCGCGCCAGGAATGCTCCACGCGCCCGTGTTCGGCGAACAGCAGCCGCCCGCCTGGCTTCAGTATTCGGTGGATTTCGGCGAGCGCTTCGTTGGGTTTGGGTATGGTGCAGAGCGCGTAGGCAATCACCGCCGTGTCGGCGCTAGAGGTCTTGAGCGGCATGTCCTCGGCGCCGGCCCTGACGACCTGCAGATCGAATGGCACCTCGCAGCGACGGCGATCGGCAAGCCGCAGCATCGCCTCGTCCGGATCGACGCCGATCAGCATTTCGACTTTCGCGGCGTCGTAGTAGGGCAAGTTGAGACCCGAGCCGAAGCCGGCTTCGACGACGACCCCTTCGGCCTGTGGAATGACGCGTTCGCGCGTCCTGGAAAAGGTGCCCATCGAGCACCCGCTATGTACAACGACCGGCGCGATTCGGCGGTCATAGAAGTTTGCGTTCTTGGGGGTCATGATGATTTCTCTCAATTAGAGTGAAGATTGGTGGTGGGGATACCGGGTCTGCCCGCTCAGGCGGATTCGCCGCTGCGGTCGACGGGCGCGCCGATTTGGCGCCGCCGATGACCGGCCGGGACGGGTGGGCCCGAACCAGCGTCTCTGCAGTGGCAGGAATGACCGTCTCTTGTTTCAACATGCGGCACGGCGTGGCTCCGTATTTGTCTGATCGTTGCGATGTCTCCTTTGTGAAGCCATGCTTGTAGAGTGGCGCCATCCCCGCACCGTCCCTTGTGGATCCGCCCCGAAAGATTCCGCCGATGCCCCGTCTCGATGTTCAGGTCCTTGGATTTCCGCGTCTGACACTCGATGGGTGCAGCATCGATCTGTCGCTGCGCAAAGGCGCCGCATTGCTGGTCCATCTGGCCGATGCCCGCGGACCGGTCGGGCGCGAGGCGCTGGCGGGACTATTGTGGCCGGATGCCGACGGTGAAGCAGCACGCGCTAGGCTCCGGCGCACGCTCCACCGTGTGCGCAGCGCG
>Ga0209633_10005743_pt1 | contig 10795 bp, 11 predicted proteins | sample Cruoilmetagenom1_FD_187290 | JGI IMG/M metagenome (GOLD analysis project Ga0209633, IMG submission 187290) | Oil polluted marine microbial communities from Coal Oil Point, Santa Barbara, California, USA - Sample 1 (SPAdes) (version 2) | ecosystem: Environmental > Aquatic > Marine > Oil seeps ... | reverse complement strand
CTCAGGCCCACGACCGGCGCTTCCAGGCAGTTGACCTGTTCGAGGAGAGCCTGGTCGTCGCCTTCGCTCACGACCATCCTTTCAAGAAACTTGAAACGGTGTCCCTGGCCGAGGTCGCCAGAGAATCCTATCTGGACCGCCTGCATTGCGAGTTCCGCGACGACTTCCTGAACATCACACGGGCAAGCGGGCTCGAACTCAACGTCGCCGTCCGCAGCGAACGCGAGGACTGGATTCTCGAACTCATTCATGACGGCGTCGGTGTCGCTGTCATGCCGGCCAGTTCGCCTTTTCTGGATACCGTTGCGCACCGCCCGGTGAGCGACCTCACCGGCACGCGCAAGCTCGAACTCGTCATGACCCAAACCGCAACCGAATACGCCGCCTTGGCGGCATTCCGGGATGAAGCGCAAGCGTTCGAGTGGGATTGACGTTTCGACGGGTGCCGGCTCTGAGGCGGACCGGTCGGCCTTAAGGCCTTACAAGTCGAGATCCTCATCCGACAACGTGGCTCGGCGCTGGCGCTCGTCGAGGATCAGGAGCATGCGGGCGAGCGTCGTCTCATCTATGTTCGACCAGCCCGCCGTGATCCGCCCGTCCTTCCACAGAATGCTCGTCGCCACCGCCTGGATCTCTTCGGCGTGTTCCAACCCGCTTTGGAAAATCTCCGCCGGCTCGACGCCATGGAGGGTCACGATATCGGCCATTATGCTCTCACCTTTCGAACTGTTGCGCGTGTGACGTCGGACTATTCGCCCGTCTCTTCTTAGGCCGCGATGATCGTCGCGCCACCGGCCCAACGCCTTGAGCCAAGTCAAGCGCACGGAATAGGAGGGTGAAATGAGACACCTGCCCCAGATCCACATACGGGCACATGCCGTCCGGCCACCGCTAAAGGCTAAAGGCTTTGAAATTTCGAGCTGAGCTCGTCATAGTTCGAAACTATTTTTTGCGCGCCGGCGTGTATCAGGCGGCGCTCCAGATCCACATCCGCATGGCCACCACCGGTGAACCCCCAAACCTCCATCCCGGCCGAAACCGCAGCTCGTACACCGTTCACGCTGTCCTCTATCACCAGGCAATCCTCAGGCGTCCGATCAAGCCGGGAGGCGGCGAACAGGAACAGATCCGGTGCGGGCTTTCCACGCTCCACCTGCTGCCCGGAATAGATGTGCGGACTGAACAGATGATGCAGCCCGGTGAGCTTGAGCTTTTCGTGCAGCCCGTCGATGGCACTGGACGAGGCAACCGCTGCCATGCCGTCATATGCATCGAGAAACGGGCGAACGCCATCGATAGCAGCGAGTTCGACTCTAAAACGCGCCCAGCACTTGGATCTCACGGCTTCCATAAATCCCGCAGGAAGTGCACAGCCTTCCAAAGCCTGGTAGTCCAGTTCCAGCGCCGCTTGGAAGTCCGCATTTCCCAGGCCGACGAACCTGTTCAGATAGTCTGCGGTTTCGTAGTGCAAACCGATCTCCGCCAGGCACTCACGCTCGACGGATAGAGCTATGCGCTCGGAGTCCACAAGCACGCCGTCGCAGTCGAAAATGAGTGCCGCCATGGCTGCCATATTTGCCTCCTCCCTGGGCCGGGTCTTTACTGAACGGATGTGCTCGGGATTTCAAGACTGACGCGCGCAGGCCATGGCAGCAAAAACTCCGACGGAGCTTCGCCCGCTGCGATGTTTTGCGTCGAGAGTTTCTTTGGCGTCAGCCTGCCCGGCGCCGTAGCCAGGTTTTCAGGATGTCACCGTTCTCGAAGAAATCAAGACCTGCTCGGTGCCCTCGAACTCTATGCCTTTTGAAAGCTGATCCACGCCGGTTTGGATTTGAAGCCCAGCGCCCGGTTCAGAGCCAGCATGGGGTTGCTCTCCTCGTTGCTGGTGTCGATGATTTCGCCGCCTTGCGCCCGAACGAACTCGATTGCCCGGAGCTTCAGGTCCGTGGCGATGCCGCGGCGCCGGTAGTTGCGCACCACGCCCGTCACCCCGGTATGGAACAGTGTGGCGTCCGCCCGATCGGGCCAGATATTGCTGATGCCGACCCAGTCGTCCCCATCGTGGGCGATGAACCATGCGCCGGGGGTGAATTCCGGCGACTTGAACATCTTGATGAAGCTGTCAAACGGCTGGCGCGTGGGCTCAAGCGCGTGGGGCATATCCTGGCGGAGTTCCCAGAGGAGATCCCAGCATCTGTTCCGCCAATCGGGCACCGGCGTCATCAACCGGTCGAGAGAGCAAACCTCAATATCGCCTCCAGGAACGGTCCACTGCCCGGCCAGGAATGAGCCTGCGTCAAATCCCGATACGTCCAAGCGCGAAACCACCGTCCGCATTGTCGGTTCAAACCCCCGGCCGGACAGGAATCGCACAGCCATGCGGCGGTCTTCCCGGGCGTCCGCCCATAAGAACCGTGGCTCATGCCGGCTGAGCGCTGCAGTCAGATGGTCGTAGAGCGCGCCGCCGACGCCTCGACCCTGGTGGTCCGGATGGACGCCGACATCGATGAAGATACCCTCCGGGGTCGGCGACCAGCCCATCTGCCTGTAGGCGCCGTGACCGACCGTCTTGCCCGCGATCTCGGCAACGAACCGCTGCAGCAGCCGGTTCGGGTCCTGCCTGCGGTCACACGCCTTCAGCCCCTCGGCCGTGGCTGTGAGATTCTGCGATATGGCATTCGAGATCGCGGCAAGCGCCTCGTAGTCGCGCCCGGTTCCGCCGAACGGCCGCAATTCCACTCTGGGCTTAACCGAAACGTTCATAGCCTTGACCTTCAAATGAGCTGTGCCGCGCGCCCGGTGGCGTTTGCACGCCTGGAGCAGGACTGCCTGGGGCATTTGAAAGCTTTGTCGCCGTCGCGCTGGAGAAGGTTCAACGCAACCGGGCAAAAAAAGACGCCGCCGGGGCGTGGCCCGCGGCGGCGTGTTCGTTTCGGCAATCCCGGTGAGCGTCAGGCGGCGAGGTTCCGCAGCACATTCTGCAGGATGCCGCCGTTCTTGAAATATTCGAGCTCGTCGACCGTATCGATCCGGCAGAGCAGCTTGAGCTTCTTGGTCTTGCCGTCCTTGAAACGGACCTCGCAGTCGAGCTTCATGCGCGGCTTCATCTTGCCCTCGAGCCCTGAGATCGAGACCTGTTCGTCGCCTCCAAGCTTGAGCTTCTGCCAGGACTGGTCGTCCTCGAACACCAGCGGCAGAACGCCCATGCCGATCAGGTTGGAGCGGTGAATGCGCTCGAACGACTGCGCGACGACCGCCCGGACCCCTAAGAGCCTTGTGCCCTTGGCCGCCCAGTCGCGGCTCGAGCCGGTGCCGTATTCCTTGCCCGCGAACACCACCAGCGGCACGCCGTCCTTCTGATATTGCATGGCGGCATCGTAGATCGGCATCTGTTTGCCCGAGGGGTGATGCACCGTGACCCCGCCTTCGACACCCGGCACCATCTGGTTCTTGATCCGGATATTGGCGAAGGTGCCGCGCATCATCACTTCGTGATTGCCGCGCCTGGAGCCGTAGGAGTTGAAGTCGATACGCTTGACCTTGCGGCCGGTGAGGTACTTGCCGGCCGGGCTGTCGGCCGCGATCGCGCCGGCGGGCGAGATGTGGTCGGTGGTGATCGAGTCCAGGAACAGGCCGAGCACCCTTGCGTCGGTGACATCGGTCACCGGGTCCGGCTCGGGCCCCATGTCCTCGAAGAACGGCGGGTGCTGAACATAGGTCGAGGCCTTGTTCCAGCCATAGGTCAGGCCGCCCTCGACCTTGATCTTGCGCCACGCGGCGTCGCCCTTGAAGACATCGGCGTAACGTTCCTTGAACATCTGCTTGGTGACGGAGGTCCGCACCAACTCGGCGATCTCCCTGGAGGTCGGCCAGATGTCCTTCAGATAGACCGGATTGCCCTTGCGGTCGTGGCCGACGGGGTCGTTCATCAGATCGACCTGCATGCTGCCCGCGAGCGCATAGGCCACGACCAGCGGCGGCGAGGCCAGGTAGTTGGCGCGCACGTCCGGGCTGATCCGGCCTTCGAAGTTGCGGTTGCCCGACAGCACCGAGCAGGCGACGAGGTCGTTGTCGTTGATCGTCTTGGAGATCGGTTCGGGCAGCGGCCCGGAATTGCCGATGCAGGTCGTGCAGCCGTAACCGACCAGGTCGAAGCCGAGCTTGTTGAGGTCCTTCTGCAGGCCGGAGCGTTTGAGGTACTCGGTCACCACCTGGCTGCCCGGGGCAAGCGACGTCTTGACCCATGGCTTGACGGTGAGGCCCTTCGCGGCCGCGTTGCGCGCCAGAAGTCCGGCGCCGATCATGACCGACGGGTTGGACGTGTTGGTGCACGACGTGATTGCCGCGATCACCACGTCTCCGTGTCCCAGGTCGTGGTTCGCGCCGGACACCTTGTACCGGCTGGAGAGGTCTTTGGCCTTCTTGAACTCGTCCTTCATCGAGGCGGCAAAGGCGCTCGAGGCATCGGTGAGCGCGATCCGGTCCTGCGGCCGCTTGGGCCCGGCAAGGCTCGGGACAACATCGCTCAGATCGAGCTCGAGCGAGGATGTGAAGACCGGATCGGGCGTCGACGACGTGCGGAACATGCCCTGCGCCTTGGCGTATTTCTCGACCAGGGCAAGCTGCGCCGGCGACCGCCCGGTCGCCTCCATATAGCGCATCGTGTCCTTGTCTACGGGGAAGAACCCGCAAGTTGCACCATACTCCGGCGCCATGTTGGCGATCGTCGCCTGGTCTTCCAGCGACAGGTGGTTGAGGCCGCCGCCATAGAACTCGACGAACTTGCCGACCACGCCCTTGGCGCGCAGCATCTCGACCACGGTCAGCACCAGGTCGGTCGCGGTGACCCCTTCGCGCATCTTGCCGGTCAGCTTGAAGCCGATCACTTCGGGGATCAGCATGGAGACCGGCTGGCCGAGCATGGCGGCTTCGGCCTCGATGCCGCCGACGCCCCAGCCGAGCACGGAAAGCCCGTTGACCATGGTGGTGTGGCTGTCGGTGCCCACGAGGGTATCCGGATAGGCCACCTCGACCGTGCCCTTGGCCGTCCTCTCCTTCTTGGTCCAGACCGTGCGCGCGAGATACTCCAGGTTGACCTGATGGCAGATGCCGGTGCCCGGCGGCACGACGCGGAAATTGTCGAAGGCCTCCGATCCCCAGCGCAGGAACTCGTAGCGTTCGCCGTTGCGGTCGTACTCGCGGCCGACATTGGCCTTGAACGCGCCCGCGGTGCCGAAGAAGTCGACCATGACCGAGTGATCGATCACCAGGTCGACCGGCGCCAGCGGATTGATCTTCTTCGGATTGCCGCCGAGCTTGACCATGGCGTCGCGCATGGCGGCGAGATCGACCACGGCGGGCACGCCGGTGAAGTCCTGCATCAGGACCCGGGCCGGACGATAGGCGATCTCGCGCGTGCTCTTGCGCCGCTTGAGCCAAGTCGCCATCGCCTTGATGTCGTCGGCGGTGACCGACCGGCCGTCCTCATGCCGCAACAGGTTCTCGAGCAGCACCTTGAGCGAGAACGGCAGCTTGGACACCCCGTCCAGGCCGTTCTTCTCCGCTGCCTTGAGATTGAAATAATCGTATGTCTTCTTGCCGACCTTCAATTTGCGGCGGCATTTGAACGTGTCGAGGGAGGGGGTCGCGGTCATGAGTGTTCCGTTCTGTAATTTCGTGCGGGTTGTGGCCTGGAGGGTCGGCGTTTGTGTAGCGGCTTTCCGGCCTCTTGCCAATGCGACTATGGCTCAAGCCGCGCAAGGCCGATCGGGGGTGCCTTACCAGTAACCTCTTAACGGTTTGGTTTGCGTGCGCCCGTCCTTAGTGTAGATCGTACATCGCGTGGCAGTCGCCCCGTGCCTCCCGGAGATGGAATGCAAAGGCAAGAGCTTCAAGACCGATGGCGTTGAGTGCCGAAAATGTGACCTGCGTCCGCGGTGGCCGGACGATCTTCTCCGGCCTGTCGTTCAAAGTCGAGGACGGCCAGGGCCTCATGCTGACCGGACCGAACGGCTCCGGCAAGACCAGCCTGTTGCGCGTCATCGCCGGGCTCGTGGCGCATGAGGCCGGCACCATCGACCTCGACCGGCCGGACCCCGATCTCACGGTCGGCCAGTGCTGCCACTTCGTCGGCCATGCCAACGCGCTGAAGAGCGCGCTTTCGGTCGAGGAGAATCTCGACTTCTGGTCGCGCTTTCTCGGCGCGCCGGACAGCACCTCGCCGCTTCACGCGTTCGACCTTGGACCGCGCGCGACGATACCGGCCGCGCTCCTGTCGGCCGGGCAGAAGCGCCGGCTCGCCCTGTCGCGCCTGACCATCGTGCCCCGTCCGCTGTGGCTGCTGGACGAGCCGACCGTCGGCCTCGACGCTCAGTCGCAGGCAACCCTTGTCGATCTTATGAAGAGCCATTTCGACGGCGGCGGCATCATCGTCGCCGCGAGCCATATCGATGTCGGGCTTGCGTTCCACCAGGAACTGGACCTGACACGGGAGAAGGCCGAATGAGCGCGGTCCTCGCCCTCATCCGGCGCGACCTCCTGCTGTCCTACCGGCTCGGCGGCGGGGCCGGAACCGCGATCGGGTTCTTCCTCGTGGTCGTTACCCTGCTGCCGCTCGGCCTCGGTCCCGACAACGCCCTGCTCGGCCGGATCGCGCCCGGCGCCATCTGGGTCGCGCTCCTGCTTTCCGTCCTGCTCTCGGTCGACCGGGTGTTCCAGAGCGATTACGAAGACGGCTCGCTCGAGCTCATGGCGCTCGCCCCGATGTCCCTGGAACTGGTGGTGATCTGCAAGACTGCGGCCCACTGGCTGACCACCGGCCTGCCGCTGGCGCTGTCCGCGCCGCTGTTCGGCCTGCTGCTCAACCTGGCGCCCGAGACCATGCTGCCCCTTGTCCTCTCAACGGTGATCGGCTCGCCGGCGCTGAGCTTCATCGGCACCGTCGGCGCGGCATTGACCGTCGGCATCCGGCGCGGCGGATTGCTGTTGTCGCTCCTGATTTTGCCGCTCTACGTGCCTATACTGATTTTCGGCGTCAGTGCCGCCACCGGCCTCAATGCCGGCCCGGACCTGCTGACACCGTCGCTCATGGTGCTGGTCGCCCTGTCGCTGGCAAGCTTGGTGCTGTGCCCGATTGCAGCCGCCGCCGCGATCAGGTCACATTTTACGTGACCTTATCGGCTCACGCGCCGATGCCGGTAGTTTGAACGGATCGGCCCCATTGCTCATTGTGCAGTAGTGTATTAGATCAAGCCCATGTTCAAATATGCCAACCCGACCCGTTTCATGGCGCTCTCCGGCGCGATGCTGCCGTGGTGCACGGCGGCCACGGTGGCGCTGCTGGCGGCCGGCCTTTACATGTCGCTCGTAACCGCGCCCACCGACTACCAGCAGGGCGAGACGGTCCGCATCATGTTCATCCATGTGCCGGCGGCCTGGATGGCGCTGTGCGTCTACACCGTCATGGCGATCGCGAGCGCGGTCGCGCTGATCTGGCGGCATCCCCTGGCCGACGTGGCGGCGAAGACGGCCGCGCCGATCGGCGCCTGTTTCACCTTTCTCGCCCTGGTCACCGGCTCGCTCTGGGGCAAGCCCATGTGGGGCGCGTGGTGGGTGTGGGACGCGCGCCTGACCTCGGTGCTGGTCCTGTTCCTGCTTTATCTCGGCTACATCGCCGTGTGGCAGACCATCGACGAGCCGGTCAAGGCAGCGCGCATCGCCGCGATCGTCGCCCTGGTCGGTTTCGTCAATGTGCCGATCATCAAGTTCTCGGTCGAGTGGTGGAACTCGCTGCATCAGCCGGCGAGCGTGCTGCGCGTCGACGGACCGGCGATCCATTCGTCCATCCTGTGGCCGCTGCTGATCATGGCGACGGCCTATACGGTCCTGTTCCTGACCCTCCATCTGGTCGCCATGCGTGGTGAGATACTGAGCCGCCGCGTGCGTCAGCTACAGCTCGCGCGCCTGGAGGGCTGACCACGATGGACTTTTCAGCCCCTCATGTCGGTTTCGTGCTGGTCGCCTACGGCATCTCCTTCGCCGTGCTCGCCGTGCTCATTCTCGCGACCGTCGCGAAAGTCAAATCCCAGCGGACGCAGCTTGCCCGGCTCGAGGACGAACCCGATGCGCCGCGCCGCCGCAAAGCCGCAGATCAGGAAGTTCCGAGCTCATGAACGATCAGGCCAGCACAACGAGTGTCGACGAGCCCCGCGGCGGCGGATCGGTCGGCCTCGCCGTCGTCCCCCTCGTGGTGTTCATTGCGCTCGCCACCGTATTCTACTTCGGTCTTTACCGCGGCGATCCCTCCTACATCCCCTCCGCGCTGATCGGCAAGCCGGCGCCGGCCTTTGAGCTGGCCCCGCTGGAGGAGTTGAAGGCCGACGGCAAACCGGTGCCCGGCCTCAAGAGCGACGACCTGCGCAAGGGCAAGGTCAGCCTGGTCAACGTATGGGCCTCGTGGTGCGGCCCCTGCCGGCTGGAACATCCGATTCTGATGCAGCTGGCGGAGCGCGGTGCGGTCGACGTGGTCGGGATCAACTACAAGGACAGCGCCGAAAACGCCCGGCGCTTTCTCGGCATGCTCGGCAACCCGTACAAGGCCGTCGGCGTCGACCGCAACGGCAAGGCGGCGATCGAATGGGGCGTGCACGGCGTGCCCGAGACTTTCGTCGTCGATGGCAAGGGCACCGTGGTCTATAAATATATCGGCCCCTTGAGCGATGCGGCGGTGCGCGAGAAGCTGATGCCGGAGATCGAAAAGGCCGCGAAACAGTAACATCCGGCCCCGCTCCGGCGCAGCGAAGGGCCTCGATTGTTAACGTTTCGTTAACCCTAACAATGTCTTAATCGGCCGTCTCGTTTTGATACAAACCGGGGCCCATGGGGCTCGAACAGACCGGATGGCACCTCCAATAGATCCAGCGCTGATTGGCTCGCAAACCCACAAGGTGCGGCCGAAACCGGCCGGCGATCCGCGTGGACAGCGCGAAAGTGCCCCCGCCCGTCATGACGGCGCCGCGCCCGGGCGCAGGTCCCAGCCGGCGGTCTCGGTTTCCCTGAGCGCCGACGCCCTGGCTCTCCTGAGCGGGGGCCGTGACGCCCCGCGGCAGCCGAGACCGGAAACGAGGCAACCCGAGACACCCGCCGCAAGCGCCGTCAAACCCACATTCTCTGCTGAAACCGTTTCGGAAGAGGCACCGGCGGTGGCGCCCCGCCAGCGCGAGGCGCCGTTCGCCCACGTTTCCGAAGCGCGAACGGACAGGCCGGCTGCTCCCGGCAGCCGCCTGGACATTACCATCTAAATCAAGTCTCGCTCCGGTTGCGAAAACTGCTGCGTCGGCTCAGTCCTTGGCGCGCCGCCGCTTGGGCATCGATCCGTTACCCTGATACGCACCGTTGGAGATCACTTCATCGGCCGCATCTTCCAGCGCGTCGGAGATCTTCATCAAGGCTGTCACGAACTCCTTGCGCTGTTCGGTCGGCAACACACGCAACAGTTTCTTGTCTGCCGACAGGGCGCCCGGCTGCGCCGAACTCAATGACCGCCGCCCGGCAGCCGTGAGCTTGATCGCATTGGCCCGAGCGTCTTCCTTGGTCCGCCGGCGCTGCAGCAAGCCGCGTTTGATCAGACGGCTCACCAGATCGGCCAGCGTGCTTCGGTCGATACCGGTAATCGACACCAAGTCGGTCTGACTGGCGCCTTCGTTCTGGTCGACGGCGAGCAGCACGGTGAACTGGCGATGCGTGAGGCCTTCGGCGCCCACTTCCTGCGCGTACAGGTCACCAGCAAACTGCCACGCCCGTCGCAGCAGATGGTACGGAGATTTGTTTAGGTCTTTGATTTCACCAGATGGTGTCATGTTCGAGTCTTCCGCCCTTGTTACTCCCGGGGTTCAGGGCAGTCCATCGCCGATCCTACTCTCACGCTAATTTCTTCGGTTCGGTCCGCCCCGGAGCCTGGAAGATTTGTCAAACGTCCTCTTCCCGACCTGCGGATGTGTGCAAGCTTGCAGCAATGTTCAAGACCTGCTTCATCAATCGTCTTCAAAAAAAATTGTTCCGTCGTGATTGGTGTGGATCAATCGTTCAAGATTCACGGCGGAACCCTGCAGTTTGACGAAATCCCGTGCCGCGCGGTTCCAAACAACCGCCAAACCCACTACCGTTGATCCACCCCGCAACCACGAAAAGGCGCCGATGAACCCGTCGAACAAAACAACGAGCTTCTCGCGCCTTGTCCCCAACGGGGACACCGTGCAGCGCGACGTGTGCGACACATGTGGTTTTATACGCTACGAAAATCCCAAAGTTGTGGCAGGGTCCGTGGTTTCTCACGAAGGCAAGCTTTTGTTGTGCCGCCGTGCGATCCCGCCACGCCATGGTTTCTGGACCTTGCCCGCCGGATATATGGAGCTCAACGAAACCGTCGAGGATGCGGCCAGGCGCGAAGCGTACGAAGAGGCCTATGCCAGGATCGACATCAACGCCCTGCTCGCGGTCTACTCGATCCCGCGCATCAGTCAGATCCAGGTGATGTACCGCGCCGACTTGATCGACCCGGCGATCGGGCCGGGAACCGAGAGCCTGGAGGTCGCCCTGTTCGACTGGGACGACATCCCCTGGGACGAGATCGCGTTCCCCAGCGTTCACTGGGCGCTGACCCAGCACCGCCGGATCCGGGACAAGGAACTGTTCGCCCCGTTCAGCAATCCGGAGGGCGAGACCGGCGACTACCCGCCGCCAAAACCCGCACCGGCCGGGTGAACCTGGCTAGCCCTGGCCGTCGGGGGTGTCACCC
>Ga0209633_10005742_pt1 | contig 10798 bp, 9 predicted proteins | sample Cruoilmetagenom1_FD_187290 | JGI IMG/M metagenome (GOLD analysis project Ga0209633, IMG submission 187290) | Oil polluted marine microbial communities from Coal Oil Point, Santa Barbara, California, USA - Sample 1 (SPAdes) (version 2) | ecosystem: Environmental > Aquatic > Marine > Oil seeps ... | reverse complement strand
CAAAAGTTATCAGAGATTTTGGAAGAAAGGAAGAAGCTCTACAAATAATGTATTTAGCTGCAAGGATAAATGTAAAATTTGAAACTATGGTTTCCTTGTTAATTGATATCGGTTTACTTTGCAAAGATTTAAAAAAGTATGAAATAGCGAGGGCTCATTTTATTTTATGCAAATTAATTAGAAATAAAAAGAGTTGGTCAATACCTGAATCTTTGGAAAATAATATTATGGAATTAAATAATATTATTAATAATGAAGAAATGTCAGTCTCTTTTGAAAATGCGCTGGAAATCTGCCAAAAAGAGTGGGATAAATTTGTAGAAAAAATAAACACGTGCCATAAAAAATTAGTAAAAAATAGAGAGTCAAGGAAAAACCTTAAAGGAAGAGTGAAAATCCTAGCTGGCGATAAGCCGTATTGTTTTATTTTTTCAGGTAAGAATGAATCTTTTTTTTCTTATAAATCATCAGGCTACCCTGTTCATAGCGATCAGCCAAGAAGGTAAACAATACTGCCATATCTTCCCGGCTTTGTTGAACGTATCCGAGATCATCAATGATAACCGCATCAAACTCGGACATCTTTTTGAGTTTTTTGCTCATCTCCAGCTCTTTTTTTCTGGTGACATGGCAGCAAATTTTTCCTGTTTATATCCCAATATTATCAATTGGAATGCCGTCCTTTTTTATTTCCCAGAGCAGAGCATTATTTTCAACAAAATTGCCAGGCGTAAATGGAATCGGTTCAATGCTATTATCGATTTGCCCGGAGGGCATGGCCGGTTTTATTCCCTTTGGTAAAAATCTATACTTGTGTCGGTAGTGGAAGCACATACCTTTCTTTAAATTCATTTTTATTTGATTGCATTGACATGTATGATATTTTGTTGGTTTCTTCCAGTTCAAAACCTTTCTTATAATCAAGCATAATTGAGAGCTCTTTCAGCCTTTCTGTTTCCCATAGTTTGCTTGTGGATGTTTCGTTAATTTGCTCCAGGACATACTTTTGAAAACTATTTTTCAGTTCATCTGTTGTAATTTTATCCGATGCTTCAATACGATTCTTCCATTCAGAGCATAATTTTTTATATCGATTTTTTCTGTCTGAAATATATAGCCCTGGCGTTATTTTGATTGACCCCAGTCCAAGGGGTTTGCCCATTCCAAGTTTGTGAAGACATCCTTCTGGTAAATCCAGCGCAAATAAAAGGGCGCCCAATTCTTCATCTGAAAGATTTTCAAAACGGATTCTGCCTGAAAATTTAATCCCCGGTTTAACAGGGTTGATTTTTGTATATTGACTGGCGTGTTTTTTAATACTACCTTCTTCATTTTCTATCCAGTTTTCTCCAGATTTATGCCAATACTGCTTATACCCTCTGATGGGAGAATTCAGGTTGTAATGATTCAATTCCTGGTTATTGTCGCTGGTTTGAACAAGATAGTGCTGGAATGTTGTAGGGTTAGGTGATGACAGAATCTTTGGAGTTTTTGTGCCCATCAATACATCCTTGGGGTCATCCTTGGGGTCATCCTTGGGGTCATCCTTGGAGTCATCCTTGGGGTCATCCTTGGAGTCATCCTTGGGGTCATCCTTGGAGTCATCCTTGCATAATGCATCTTCAAAGAAAACTCTTCCTGCGAACAAGGTTTTATTGCCGAATATTGCTTCCGGAAAATCTATTTTTTCGCTTTCTTTAAGGTTTTCAGGTACATGTTCCCCTATGGATTTTTCATATGGCAGACGAAACATACCGGTATGCCCAAAAGATACTCGATTTTTACCATTGGGATCTGTCCATTGTACATAAAAACACGGCACATCACCTTTTGCTGCCAGTTTTATCAGATCCGGCACAGTATCTGCTCTGGTTATATCATTATTATAGTTTTTTACATCTTCACGTGAAATTTGAATTTCACGTGCGTCAACGCCCGGAAATCCGATAAGCCAGTCTCGTTTTTTGTTTTTCATATCTTTTTTGTTTTTCATATCGCCTGATACAACAAGATAACCCTGTTCTCGCAATAAGTAAAAATTAAACTCGGCGTAACGTTCCCCTAAATTTTTAACCTGGTTTTGAGCATCTCTTTTTAAAATTTGTTTGTAGTTATTACCTGACGAAATTATCACATAGTTCAATCCTCTTTTTCTTAAAACACCTGCTTGAAATTTACCTTTTGATTTTTTACTTTTCCCGTCATCTGAAGCCATTTTTTGCTGATATGCTTTTTTTAAATTGCTTTTGTCAGCCAATCCTCTAAAATACAGCCTTGTATCATCAAAATTAATAAATTTGCCAAAGCTTAAGATTTCCACAAGATTTCTGGTCATTCCTCGTAATGAGCTTCCCGGAATTTGAGGTTTTCCTTTTGGGCTGAAAAAAATCGCTGTCTCGTTGTTTTCTTTGCCATCTTTGATGAACAAAGGCGTTATGGTTTCCATCTCAATTTCAATCCAGCCCGTATTCCTCTTTTCCTCATAAATATCAAAATCAGGGATAGCATTGTCTCTTATTCCTACAACCTTTTTATTTAATGGTATAAAATTATAAGGCGCATGCGCAGCATATTTTATAATTTCAACATGGTCTGAATGCAAAAGACCGGCAGCACCTTCTCCTGCAGAGTAGATTGTTTTACCATCAGCAACTACTTTGATAATCTTTCCCTTATTCCTTTCAACCTCTACCTCATTCTCATTCATGGATACGTCATCAAGCTTTATTTCAGGAAATGGCATTTTTTTGTTTGTGTCAATGAACAACAACTCTGCAATAATTTTTTTCTCTTTGGCTTCGAGTACAATAATTTTTGCTTTTTCCATCAGTTATGTCCCCCTATTATAAATCAGTTTCATTGTCACAAAAATTTATAAACCTGCAATCCACATATATAGCCTGGTTCACGGTATTATAATCAATATAGTTATGAGTTTTGATAAATATCCGTTTTTGCTTATCATCAATATCAATATCAAGTCCGCCAAAGGGCAAAACAAGGCTTGTTCCCCTTTCTTCAGTTATTTCCGTATAACTGTCATTACATTTTTTGCCTTTTTTTGTTCCGAACAACACCTGATTTGCCACTATTATTTCTTTGCCTGTGCCATCTTTATCGTCGATTCTCAACCTGCCCTTAAAGCCATTGCCGGTTCTATAAATAAGCATTTCCCGATCTTTGTTGAAAACACGCATTCTTTGCAGATATTTATTTTCAAATTCCTCATCATCATAAAATTGAAATTTTTGACCTGACCAGGTTCCAATAAGAACCTTATAATCAAGCCAGACAACCGCAAATGATTTATCTTTTATATTTTCTGTCAAAACATCTTCAGGACTTTCATCAGGTTTGTTTTCAAAAGGATAGCTGACAGTAGAACCTATTTCAATTAATTCGAGTCCTTCTTTTTCCATGTTCTATCCCTCCTGATTTAATGCTGTTACATATGATTCAAGCAGTTCTTTATCTTTTTCCGTGATATTGGCAAAATCCTTATCAATTTTAATCAAGCTGTTATTATAATTAACAGTTGCAACTACACCTTCAAACACGCCTCTTCCTATGTTTTTTTCACCACCAATGGCAAGATCACCTGTCCACAAATCTTTTAGCACAAGAAGGAGAAGCCCTGCCCATGAATCTTTGCAGTTTTCAACTATGATCTCTATTTTTAATGCCTTGTCGTTAGAATTTATAAAAAGAGGCATTGAATCAAAAAGAGCGGCGTTAATGGTTCCTCCGGTAAACCGGTCTATTTTTATCCTGGTTTGCTGCTCAGCAATATATTCTGGCAGTACAGTTTCCTTTACCAGCAAACGGCCTTTTATGGCATTTTTTGAACGATTTTTATCATCCACATGACCAAAAAGTTGTTGTATAATTTCTTCAGATTTACCCAGCGTATTTACAATTCTGTTTGCCCTTGCCCTGATTGCCCCTTTAATAGTAGAACCTGTTAACACCCAGTTATCAAGGGATTTAATATGGGTTGAATCCGGCATTTCCGGTATATTTGAGTATGATCTTATGATAATCGAATTTTTAAGTTTCAGGAAGGCATCTATAACAAGCCGGCTGCTGTTCACTATTTCAAAAGGTTCGCCAAGCTTTTTGAGTGTTTGATCTTTCGAAATAATTTTGCTGTTTAAACCTTTGTTCACAAGCCAGTCATAAACATCTTGTTTTTGCGAAAAATCAAATATGCGGATAGCTGTTTCATTATTTTTATCAAGTTGAATTTCACCAAATCCATTATTAGTTTTTGCGCCGATTTTAATATTGTTTTTTATAAGTTCCGCATAAATGGTTGAAACCATTTTTTTTACAAACTGTTCATCGGAATCAGTAAAGGTAAATTCCATATTTAGATCAAAATCAGATCCTCTTTCGACAATTTCATAATCATATTTTCCCTTGTCTTCAACAATGCCGGTTTTGTCATTAATTTTAATGCCGTCCCGTATTACAATTTCCGGAGATTTATTACTGCACACAAGGTCGGAACAGCAAAAGCAGCTTTGTCTACCGTCTTTGTCTTTTATATAACCCCAAAAATTGTCTATGTCGTTTTTGTAGTTTTGCTTATCGGAATCTTTCAATTCAAGGGAGCGCTTTAAAACCCCGATAAATGAAGTGGCGGGAATATACGGTTGATCGTTCTCATCAAGCAAAACATCCATATCGCTTCTTTTATCCGAACCGCTGCCTATGTGCAGCGGTGAAAGCGCCTTTATGCTGCATTGCAATATTATTTTTCCTTTTATATTTTTTGGCATATTTGACCCCGCTTATTTTTTTTTACGTTTTCTCATCATGGAAAAAAAGGTGGTGAAATATAATTTATAAAGCTTTTCTTCAAATTCAGTATTTATTGCATGATCTGCTACTGCCTCTTTATTTCTGACAGGTGCAGGGTCATAATCAATCTCTTTGCATAACTCTTTTACTTGCATGCTTCCGGCAGAACTCATTATGCTCACTACTAAATCTTTTTTATCTTTTATAAAATTAAACAGGGTCTTGTTTCTGTTATGACAATTTTCAAGATTGTTTTTGGCTGTTTTTTTAAGTTTTTCTATTGAATCTGAAAAATCGTCTTTATCTTTATCTTTTCCTTTATCTTTGACCATTGCCTGAAGTTTTCCTGCCAGTGAGTTTGGAATCAATGTTTTAGTTTCGAAGTATGCCTGTTCTTCAAAAGCCTTTAACTGCACCTGGCCTGTAATATAATTCTTTATTACTTTAACAAGAATCGCTTTTGTCTGTTCAGGGAGAGTACTTTCAGGTTTTGGAAATTCAACCTGCTTATCCTGTGATTCATCTTGTTTAAGCTCCTTTTTAGTTTGCATACCGAGTTTGCACATTCCATAGCCTTCATGAGTACGTTCGCCTATCCCATTTTTCCAAAGTTTGTTCAGATCCTTCTTGTCAGCCCCTGATATATCAAGCAAAAAAACCGATCCTGCAAGAAAACATGTTTCAGAGGGTTTTTTCAGGCCCCATATTCCTGTAAATGTTTCCACATCTCCTTTTTTTATAAAAAACTTTGTGATTTTTATACCTTTAACCAGGTCACTCAAATAATTTACAAACTCGTTTTTATCAGTGGTGGAGTATCCAAACTCATTATAGATAATAGTATCCGACAGCAAGGTAAGGGAAACTTCGTCATCAGTAATATCTACCTGTTCCACCGACGCCGGTGTGTCTGATAAAATTTTGAATTTTATTTCGCCATACTGGGTATTTTTTGAACGGCCGGCATGGGCTGTCCAGCTTTTCTCGCAAATAGAGCTAAAGCTTCGCAGATTCTCTTCGCTGCCCTGTATTTCGCCTTCAAATGTCTGGCCAGGCATGATGGACTCATAATTAAATATTTTCCCCTGTTCGGGAATTCCTTTTATTATGTCCCTTGCATGGTGAAAGTTTAAAGATGTTTTAACCTCTTTTGTATATAAAGTATCTTCATCAAGCTTACAAAATTTATTAATAGCCTGTGTCTGAATGTTTTGTGCATTAACGTATAGAAGATCAACGATATTTTCTTTGTATTTTTCTTTTTGTATTGAAACAGGAACAGGAAAATTTATAAATTCTTCATCGTCATTATTTTTTGTATAAATGTATGCGTTTGTGATTTTTAGATTGCCGATAAGAAACCAGTTGTAAAAATCGTTATTTTCATGTGCATTGGCGTTTATATTTTTTTGATGAATAAAACGGCCTGCAAGTATTCCCAGCACGGTTCCACCAGGAATATATTTTTCCGTTGCCGTCATATTCATATCCCCGTGTCTCGCGGAAATAACTAAAGGCGCTTTAGTTGTAATATGATATCTCAGTTTATGCATAACCCCTCCAGTTTATCTGTTATTGAAATTTTCGGCCCGTTTTTTTTATCATGCAAAGAACACGTAATTTCTCCAAACCCTCTGTTTCTCATCATTCCTATACGCCTTAAATTTAAACATGCAAGGGTAAGTGTATTAATAATCTCATCGTCTTTATTTGCTGTTTTTATATCTCCGAAAAAGCATGTTCCTTTGTTGATAACCCTTGCCGTCCGAAGGGAATGCTCTCTTGCAACTCCTTCCTCCCCTATGGCTGTCTGTCTTCTTATATGGGTAAATGTTTCAAGTATTCTATCTTTTGAAAGAACAGCCTTGTAATTATCGGATTTTAGAAAATAATTGAGCCAGTCCTTGTTTGTTGCATAATCCTCAATATATAAATTGGAAATATATACCGGCGCAGACATTTTTGTACCTACAACACCAAAAGTTTTGTTTATATTAAGGGATAAATTAATTTTTGAGTGGTCAAAAAACATATCTTCTACTTTACGAGCTGAATCAAGCAGGCATCCCTTAATCCGTTTTGCAGGAATATACGGTAGCCCTATTTCATCAAACACGATGTCGGTGTCAATTATTGCGCTAAATCCTTCTCCTGAAGCTGTAAGAGCAGGAGAATTAAGTTTTACTTTTAAAATATACTCTTTCATTATACACCTCCTTTAATCTTGCAGTTCAAAATCAGGGTAAAATTCCATAAGCTCTATCATATCAAAATAGACTGTTTCACCGTTATCAAAAATTGACTCTGCAAATTCTGAACGTCCCGGGATTTCCGGAAGAGATAGATCTCTGTATTCCAGTTTTTTTACAAAGGTTTTTGTTGCTTCCTTAGACAAATTCATAACATCTCTCATCTCTTTGATTTTGTTTTTAGGAAATTTCTTGAGAGTCCCGGCATTTTTGACCAGTAGCTCAAAACTTTTTTCGTCTTTATTATCTTTTGGTAAAACTTTATACGGCCGAAAAAGAAGCTTTCCCTGCGGTGTATCAGTATATTGTTTTCTGATTACTTCGAGGTTACCGAATAGCCCGCCCATTGAGATGTGAAAGTCTATATATGAATTAAGCTTATCTTTTTCATCTTTTTTGTTTGCTTTTTTTGCATTGCCGCAAAGTTCTTCAGCAAGCCTGTACCCCCTGTAAAAGGGATATCTGGTTTTTATAATTGCAACTCCTGCACATGCAGTAAGCTTTTCCCCGTCATACACTGGTTCTTTTTCAAAAGCTTCCAAAAATATTTTTGAAAAATAAATGCCCAGTTTCCCGTCGCAGATAAACGTGATATCATCACCCCCAAGTATTACGGAGCGTATGGGTAAAATCTTGAAGTTATTATCATCCACAGGATATTTAAACTTTGAATCTTTTGACTTCTTGTCAAACCCAAGAGATTCCATAATGTCGTCATATTTTTTTACGATATGTTTTAAAAGATCAATAAATGCGTTTTCTGTGGCTTCGGCCACGGAGTTTGACAGTTTTCTTATATCTACAAGAGTTTCCGCAGCCTTAAACCGTTCGCCCATGCTATTGCCGTCAATATGAACAATTGCTATATGGCTGTCTTCACCACTGATCCGGCCAAGCTTGTCCAACTCATTTGTAAAACAAAAATCAGTTCCTAAAATTTTAGCATACTTTTTATTGATATAATCTTTGGCAGGTTTGGAAGCCTCAATAACGGCATTTGATCCGGCAGACACATATGAATCCACTATATTATCCCAAATCTCCATGGAAAGACCACTGCGGCTGCATTCGGCTGTGATTCCATGCCTTGGCAGCGTTGTTTCAGGGATATATTGCGACTTGTTCTTTCGCAGTTCATCAAACAGTTTTTCTCTTTCCTGACTAAAATTTTTATTTTCAAGGTCAAATTTACTTATAGCCACTCCGGTTGTTACGCCGGGTGTATGAACAAGAAGCAATTTAGTCCAGGTTTTTATAAAGTCTATTGCTTTTTGTTCTTCAGTAAACATCAAAAAGGCACTCCCGCCGCCGATGTATCCGACCTCAAAAGGGTCACCTTTATTAATTTTGATCTCTTCAGGGTTGTCCTTCCATGCATTTATATCAAATGCTTTCCCAAACACCTTGCATAAGGCATTGCTAAGGTATTCTTTGTAAATCTTTTCAATTAGAAAAGAAGCACCAAGATTGTCTTTTAATTTATTGCTCTGAAATACATATTTTTGGATAGAGACAGTATCAACCAGCACACCCCAAACTGTAGACATAAGAAGTTTCTCCTTTGATTTTCTTAGTTTTTATCAAAAATAAATTTCTTGATTTTTTTAATCAGGTTGCCTTTTCCCAGGTCATTTATACCGAGAACACAGATATTGCCCTGAATAACTCCTGTGTCGCGTAAAAGCTCCTCTTGGACAGCCTTTCTTGTATTATTATCCATAAAGGTTATTAACACAGCCTTTGCTTCATCACCGCCAATCTGTTTTGTTCTGTGAATAATCTCAAAGCCCTTGCTTTTGCATAAATATTTCTGTTTTGCCGTAGTGCAGGACATGCCGGTTAACTGGTAGCCGTTGACCATTATTACATCCAGTTCAAAATTTGCATCAGGATCATTCCATTCCATTTTTTTTATAACACAGTTAGTATTAAATGTGATTCCTGTATTATCACAAAATTCATCTTCAAAGATATTTGCTATATATTCTTCAAACCACCCGCCATCGATATATTTCAATGCTTTATAGTATGTTTTTTCAAACTCGCTATTACTAAGCCCCCACTTATAAACTCCATTTTTATCAAACAAACGATATTCTTCGGGCATACTATAAATTATATCTTGAAAAACTTTGTTTGGTTTAAATTCGTCGATTTTTTGTTTTTTTCCCTCATTGGTTTTTAATTGCCCCTCATTTTCAGCTAATTCTCCCTTATTGTTTTCAAAAAGATGTCTATTATAACCATTATTTTTATCATAAAATTCCAGCAATTTACCTTTTTCAATAAGACCAGCAAAACATTCTAATGTTTTAGAGAACAATTTGTTTTTTTCATCATTTTCCGACTTCGTATTTTTTCTAACAAATCCATGCAGTTCAATAAGCTCTTCAAAGGTAATATTGACCTCTTTTCTTAAATCATTTGCTATTACCTCATCAGATTCATCAAGTATCAGCCTGAAATTTCTGCCATCAAGATAAGAGAAGGATTTTTCCACATCGTCAACCATATTTAAACCCCAGTATGAATGGGTACTCATTGATTTTGTGCCGCCTGTATAGTTAAAGTGAAAACTTTTATTTTCTTTCAATTTGGTAATCATATTTTCTATGTTAGCTTTAATTTTCGACGCACTGCTCACGTCTGACAAAGGAATTTTTTCAAGAGGAAATTGCAGGTTTTCATGCTTATTTTTCCATCTATCTTTAATTATTTTCTCAAGATTCTTAGCAAGTTCCAATGTCCCTGCCTGGGAATAACTTTCAACCTTTTCTGAATGAACAAGCCAGATATTCTCAATATTTTTGTTTTTTTTAAGAAAATACTCTGCTATCACAAAATTCGGCAGCGGATTTGTGCCGATAAGCAAAACAAGATCCTTGAAAGTCTTATCGTTCATAACAACCTCCTCTCCGGTTTATTGTTTTTTCAAATTTTACTTATTTGGCTAATTCAAAAACAACTTTCATCTCACTATAGCCACCCTCACCAGCTTTTATACCAATATCTTTCTGTAAAAATTCCAGCAGCTCCGCACTAATATCATTTGCGTCAATGTCAAATTTTACTGAATCCATGTTTTTATAACGTGAAATGTAAAAAGTCATTCCAGTCTCCGATTTGTTTCAAGCCTAAAATAAATTTTCAATATTGCTCATCTTATCATCAAACAGATAAAACGCCACAGCCTCTCTTAATATTCGCAACCGCCTTCTCAAATGTATCTCCTTCAAATACAACCTGGAAGCAAAGGCACATAAACGGTAAAACCACCCTCTTCCGCGGTTCAAAGACCGCTTTAATTTCCATGCGTAAATCGCCTTTAATCATAAAAATATCTATGTCCAGCTTTATCTCATTTCTTCCGCGCCGGTTTCAACTTCTGCAACGTTGGAAGCAGACGAGCAAAAGGTGAATCAACTATTTGCCGGATATTGTTATTTTGACCAGCAAAGTTTCATAGATTGTCACATAAATAATTTCATTGCGTTATCGGTCATAGGATGTATCACAATATGCCTTCCTCCATCTGGCCTTGTGCCAAATTTTAAAATCAGGTTATTATCTGACAATCTGGAGTTATCACCTCAATATCATATTCTTTTTTTTCAATTCCCTTGTATTTTGTAACATAAAAAGTCACTTTATTTCCCTCTTTCCAATAATATTTTCATCAATAGATTTCATTATATATCCTCGTACTCTCTGAATAATATATGCTCAAATCTTCTTGTTGTGTTAAT
>Ga0209633_10005741_pt1 | contig 10798 bp, 11 predicted proteins | sample Cruoilmetagenom1_FD_187290 | JGI IMG/M metagenome (GOLD analysis project Ga0209633, IMG submission 187290) | Oil polluted marine microbial communities from Coal Oil Point, Santa Barbara, California, USA - Sample 1 (SPAdes) (version 2) | ecosystem: Environmental > Aquatic > Marine > Oil seeps ... | reverse complement strand
GGAATATACTGTGTCGTTTTCATGCTCTGCATTTGGATATTGCAAAACAACTTGTGCGTTTTCAATTGCTTCGGTATCTGTGTTTGTTATTGTTCCTGAAAAGTTTTGTGCTGTTGTTTGTAAGGTAAAAAATATTGTAATAAAAAATAGGGTGTTTTTTAGGAGTTTCATATCAATGAATTTTAATTTAGATATTCAAAGTTATGAAATATATTTATAGTTTGGAAAAAAATGTTGTTGGTGATTTAATTTTTTGTTTATTTGAATTTGGTTTCAATCTCTTTCTGTAAACATCGGCTTCGACACTTTCGTAGCCTGAGCTTGTCGAAGGCGGATTCAATTACTTTTTGCGAGTCCGCCTTCGACAAGCTCAGGCTACGGATTAAACGACAGGCACAAACTACGGTAGTGTTACATTAAAAAACTAAGCAAAATACCAGCAGCAATTGCGGAGCCAATTACACCAGCAACATTAGGAGCCATTGCGTGCATAAGTAAGTGATTATTAGGGTCTTCCTTTAAACCTTCTAACTGAACAACCCTTGCACTATCTGGAACTGCAGATACACCTGCTGCCCCAATCATAGGATTTATAGGATTATCTTTTGGTGAAAGCCAGTTCATAATTTTTGCAAAAATTATACCTCCTGCAGTTGCAACCATAAATGAAGCCGCTCCTAAAACAAATATCAACATTGAACTTTTTGTAATAAAAACATCTGCTTGTGTGGATGCTCCAACGGTTACACCTAATAAAATTGTAACAATATCAATTAATGATGTTCTTGCAGTTTCTGCCAAACGCTTTGTTTCTCCACTTTCTTTTAATAAGTTTCCAAAAAATAACATTCCTAATAAAGGTAATGATGTTGGAGAAAGAAAAGCAGTTAATAACAAACCAATAATTGGAAAAAATATTTTTTCTGTTTTTGATACTGCTCTTGGAGGTTTCATTTTAATTAACCTTTCTTTCTTTGTTGTAAGAAGCTTAATTATAGGTGGTTGTATTACAGGAACTAAAGCCATGTATGAGTATGCTGCAATAGCAATTGGTCCTATTAAATTTTTAACTGTTGTTCCATCTGCCAACACATTCATTCCATTTGCAAGTTTTGATGCAGAAAATATTGCAGTAGGCCCATCTGCACCACCAATAATACTTATTGCACCAGCTTCTTGAGGTGCGAAACCTAAATATAATGCACCTATAAATGTTACAAAAATTCCTATTTGTGCAGCTGCTCCTAATAACATTAATCTTGGGTTTGAAATTAATGATGAAAAATCTGTCATTGCACCAATTCCCAAGAAAATAAGTGGAGGATACCAACCTTGTGTAACTCCTGAATATAAAATATTTAGTACACTTCCAGGTTCATATATTCCTAACTTTAAGTTAAAATCTGCAACTTGAAACATTGGAATATTTCCTATTAGAATACCTATTCCAATAGGAATTAACAATAATGGTTCGTATCCATATTTTATAGCAAGAAATATGAAAAATATACCTACTAATATCATTATTATATGTCCCAGTTGCACATTTGAAAATCCTGAAAATTCAATAAAATTAAAAATACCATATATACTTTCTGGGTAATTATTGTAGGTAAATCCATCAGATAAAATAAGTACATTATCTTTTATTATACCCTTTCTTACTGATAAGTTAATAGTTTCTTTTTCTGTTTTATATGAACTTGAACTACTATTGGGATCAGTATTTTTATATAAATGAACAACATCTTTAGGATTAAAAGACATAATTAATTCATTATCAGAAATATACCATTTTCCTGAATATTTTTGCTTAGCAGAATCTAATGTAAAAATACCATCTTTTTTAAAGCTAAAAGTTTTATACCTTTCTACTTCATTATCACTTTCATTTGATACTTTATAACCACCAGATTTGTTTATCCATTTTCCACTAATTAAAACATCTTCTATTTTTTGTATTTTTTGCTTTTGCTTATTATTCTCAGGACTTTTTCCGTGAATAAATAATTTAGAAATTGCAAATAATATTACAAAAACAGCTATTATTGTTAATCCTTTTTTCATTTTTTGAAATTTAACTGTTTTATCTATCTGAACAAATAGATAAATAACAAATTTATTCTTTATTCAATTTCCATTAAAATATCATCCTGTAAAACAGCATCACCTTCTGCAATCATTATAGATTTAATTTTTCCGCTAACTTCAGCTTGGATATTATTCTCCATTTTCATTGCTTCCATGATTAATAGGGTATCACCAATTTGTATTTCATCACCAGTTTTGCTCGTTAATTTAAATATTGTTCCAGGAAGAGGTGCTTTAACTAAACTTATAGATTTCCCTTTAATTTGCTCCTCCCCTTTTTTTACAGGCATAGCTGCTCTAACTAATTTTGGAGTTTTTGCAGAGATAACTTCTTTTTCAATCTCAACCTGATAAGAAGTTCCATTAACTTCAATATCAACAATATTGTGTTCAAAGTTTTTTATAACTGTTGAGTAATTATTCCCTCTTATTTTAAATTTGAATTTCTTCATAATTTTTAAATTATCGTTTTAAATCATTCATTCCATGCAACTTTGAGCTCCAAGGTGAATATACTTTTTTAATTCTTTTTATAGTCATTACAGCTTTTTCCTCATCATGTAATTCATTAAGATAAAGATATATAGCTGTTGCAATTGCAGCATTTTCTTGCCCTGTTAAAAATTCAGGAAACTCATCAATACACTCTTCTTCATCTTTACAATTTTTCCTTTTTTGAATAATTTTATGCCTTAGCATAATAAATTTAGGAATGCTTGCAAAAACAAAGTATAAAGATACAAGTGCAGCAAAAACAATTATGTATCCAACTAATGCTATTGTAATATTTGAAGTGTCCATTTTTAATTTTTATTCTATAATTTAGTATCCAGTCATTAAGTCTCGGTGTAGTTCAATTTATTAAATATATGAAAAGTTAGAAGCTTATTGTTTAGAAAATTAAAAAATCTACACCGAGACTTTTTTAAAAGCTTTGACTTTTAAAATAAATTTTATAATGGAATATTTGAATGTTTTCTAGGAGGATTTGTCAACTTTTTATTTTCTAAAGTTTTAAATGCTCTTATAATTCTAAATCTTGTATTTCTAGGTTCAATAACATCATCTATAAAGCCATATTGTGCAGCAACGTAAGGGTTTGCAAATTTTTCATTGTATTCATTTTCTTTTTCTTGAATATATTTTATTTGCTCCTCTTCATTTTCAATACTTCGTATTTTTCTTCCTTCAAGAATCTCAATAGCACCAGTTGCACCCATTACAGCAATTTCTGCTGAAGGCCAAGCATAATTAATATCACCTCGTAACTGCTTACTACTCATAACATCATGAGCACCTCCATAAGATTTTCTAAGAGTAATTGTAACTTTTGGAACTGTTGCTTCGCCATAGGCAAATAATAATTTTGCTCCGTGAATAATAATTCCACCATATTCTTGTGCACTACCTGGTAAAAATCCTGGAACATCTACCAAAGTTAGCAATGGAACATTAAAACTATCGCAAAAACGAACAAAACGTGCAGCTTTTTTTGATGCTTCAATATCTAAAACTCCTGCTAAGAAATTTGGTTGATTTGCAACAACCCCAACTGGGCGACCATCTAATTTAATAAAACCAACAACTATGTTTTTTGCATAATGTCTATGAAATTCTAAAAATTCAGCATTATCACCAATTGTGTAAATTATATCCTTAACATTATAAGGTTTATTAGGATTTTCTGGGATTATTTCATTAAGAATATCATCTTTCCTATCAATTGGGTCGCTACATTCTGTTTGAATTGGGTCTTCAAGATTGTTTTGAGGTAAATACTCCAATGTCTTTCTAATCAACATTATACCTTCATCTTCATCATCAGCCCTAAAATGTGCAACACCTGATTTTGTTGCATGTACTGTTGCTCCACCAAGATTTTCAGTTGTAATATCTTCACCTGTTACAGTTTTGGCAACTTTTGGTCCAGTAACAAACATATAACTTGTTTTATCACTCATAATTACAACATCTGTAAGAGCAGGGGAATAAACTGCCCCACCAGCACAAGGTCCAAATATTGCAGAAATTTGTGGAACTACACCCGAAGCAAGAATATTTCTTTGAAAAATTTCGGCATAGCCAGCAAGACTCATAACACCCTCTTGAATTCTTGCACCCCCACTATCATTTACACCTATTATTGGAGCACCAACTTTCATTGCCTGCTCCATTACTTTGCAAATTTTTTGTGCATAAGTTTCTGATAATGAACCTCCAAACACAGTAAAATCTTGTGCAAAAATATACACAATTCTACCATCAATTGTTCCATGTCCTGTTACAACTCCATCTCCAAGATATTGTTGTTTTTCAAGTCCGAAGTCTTTACACCTATGTTTTACGAACATATCAAATTCTTCAAAACTATCTTCATCCAAAATCATGTCGATACGCTCACGAGCAGTATATTTGCCTTGACTATGTTGTTTTTCAATACGCTTTTCGCCTCCACCCATTCGGGCTTCTTCACGCATATTTATTAATTTTTGTATTTCTTCTTGACGAGACATCTTTTTTGAGTTATAAGTTATGAATTATTAATTATGAGTTTTTGTTGCCTTTTTCGCAAAATTCTGTTAAAACACCCATTGTAAATTTAGGATGAAGAAAGCCAATATTTAAACATTCTGCACCTTTACGTTTTTCTTTGTCTATAAGTTTTACACCTTTTTCTTCTGCTTCTAATAATGAAGAGTTTACATCATCCGTTGCAAATGCAATATGGTGTATCCCTTGCCCTTTTTTTGCAATAAATTTAGCAACTGCACTTTCTTCTGATGTTGGTTCTAAAAGTTCAAGCTTTGTTTGCCCAATCATAAAGAATGCAGTTTTAACTTTCTGATCTTCAACATTTTCAATAGCATAACATTTAAGTCCTAAAACATCTTCATAATATTTTCTTGCTTCTTCAATACTGTTCACTGCAATGCCAATGTGTTCGATTTGAGTTAAATTCATTTTATATATTTATTAAGTTACAAAAGACTAAAATATCTAAATTATTATATATGATAAAAGTCATATTAATATATTTTTCTAAACATAAATTAATTATTGCCTTTAGCCTATTCATTTGTAAAGATAAAATTCTAAATTTGCATGCAAAGAAAATAAACTAAAAAATTTATAAAAATGGCTTATAATTTAAGAAACAGAAACTTCTTGAAGTTATTAGATTTCAGTCCTAAAGAGATTGAATTTATATTAAAACTTTCATTAGATTTGAAAGCTGCAAAATATGCAGGAACTGAACAACAAACTTTAAAAGGTAAAAACATTGCTTTAATTTTTGAAAAGGCTTCAACACGTACAAGATGTGCTTTTGAAGTTGCTGCACACGACCAAGGTGCAAGTGTTACATATTTAGGACCTTCAGGTTCACAAATTGGTAAAAAAGAAAGTATGAAAGATACTGCACGTGTTCTTGGAAGAATGTATGATGGTATTGAATATAGAGGTTTTGCACAAGCAACCGTTCAGGATTTAGGTGATTATTCAAATGTTCCTGTTTGGAATGGTTTAACAAATGAATTTCACCCAACGCAAATTCTTGCTGATTTCTTAACTATGATTGAACATAGTGGTAAACCATTGAACCAAATTAAGTTTGCTTATATGGGTGATGCTCGTAACAATATGGGAAATTCACTTATGGTAGGTGCTGCAAAAATGGGAATGGATGTTCGTTTGGTTGCTCCAAAATCAGTTCAGCCAGAAAATGAATTAATTGCAGAATGTAATGTTATTGCAAAAGAAACTGGAGCAAAAATTACTGTTACTGCTGATGTTGCTAAAGGTGTAAAAGATGTAGATTTTATTTATACCGATGTTTGGGTATCAATGGGTGAACCAGACGAAGTTTGGAAAGAGCGTATTGAACTTTTAAAACCATACCAAGTAAATAAAAAAGCTATGGAATTAACTGGTAATAAGAATGTTAAATTTATGCATTGTCTTCCTGCATTTCATAATAGAGAAACAATAATGGGAGAAGAAATTTTTAAAAAATTTGGCTTAGATGGTCTTGAAGTTACTGATGAAGTTTTTGAATCTGAAGCATCAATTGTATTTGATGAAGCTGAAAATAGGCTTCATACAATTAAAGCTGTAATGGTTGCAACTTTAGGATGTTAATTTTAAACCTGCCAAGTTTTTAAAACTTGGTAGGTCTTCAAATAAAAAAATATGATTTTAGGAATTGGAGGAAGTAGTAATTCAGGAAAATCTAGCTTAGCAAATAAATTATTAAAATATTACAGAACTTTAGATATTAAAGTTGAAGTTCTATGTCAAGATGATTTTGTTTTAAGGCGAAATGAACTTTCTTCAATTAATAATCATGCAGATTGGGAAGTTCCATCAACCATTAAAATTGATGAATTTATTTTAGCTGTAAAAGAAGCGAATAAAAACAATGATATTATAATTTGCGAAGGATTGTTTGCTTTTTGGTTTACCGATTTAAACAAACTTTATAATAAAAAAATATTTCTAAAGATTGATAAACAAACTTTTATAGAACGAAAAACAAAAGATTTAAGATGGGGAAAAGAACCAAAATGGTATATTGAACACATTTGGGAAAGTCATCTTAAATATTGTAATATTTCAAAATCAAAAAGTGAATATTTAATCTTAGATTCTAAAAATAAAATTGAAATCAATAAAGTCGCAGATTTTATAAAAAATAAAGAACGAAATAAATAAGTTTATCTAATTCTATCAACAGATTTTACCAATTCATCATCTTTTTTAACAGCTCTTCTTGCCATTAATAAGAATATGAAAATTACAATTGGAAGTATTGCAGAAAGACCAATAGTAGCACTAGGATTTGCTATTTTAGACCACGAAAAATATGTAAGTAAAATTACCAAAAAAATAACTAATAAACTTGCAAATACACTAATTCTCATTTGTAAGTTTCTGTTTTTATAAAGAAATATCGCAACAAAACTTAATAAACCTATTATTCCTGTTAAGCCAGCAACAATATAACCACTTTGCACTAAATTATCAACCCCTGCAATACTAATTGATGCATATTCATATACATGAACATCATTACTAGAAGTTAATTCAATAACTGGAAAGAAAAATATTAAAGCTGCAATTGTTGCTGCTAAAAAGAACCATAAAGTTTGTATTCTTTGTATCATAATTTACATTTTTTTGCAAAAATATAAAAAACATTTAATCTCTATAATGAGAATTTATCTTTTATATGTTTTTCTATTTTAAAATACATATCTTTTTTGTGCGAAAAAACAGTAATTGATAAAGTATATGTATTTTTTTTTTCATTAATAAGCTTAATTATAGGACTTTGAGTTGTTAAAGACCAAGGTAATAAAATTATAGATTGTTTTATTGAATTTATAATATTTTCAATATCTTTATTTTTTAAAATTGTAATTTCAAAAGTATAAGCAGAATTTGAATAGGATTTTTGTTCTTTTAATAGGTTATTATTTAAAATATTGCTAAAAGGTATTTTTACTATATTTTTATTTGTTAACTCTAATTCTAAAGTTCTATAATTAAATTTTTTAATAATACCTGTGTAATTAGAAGTTGTTATTGTATCTCCCATAACAATAGATGTATCTGCTTTCACAATTATTCCTGCAATATAATCTTTTAAAAATATTCTTACAGAAAAAATTGCAATTGTAAGCATTACCACAAACATAACAATAGCAAAATATTGATTTTTTTCTAATAAGTTCTTAAAAGTCCAAATTGAAAATAATAACCAAGAAAAAAATTCAATAAGTGGTATATTTCTTTCAAAAAATTTTCTTTTTGCACTTTTTTTTATAATTAAAGGTATAGCAAAGATTATTATTCTAAATAATAGAAATAATAATAATGCAGAAAACAGTAATTTATAAATTATTAAACTTGAAAAAGACAAACTCATTGATTAATATTTTTATCAAAAATACGAAAAAATTATGAATTAAAAATTTCCCAAGCTTTTTCTGCTTGAAGTTTTAACATTTCATAACCATTAATAGATGTAGCATTTCTTTTTATTCCTTCTTTTAGGAAAAGAGTTTCTGAAGGATTATAAATTAAATCAAAAAGAATGTGTTTAGAAGTTACATATCTGTAAGAAATATCAGGTTTCTCATTTATATTAGGAAAAATTCCTAGAGGGGTTGCGTTTATAATTAATAGGTTATTTTTAATAATATCAGAATGCAAATTGGAATAATGAATTGTTGAGTTATTAATCTTTTCTATTTTAGACGTTACAAATTTATGTTTAATATCCAAAGTTTTTAAACCATAGCTAACAGCCTTTGCTGCACCACCAGTACCAAGTATTAAAGCAGATTTAACCTCTTTATTAAGATGTTTTTTTAAGGATTCTACAAAGCCATAAACATCTGTGTTATAACCAATTAATTTACCAAAACTAACTTTTACACAATTTACAGCTCCAATTTCTTTTGCTGCAATATCTATTTTATCAAGGAATGGAATTATTTCAAGTTTATAGGGAGAAGTTACATTAAAACCTTTAATATTTTTTTCAGAATTTAAAATTTTAGGAAATAACTTAATATTTTCTATTGAAAAATTCTTGTAAGAAACATTTTTAATATTTTCTTTTTCAAATTTATTATCAAAATACTTTTTAGAAAAAGAATGTGATAAAGGAAAACCAATTAAACCGTAAACTTTCATTATTTATCTTCGCTTTTTGTTGCAAAACGTTCTATTCCCCAAACAGAAAGAATTCCTATTAAAAATAAAACAATTACTAATAAAACTTCTTGATTTATGGTATTTGGAATGTATTTATCGTATCCACTGATTATTTGATCTCCTTTGCTGTTTAAAATATCTAAACCATTAGCATCAGTTAAATATATTTCATTTTTCCAGGGCCAAAGTATCATTAATGACCCAAAAATAAAACCTGTTAATGAAGCAATTGTTATATCTTTATATTTTTTGTAAACCCAAGATAATACATTAGAAAAAGTTGGCAGTCCAATAACTACACCAATTGCAACAGGCAATAAAACCTTAAAATCCAGCACATTAACTGAATGAAGAACTAATGTGTAATTTCCCATAAGTATTAAAACAAAAGAACCAGAAAGACCTGGAAGAATCATACTTACAATTGCTACAACACCACAAATAATAAGATAATAAAATGCATCATTTTCTGTAGCAGGATTCATAAATGAAAGCCAAACTGCAAGCCCTGTTCCTAAAACAAATGAAATAATAACTGACAATGAGAATTTTTCAACAGTTCTACCAACAAAATATACCGAAGAAAAGATTAAACCGAAAAAATATGCCCAAACATAAATAGGATATGTGTTAAATAAATATTCAAGCAATTTCGCAAATGTTAAAATACTTACAAAAACACCAAATAAAACTGTTGCTAAGAATTTTAAATCTGTGTGTTCGTAAAGTTCTTTTATTTTAAATTTTAATAATAATTTTAATGCTTTTAAATTAAATGATTTTAGTGCATTAATTAAACGTTCGAAAATGCCTGTTATTAGTGCAATTGTGCCTCCTGAAACTCCAGGAATAACATTTGCAGCACCAATTCCAAAACCTTTAAAAAACCACGACAGTAACTCTTTCATATATTATCTCCTTTTTATTTATACGCAAAATTATAAAAATATATTTAATCAATGCGAAATAATTATTATGTTGAAAATAGTTTTATAAAATATTCATTTTATCATATATCAAATTAGATATTTCATTATGATATTTTTCGTTTGCATGAATTCCATTAGAATGAAAAAAGTCTTTATTTTTTTCGTTATCAAAAAGAGCTTTTATAAAAATTGATTTTTCATTAATATTTTTTATAACAAATCTTTCTAATTGTTTTGATAATACTTTTTCGTATGATGTATTGGTTCTTAAAGGAGGACCTAAAATAATTAGTTTAATTCCATTTTCATTACAATATATTGAAATTTTATTTATAAGCTCGACATATTTTTTCAGAGCATATCTTTGATTTCCAAATATTTTACCGATAACATAATTTGTATCAATTAAAAACTTATATAATCGAGATTCTTTTTTTATATATTTTGATTGAAATACTTTTCTAATTTCTAATAAATCAAATTTCTCAGGATTTATAAAATTTAATAAAGGAATGTTTATTGAATGTTTTAATTTATTTTTTTTGTTAAAGTATTTATAATAAATTTTCACTAATCTAAGAAAAGGTTCAGGTCTGACATGAAATACAATAAAATCAACATCATTTTTTTTATTTACCTTTTTTATTTTTTCAAAACAATTACTAAACCTTTCATATCTGATTATTGTAATATTAAAATTTTTTTTGTTATTTTTTTCAACTTTATTTTTAAGCTTTTGATGGAATAAATCTTCAAAATTAATATTATGTTGTACAGGAAAACATCCACCAACAAAATAAAAATTTGTTTTACTATTTTGAGATTTTTTTAAAATTGTTTTTGCTGAAAGATATTCTTGTGGAGATAATATTCTTTTATACTTTGTTGAAACCGTAAATCCTTTATCTATATTTTCTGTTTTATATGATTTTATATATTCTTTTGCTAAATCAAAATCATAAAACAAGTGCAATCTTGTAGTAATTATCTTTTTAATACAACTTATATCTTTAGTACTGGTAATGCTATGGCAAATATCAGCCTGTTTTGAACTTAAT
>Ga0209633_10005740_pt1 | contig 10799 bp, 11 predicted proteins | sample Cruoilmetagenom1_FD_187290 | JGI IMG/M metagenome (GOLD analysis project Ga0209633, IMG submission 187290) | Oil polluted marine microbial communities from Coal Oil Point, Santa Barbara, California, USA - Sample 1 (SPAdes) (version 2) | ecosystem: Environmental > Aquatic > Marine > Oil seeps ... | reverse complement strand
AGGATTCCATGAGCAACACGTGGCGTGTAGTTCCAAAAATCCTGGGGAAGAGTCCCCTGACCGCCAAACACAATATCAGGCAGACCGGCTTGCAAAGCTATGCCGATCCCGCTCGCAGCAACCAGCAAGACCAATATGTTCAACGCGTAATGCGCGGCCACACCGAGTTTATCCAACAGGGTGTTTCCAGTTACGGCATGAGGCGGTTGCGGACTCATCCACCGCCAAACCAAGCGGAGTAGTGTTAGAAGCAAAATTACTCCACCGAAGATAATGTGTCCGCGCAAAGCGAAGATTTTCGTGGGATCTGTATTGGGTGTCTGGGCTAATACGAAGTTTCCCATAAAGAGCATGAAGAGTACCAACAGTGCCACCAGCCAGTGTAGGACTACTTGGACATTGTTGTATTTTGTCGGATTTGACAACATGATGACTCCTTTCGATTAATATGATTACCAGCCCATATGGTAGTAGGCCCAGATCCGCTCGATGTTCATTGGCAGCCATTTGTCGTAGTACCGCCAGTGCTTGTATTTCGGAAGCTTAACCGTTTTCCTCAACACGTCTGGATTGTGAGATCCAGTGTCCATCGCTTTTTTGACAGCGGCCATCAGATCTTCAAGATAGACCCGTTGCTCCTTCACCACTGATGCGGGATCGATGGCTGGTTGGGTTTCTGGCCCATGGCCGGAAATGACATAGTCGAAGTCCGTTGCTTCGATTTCCTTCAAAGACCTGATCCACTCATCGGGCCAGAAATCGGGCATGATTCGAAATGCCACACGGCGCGGTGTCACGATGTCCACAATGAACAAGATTTTCTCTCTGGGAAGGCGCATCACAACTAGGCTATCGCCGTGGTTCGGGCCATAATATTCAAGCTCCAATGTTCGGCCACCCAACTTCAATGTATAGCGGTCTTTAAAGGTGATATCCGGTACAGGGGTCATCGGACTTGGATGATCACCCAATTCCTTCACAACATTTTCATGACCGACAAATTTGGCGCCTTCTTCCTTGAAGATGCTGCCACCGGATATATGGTCGTGATGGTTATGGCTGTAGACGACATACTTAACGGGCTGATCGGTAATTTTCCGGATTTCGCTTTGCAGGAGCCTGGCAGCCTTGGGATTCATCGGGTCGGTGACAATGACACCCTCGTTTGTCACGAGAAATATGTTACGATAAACCCACCAACGAAAGACATAGAGGCCATTGCCAAGATTTGTCACGCTGTGACCAAACGGCTTTCCTCCCACGGGTTCTTTGGTCGGAAAATTCGATGCCGCCATCACCGAGGTAGATGTCAGCAATAAAACTAACATGACCATTGTTTTGATTAAGGTTTTCATTTTTCACTCCTTCGTTGACTATTCACAATCACTATCCATTTGGAACCAACGCCCCCTCACAATCCATGTTTTTTAGATGTCACCAGGCACAGCGTCAGCATTTTCCAGCATCTTGCGGGCAATTTCCACAATCTGATCCATTTCTGAATGCTCCAGACCAGCCAAAAACTTCTCGTTGGTGGCTTTTGAATCGGCAACGATTTGCGGGACAAGTCGTGCCCCCTTTTTCGTTATTTTGAGATAAATAGACCGCCGATCCGAGAGACTGCGATCCCTTACGATAAGACCTTGTTTTTCAATGCGATCCAAATGCCGCGTAATCGCTGCGCCATCGATCCCAATAAACGATGCCAGTGCGGCAGGCGTCGTCTTCTTATCGTGGAAGATCGTGCTCAACACGACCCATGTGGCTCGTGTCATACCATAGATCTCCAGCCGTTTTTCAAAATCGGCCTCAATCGCTCTGGCAAGTCGCGTCACCCAATAACCCGTACTCGAATAGATTGAATAGGTCTCTTCTGTCATCTGTTGGATTACCTCGTTTTATTAATTGATATAGTCAAATATTGACTAAGTCAATTATTATTTCAACAGCACCTTATGTCAGAAAAAGGGCCAATTTTTTTCATTTGGTCAGCGGATTAGTAGATTAGGATATGGTGTTGGAAAGTTTGGCAAAGGACTGCCATTGGCACATAGCTGTCATTATCAATTATACGCCGACGTCAGCAATCACCAAATGCGGACACGTTAGAAGATGTCATTTCCCTCTTCATACTTTGAGACCCGCGTGTGGTTTAGCGTAAATGCCGCAAATGTTGTTTAACATTTGCGTGTTAATCTCCCCTCATGACATTAACTTCTGCAATCAGATCAATCGCGCTCCTTGGCGGGCTTTTTAGTCTGGCCATTGTCGCGTATTATGGCGATCACTCCAGCCTTCTTATGATCATGCTGGGTCTGGTCTTTGGCGCGTGGGTCATCGCACCATTCGTGCTGGCATTTAAGCGCGCCGATAAATTTGCGGACAGCTTTGCTGCCAATGCCGTCCTTCTTGTCGCAATTATCGCAGCCGCCGCACTATCGCTCTTCGCTTACTGGATGACATTTATCGACAATCCCGCACCGGATGCGCAGGACGGGTTGGTTTTACTCTTTGTCCCGCTTTACCAGCTGATTGGAATGTCGCTGGTCTTTTGGGGGATGGGCTGGATTTCCAAGTGGACGAACTAGGTCAAATTGAATTGCTTTTTTAAATTAAGATGGCCGCGCTCGACACATAGTGTGAGCGGCTCAAGCCCCCCACTCCCCCACCCTCTTTTATAGCGTTCAGCTTATCCCTGCTCGGCTTTTTTTTGCCACGCCACAAGCACACTACTTCTTATCCATGCGCTCATAGTCGCCCTTAACACGCAAGGTGACGGTAACCGGCTTGTTGTTGATGTTTTTCCAGTACCAGCCATGGACACCCTCGAAGGGGGCCGTGAAGAATCCGCTCGACTTGCTGTTGGTGCTTTCCTTATAGCTCTTGAAATAGCCGGTGGTGTCGCCCTTGGGCTCACCATGAAAATCAAAAAAGAGTTTGTCGCCACCCGTGTCCCAAGAATATTGCAGCTTGGCATCCTTTTTCATGCGGAACTTATATTCAAGCTCCCATTTCGCGGCAATCTCGATTTTGATTTCTTCCTTCCACTCGGTCTGCTCAGTGGCAGGCAATGGGGCCGTGTCGGATGTTGCGGCGACTTCAGAAGTGGAATCGGTACTTGTTGCATGCTCCAGCTCATGCATCTGCATGAGGAACAAAAGCCCACCCCAAAAAATTAACAGATAATTCGCTAGCCTGCGGAAGGTTGGAAAATATTCTGATTGTCTGAAAAATGCCAACACGCCCAGCATAACGGCCAATGCGATTATCTGACCAAACTCTATGCCGACATTAAACGAAATAGTATTCATCAGGAGACCGTCCACGCTTAACGGCAATTCCTGCAGGCGGGTCGAAAGACCAAGCCCGTGAATGAGACCAAAGCCGACGATCATAGCCAGCATGTTCGGGGGCTCGACGCCGAGATATTTGCGAAAGCCATCAATATTGTGAAAGGCGATATAACAAACGGAGAGCGCGATGACAGGCTCCACAAAATAATAGTTGAGCTTGAAACTGTATAGGGTGGCCAATATCAGCGTTACCGAATGCCCCAGTGTAAAGGCCGTTACGTATTTTACGATGTCGCGGAAATTGGTGAGAAAAAAGACAATGCCGAAAACGAAAGCAAGGTGGTCATAGCCGGTCAGCATATGGGTGGCGCCCAATTTGAGATAAGCCCAATTGCCACCATCAATGATCGCCTGTTTTTCGGCCGCCGACATGCCGTGGGCGTAAGCTTCTCCCGCCATCATTACAAGGCAAAGGCTGAACGCAATGAAGGCGAATTTATTGATAGTCATCGACATGGTATTGAATTTTCCGCCTTTTTAGAGCCTGGTAACAAAGTAATTTTCGTGGGGGATGAAATCGCAAAGCGCTGAGAAATGCAAATGCTAAATGGTCACACTCACAAGTTAACTGATGCAATTCGTCCGCCGGTCATGGGGGCTGGAACACCTGTGGTGGTTGGAAACGCTATGGGCAGGCCCAATTCCGAGCGCACAGCCATATAGGCAAAGGCTTCCGCTTCCATAAACTCTGAAGACCAGCCGCTTGTTGTGCTGTGCAAATTACAACAATCACCAGCCTCAGCGCCGCCTGATTTTATCCGTCCTGTAACATTATCCGCGCGGATGACATTGCCGTCCAGGCGCATTTCAAGTTCAGCCATCAGGGTCGGGTTTTTGGTGCCGCCGCCCGAGATGATCCATGTTTTTGGTGGCTTGGGGAAATGAGAAGTGGCGCGCGCCAGACTAAGTGCTGTAAACGCGGCCAGGGTTTTTGCACCATTTTCAAGGGACATGCCTTTAAGTGGGCTCAGGCTAAACTCATTGCGGTCAAGGGATTTGGGCGGAGGGTTTGAGAAATATGGATTATCGAGGAGCTCTGAGAGAACGCGCTCGCTCAGGGTACCTTTGGCTGCTATTTCGCCGTCCTTGTCCATAGGCTGGCCGGTGTGCTGCATGACCCAGTCATCAATGAGCGCATTGCCGGGGCCTGTGTCGAATGCGAGCAGCTCGCTGCCCTTTTCATTGTCATCGCTGATATAGGTGACATTGCCGACACCGCCCAGATTGACAATGGCGACAGGCAGATCAAGTCCGGCACTCTTTACAAGGGCCTGATGATAGACAGGCACGAGCGGTGCTCCCTGCCCTCCAGCTGCGACATCAGACTGGCGAAAATCATAGGCGGTTTTTATGCCGGTTCTTTGAGCAAGGTCTTCGCCAAGTCCGAGTTGTACAGTCAGCTTTTCATCTGGCCTGTGCAAGACTGTCTGGCCATGAAAGCCGAGAAGACTGATATCGGTTTTAAGGAGATGCCTTATATTAAGGAACTTGTTAACAGCTTCGGCGTGTTTGCGAGTTAGCTCCCTTTCAACCGGGGCTAATATGCCGGGTCTCTCTTCTGCGCTTGCCATCAGGGCCGCATCTTGCAGCGCTTTGCCCAGGCGCTCCCGAAATGCAGCATCATAGGCAACGCTCATATTTGCACCGCGTTTTATTTTGTATTCACCGTCCGTTTCTATGAGTGCGAGGTCTATACCGTCCATGCTGGTGCCGCTCATCAAGCCGATGGCACGAAATATCTTGGTCAAAGTTACTTCTCCTCTAAGCCCGCATCTGCTAGAGCGAAACGCGAATGAACAAACTTGCGCTCATAATGTACCCTATTGCGGTTTTATTTGGGACAATTGCAAGCTCATCATTTAGTCATGTTAAAAAAGCAAATGGCAAAAATTTAAATGGCAAATTATAAATCTGAATTTATGCGCGAATTAAGCGCGCGCGGTTACCTCAAGCAATGCACGGACGAGAGCGCACTTGATGCGCTTGCTGTCAAGGGGCCAATAACGGCCTATATAGGCTTTGATTGCACCGCCACCAGTCTGCATGTGGGTAGCCTTATCGGCATCATGATGTTGCGTAAATTGCAGCAGGCGGGGCATAAGCCAATTGTGCTCATGGGGGGCGGTACGACACGGGTCGGTGATCCCTCCGGTAAAGATGAAACCCGTCAAATCATGACGGATGAGACAATCAAAGAGAACATGGCCGGCATCCGAAAGGTGTTTGACAAGTTTCTGACCTTTGGTGACGGGCCAACTGACGCGGTGATGGTCAATAATGCGGACTGGCTCGATGAGCTCAATTATATCGAATTTCTGCGCGATTATGGTCGCCATTTTACCATCAACCGAATGCTTGCATATGACAGTGTGAAGCTCAGGCTTGAGCGCGAGCAGCCGCTGACATTTCTCGAGTTTAATTACATGATCTTGCAGGCTTATGATTTTCTCGAGCTCAAACGCCGTATGGGATGTGTCCTCCAAATGGGCGGCTCGGATCAGTGGGGCAATATCATCAACGGTATTGATCTCACGCGGCGGGTTGAGAGTGAGGAGGTATATGGACTAACAACCGAGCTTCTCACGACATCATCGGGTGCCAAGATGGGCAAGTCGGTGTCGGGCGCTGTGTGGCTCAACGAAGATATGTTGAGCGTTTATGATTACTGGCAGTTCTGGCGCAACACGGAAGACGCAGACATAGGCAAATTCCTGCGCCTATTCACTGAATTGCCGCTCAAGGAAATTGAAAAACTTGAGGCATTGGACGGTGCGGAGCTTAATGAGGCCAAGAAGATTTTGGCGACCGAAGCCACGGCACTGGTGCATGGGCGGGAGGCGGCGGAGGCCGCATCGACAACCGCCCGCAAGACCTTTGAAGAAGGGCAATCAGCTTCTGGTCTGCCAACCATCGACATTGAGAGAGCTGAGCTTGAAGATGGGCTTGGGCTTTTATCCGCACTTGTGCAGGCAGGGCTTGCAAACTCCAATGGCGATGCGAGGCGTCATATCAAGGGCGGCGCTGTGAAAATCAATGACGCACCTGCAAAAGACGAGCGGGGTTCGCTTTCCATCGATGATCTTGATGGTGACGGTGTGATCAAGCTTTCTGTTGGCAAGAAGAAACACGTATTGTTGCAGGTAAGCTAAGATAACCGGGTCAATGGAGTGGCTTTGCCAATGTCGAAGGTGTGAGGGGTTTATATGACCGACAAGCAGACCTGGGACGCCGAGGGCTATGATAAGAATGCACGCTTCGTGTCCGATTTGGGTGGGGCTGTTCTGAACATGCTTGCCCCAAAGCCGGGTGAGCGTATTCTTGATTTGGGTTGTGGAGACGGTGCGCTCACCGAAAAAATAGCAGCTCTCGGTGCCGAGGTCATTGGCATCGATACCAGCCCTCAACTTCTGGAAGCGGCAGCAAATCGGGGCCTTGATGTCTGCAAAATGGATGGTCGGTATCTGGATTTTGATGCACCCTTCAATGCGGTCTTCTCAAACGCTGTCCTGCACTGGATTAATGAGCCTGACCAGGTCATTTCCAGCGTCTGGAATGTCCTGAAACCAGGTGGGAGATTTGTTGCCGAATTTGGCGGGCACGGTAATGTGGCAGCGCTGGTTACGGCTATGCGAGCTGTGGGGCTTAGGCATAACGGCGATCCTGCACTCGCCGGGCCGTGGTTTTTCCCGACAAGCACTGAATATTCGATGCTTTTGGAGCGTGCCGGGTTCAGGGTGGAGAGCTGTGATCTTATTCCCCGGCCGACGCCCCTTCCCACAGATATGAAAGGATGGCTTTTAACATTCCGGAAGCCGTTTTTTGACCAATTCGAGGGGGATGAATGTAGGGTAGTTTTAACCGAAGTTCTCGATCTCCTGCGACCCTCGCTTTGTGATAAAGCGGGGCAATGGACCGCTGATTATGTGCGCATCCGCGTCCACGCCATCAAAACCTGAGCGTGGCAGCATGGGAGAAATGGCTTGTTGTCATGCTCCTGCCTAGATTAGACGGTGAAACTGGGCCATGATCGTGTTATTCAGAAATAATTCGGATTCGCGTTATAATATCGCATTCAGAAAACGGTATTTGCTGGCCTCTAATACTGGTCACTTGAAGGTTGTTTTGGACCCATAATGGTTAAATTGATGATCAATTTTAATAATTCTGGCAATTCCACAGAATTTGTTCGCTTTTCTGGATCAGCTTATGCACGGCATATGACGCGCATTATTGTCAGCACAGCGTTGTGTATAGTATTTTTGAGCTTCAATGCTGTCACGGCAAAAGCAGAGAAAATTCCAAATGGGGTGGCGATTTTTGCTGCCCTCGATAAAGTTACCGCACGCATTTCACGCCTTGAAGTTGCTCTTGGTGAATCTGTCGAATTTGGCGCTCTGCGCGTCACACCTCATGCCTGCTTTACCCGGCCTTTAACCGAAACTCCGCTCACATCAACATTTGTCGATGTGGAAGAACGCAAGCTGGACGGCACGGAAAAACGTCTCTTCGCAGGCTGGATGTTTGCTCAAAGCCCCGGGCTTAATGCGGTTGAACATCCGGTTTATGATGTCTGGCTCACGGGTTGTGCGAAACCCGCCTATGTTGAAGCGGATCAGGCCGGGCCACCCAAGCCGCGTCGCTGGCGCCGTCGCCGCCGGCGGTAAGATTTAGGCTATTGGTCGGCATAATTGCGGTGGTTCCGGGTAATAATCTCTACCACTTCAGCGCCACCAAGCCTTGCGTCCATTTTTGGAAAATCACCATCAGCCTTCAGGGCCTGATCCAGTAATTTCTGAAACTTTTCTCGGCCAACCTCCTCTGTACCAAACTGGCTTAAATGCTCGGTTACAAATTGCGTGTCGAGCAATTTAAACCCTCCCTTGATCAAATGTGCAACCAGATGCAGGAGCGTGACTTTACTGGCGTCGCGAGCACGCGCAAACATGCTTTCACCAAAAAAAGCGCCATGAAGATGAACACCGTAAAGACCGCCTAGTAATTTTCCATCAGCCCACGCCTCGATGGTGTGACAATGGCCCATGTCAAAAAGCTCGCTATATAGCTCACGGATACGGTCATTGATCCATGTTGATGGGCGTGCTGGCCCCTCCCCTGCACATCCGTCGATGACACCTTGAAAATCACGATCAACGCAGATCTCAAAAGGCTCCGAGCGCAGGGTCTTTTTCATCCGGCGTGAAATGTGAATTTCATCGAGTGGGAGAATGCCCCTGTGCTCAGGCTCAATCCAATAGAGTGCTGGATCATCTGCACTTTCCGCCATTGGAAAAATCCCGCAGGAATAGGCTTTCAGCAAAACCTGCGGCGTAATATTGATGGCGATGTCGTCAGAGGAAGACATATATTATGCTCTCACACAACTTAATGGCGGTGATGGGACCGCCGTCTTGGTCAAATGATCCGCGTCAAATGATCCGCCGGGACGCCTGGAGATCTGTGACGGACCTCTGTCCAACCTTCAAGGCAAGAGATGCGCCCTAAAAATCTGTTTCCTGATCGAGATATTTTTCCAGCCAATGGATATCATAGACCCCATTAGCTATATCCGGCTCAGTAAGTAGCTGCGAAAAGAGCGGAATCGTGGTCTCGATTCCGTCAATGACAAACTCGCTCAATGCCCGTTTTAAGCGCATCAGACACTCATTACGGGTCTTGCCGTGAACAATCAGCTTGCCTATCAGGCTGTCGTAATAAGGGGGGACTGTATATCCCTGATATACGCCTGAATCCATCCGAACCCCAAGGCCACCCGGAGGATGGTAATAGCTGATGGTTCCTGGTGATGGTACGAATGTTTCCGGATTTTCTGCGTTGATCCGGCATTCGATCGCGTGGCCTGCAAATTTGATGTCGTCCTGGGTCAAGCTCAATTCGGCACCAGCTGCCGTCCTGATCTGCTCAATCACAAGATCAACCCCGGTGATCATTTCTGTTACCGGATGCTCGACCTGTAGCCTTGTATTCATCTCGATGAAAAAGAATTCGCCGTCTTCATAAAGAAATTCAACCGTGCCGACGCCGCGATATTTCATCTCTGCAATGGCTTTTGAAACAGTGGCACCAATGCGCGCGCGCTCTTCGGAATTGAGCGCTGGTGATGGCGCTTCTTCAAACACCTTCTGGTGCCGCCTTTGCAACGAGCAATCGCGTTCGCCAAGATGAACGGCATTGCCGTAACCGTCGCCAAGGACCTGAACCTCAATATGGCGCGGTTTACCGAGATAGCGTTCGAGATAGACCGCATCGTCACCAAAAGAGGCCATTGCCTCGGTTCGTGCAGTTGAAAAGGCCATGGCAAGATCATCCGGCGTTGCCGCGAGCTTCATGCCGCGACCACCACCACCCGATGCCGCCTTGACCAGAAGTGGAAAACCAACTTCCTTTGCGACCTCTTTGGCTTCTTCAATGGTGGCAACGCCACCGTCCGAGCCCGGTACAACCGGGATACCCAGCGCCATAACGGTGTCTTTGGCGACGATCTTGTCACCCATCATGCGGATATGTTCAGCCGTTGGCCCGATAAACGCTACGTCGTGCTCTTCGAGAATATCGGCGAAACGGGCGTTTTCAGACAAAAAACCGTAACCTGGATGCACGGCTTCAGCACCTGTGATTTCGCAGGCTGCAACAAGGGCTGGAATGTTGAGATAGCTTTCGGATGCCTGGGGGGGACCAATGCAGACGCTTTCATCGGCGAGGCGAACATGCATGGCATCCTCGTCGGCTGTTGAATGCACCGCAACGGTCTTGATCCCAAGCTCTTTGCAGGCTCGTTGGATCCGGAGCGCGATCTCGCCGCGATTGGCAATGAGGATTTTATCAAACATATTTGGTCAGACGGCCCCGGTTTCTATTCCAGAATAATTAATGGTTCACCAAATTCGACCGGTTGCCCATCCTCGATGAGGATGGATTTGACCGTACCGCTTCTCGGCGAGGGTATGTGGTTCATGGTCTTCATAGCCTCGACGATCAATAATGTATCGCCTTCCGAAACCCTGCTACCTACATCGATAAATGGAGGTGCCCCTGGTTCGGGTGAAAAATAAGCTGTGCCAACCATAGGTGAGGGAACGACGCCCGGATCATTTTCCACCGGTGCATTGCCTGATGCTACGGCTGCGGCCGGTGCTGCAACTGCTGGAGCTTGAGCAACACTTTGCACCATACCCCCGCGCGCTACGCGAAGACGCAACCCGTTTCGCTCGATTTCAATTTCGGTAAGGCCGGTTTCGGTGAGAAGTTCTGCAAGATCACGAATGATCTCTTTCTCGATTGATTCCGCTGCGTCCTTTTTGGGAGTTACCTTACGCCCGCCTGTGCTTTTTGCCATATTCACCTGATTTATTTCTTATTAATTTTGCGCGTAATCGCCTCAAGCGCAAACTCATAGCCCAATGCACCAAACCCACAAATTACACCATG
>Ga0209633_10005739_pt1 | contig 10800 bp, 9 predicted proteins | sample Cruoilmetagenom1_FD_187290 | JGI IMG/M metagenome (GOLD analysis project Ga0209633, IMG submission 187290) | Oil polluted marine microbial communities from Coal Oil Point, Santa Barbara, California, USA - Sample 1 (SPAdes) (version 2) | ecosystem: Environmental > Aquatic > Marine > Oil seeps ... | reverse complement strand
ACGAATAATAAAAAAAAATGAATTCGTAAAATAAATTTAAGTAAATTCTTCATACTTTAATTATAACAATTTATTATTATCTCATTAAGAAAGAAAATTTATCAGCATTTTTCAATGCAATCCCTGTACCTCTGGCAACAGCATGCAAAGGATCTTCGGCAATATGAAATTTAATTCCTATCTTATCGCTAAGTCTTTTATCTAATCCTTTCATCAAAGCTCCACCTCCAGCAAGATAAATTCCATCATTAACAACATCAGCATATAGTTCTGGTGGTGTTTGCTCTAATACTCCAAGAATAGCTGTTTCGATTTTCGATATCGATTTATCAAGACAATGAGCTATTTCTTGATACGAAACCGGAATCTCAACAGGCATTGCTGTCATAAGATTTGGCCCTCGAACAATATAATCTTCAGGTTTATTTTCTAATTCCGGCAAAGCAGACCCAACATTAATTTTAATATCTTCGGCAGTTCTTTCTCCTACTTTAATATTATGCTGGTGTCGCATGTATGATTGAATATCAGCAGTAAAACTATCGCCTGCAATTCTAATAGATTTGTTACAAACAATTCCACCTAGAGCAATTACAGCAACCTCAGTTGTACCTCCTCCAATATCAACAACCATGCTTCCTGTTGGTTCTTCAACATCAATTCCTATACCTATAGCAGCAGCCATAGGTTCATAAATTAGAAACACATCTCTTCCTCCTGCATGTTCAGATGAATCACGTACCGCACGAATTTCTACTTCGGTACTCCCCGATGGGATACAAACAACAACTTTTAATGATGGAGCAAATAATTGATGCTTATGATCTATCAGTTTTATCATTCCTCTAATCATTTGTTCTGCTGCATAGAAATCTGCAATTACGCCATCTTTCAATGGTCGTATTGTCCTAATATTCATATGAGTTTTCCCATGCATCTGACGTGCTTTATGCCCTATTGCAATAAGCTTATTTGTTCCTTGCTCAACAGCAACAATAGAAGGCTCGTCAACAACAATCTTATCGTTATGAATAATGATTGTATTTGCTGTTCCTAAATCGATTGCTAATTCTTGTGTAAAAAAAGAAAATAATCCCATCTATTTATTTTATTATATAATTATTTTAATGTTTAAAGTGTCTCGTTCCTGTAAATACCATTGCCATATTATTTGCATTGCAATATTCTATTGTTTCTTTATCACGAATAGAACCTCCCGGCTGAATTACTGCAGATATTCCCGCTTTATCTGCAATCTCAACAGAATCAGCAAATGGGAAAAATGCATCAGAAGCCATTACAGCATCTTGTAAATTTAATTTAAAATTATTTGCTTTTTCAACAGCTTGTTTAAGAGCATCTACTCGCGATGTTTGACCTACACCACTGGCACATAATTGTTTGTTTTTTGCTAATACTATACAATTCGATTTCGAATGTTTTACTATCTTATTTGCAAATAACAAATCGTCTATTTCTCTTTCGCTTAATTTGCGATTGGTAACCGGCTCTAAGTCTGTTTTTATTTCTATTTTCAAATCTTTATCCTGAACAATAGCCCCATTCAATAACGAACGATATTGAACTTGTGGCAGATTTGTTTCTTTCTGAATTAATATTATTCTGTTTTTCTTTTTCTTTAATATTTCTAAGGCATCATTTTCATATGATGGAGCAATAACTACTTCGAAAAACAATTTATTAATTTCTTCTGCTGTAATTTTATCAAGCCTAACATTACAAATTAAAATTCCACCAAATGCAGAAACCGGATCGCCTGCTAAAGCATCTTTCCAAGCATCGAGAAGATTATTACGTGAGGCAATACCACAAGCATTATTGTGTTTTAGAATTGCAAATGTAGTTTCAGAAAAATCGGAGATAAGATTTACCGCAGCATCAATATCCAGCAAATTATTATATGATATTTGTTTACCATGAATCTGATCAAAAATATCGTTAAAATTACCATAATAATATCCACTTTGATGTGGATTCTCTCCATATCGCAATTGAACACCATCTGAATAACTTTCTTTAAATATTGGATTGTTAAATTCTGAATTAAAATAATTAAAAATTGCAGTATCGTAATGCGAAGAAACATTAAATGCTTCCACAGCAAATTTCTTGCGTTCAATATGCGCTGTTGCACCGTTTCCATTTTTAAGAATCTCGATAAGCGCAGGATATTGTTTTCTTGATGACACTACTAATATATCGTTAAAATTCTTTGCTGCAGCACGAATTAAAGAAATTCCGCCAATATCAATTTTCTCGATAATATCTTCTTCACTTGCACCTGATGCTAAGGTATCTTCAAAAGGATATAAATCAACAATAACTAAATCGATTTGTGGTATATTATACTTTTCTAAATCTTGTTTATCTGATTCGTTATTTCGTCTAGAAAGTATTCCTCCAAATATCTTAGGATGTAATGTTTTTACTCTACCTCCTAATATCGAAGGATAATCGGTAATATTTTCAACAGATGTTACCGGAATTCCGTGTTTTTCTATATATTCTTTTGTCCCTCCTGTAGATAATATTTTAATATCTAATGAATGTAATATTTTTACAATAGATTCGAGATTTTCTTTATTGAAAACTGAAACTAATGCCGACTTTATTATTTTTTTATTATCCATGGAAGATTTTTAAAAGCTAAATTATTGATTCTTAAAGCTATAACGTTTTAGTAATAAAGATTACAATATACTCATTTATAATTGTTCGAAATTAAAAATAAAACATCAAAAAAAAAATCTATATATACATATTTATTAAAAAAATATCAACTGTTTAATGTTTTTTAAATTAATAGCTCTACATATCTGATTACCTATCTTTTACAATACTTTAAATATACTCCAGCAATCTCTATTAAGATATTTAACTTCAATTTCGCATACAGTTATTTATTTCTATTTTCTATCTACAAAATTTCATTACAAACAATTTATACTTACTCACAAAATCTAATTTGAAATCATTAAGAATTATATTTTCACAATTTTATAATATCCACATTTAAATATTTAATGTTCTGTTATAATTTTATTTGTATAAACTGTATTTATTACATAATTTTATCGACTATGATATTACAATTTAATTTTTTTATAAATAAAGAACTTCATTTAAATGAACTTTTTAAAAATAATTAGAGAGAGTTATATTATTGCTTTTTCAACTTTAAAAATAAATCGATTAAGAACTATCCTAACTCTCTTAGGAATAACAATTGGTATTTTTGCTATAATTTCTGTTTTAACTGTTGTTGATTCTTTAGAAAAAACTATACGAACTAACCTTTCTTCTTTAGGGGATGATATTATTTATATTCAGAAATGGCCTTGGGCTCCTCCTCCCGGAGAAGAATACGAATGGTGGGAATATTTAAAAAGACCCTTACCAAGCATTACAGATTATAATCAAATAAAAAGACGTTCGACAAAAGCAAGTGCCGTTTCATTTTCAATATCCGGACAACGCAACGTGAAATACCGCAACAATAGCGCTGAAAATATTATTATTTGGGCAAACTCATTCGAATTTGAAAAAATTAGATCATTCGAGATTCAATCGGGAAGATACTTTACTCGTTTCGAATCGAATAATGGAAACAATGTTGCACTATTAGGTAATAAAATTGCAAACGATTTGTTTCAAGGAATTAATCCCATAGGTAAACAAATTAAAATTCAAGGAAAAAAAATTAACATAATAGGAGTGTTGAAAAAAGAAGGGAAAAACATGCTCGGAGGTGGTAGCTTAGATGAGATTGTTTTACTTCCGATTAATTATGCTAAGAAATTAGTAAACTTTAAAAAAGAAAGTGCTAATCCTTTTATTATGGTTAAGACAAAAGAAAATATTACAAAATCTGCATTAATAGATGAATTAAGAAGCATTTTAAGATCGACAAGAACAATTAAACCATCAGAAAAAGATAATTTTTCTTTAAATCAAGCCAATCTTATTACTAATAGTTTAGATCAAATATTTGGAGCAATGAACTTAGCAGGATGGATTATTGGTGGATTCTCGATACTGGTTGGAGGATTTGGAATAGCAAATATTATGTTCGTTTCTGTTAAAGAGAGAACCCATATTATAGGTATACAAAAATCTTTGGGTGCTAAAAGAAAATTTATTCTTTTTCAATTTCTTTTTGAATCTATTTTGTTATCACTTGCAGGTGGAATAATAGGCTTATTTTTTATTTCTCTTGGTTGCTTTATTGCAAACAGCAAAATAGAGTTAGAAATAGTATTGTCTGCTAATAATATTTTCTTAGGTTTATTTATTTCTATTATAATAGGAATAGTATCTGGGTTTGCTCCTGCTCGCTCGGCTGCAAAACTAAACCCTGTTGAAGCAATTAATTCTTCGTTTTAGAATAATAGCCTGAGTTTGATATAATTTTTACAGCAAAGTTTATAAAAACATTTAAGAATATTACACATCAATAAATAAACAAAAATATCAAATTTCGGATGCTAGTATTTTTTATTTAAAAATTCACTATTTTTACATAATTACTTAACTAAAAACTCTTACGATGATTAAAAATGCATTAATGATTTTAGCCGTTTCTACTCTTCTGTTTTCATGTGAAAACAAAGAAAAAAAAGATGTAGCAAAAACAAATGATATAGTTGAAACTTTAACTGTTGACGAACTTTTAATCAACATTGACAGCCTTGTTGATAAAAATATAGAAGTAACAGGATTAGTTTCGCACGTATGTAAACACGGGGGAAAAAGGCTTGTACTTGTTGCCGAAAATCCCGAAAAAAATATCCATGTTAATGCAGGCGAAGAAATTACAGAATTTAACAAAAATATAGAAGGAAACACAATTAAAGCAATAGGAGTTGTTAAGGAATTGAAAATTACCAACGAATATCTTGATAATATGATTGCCGAAATGAAAGAACACAAAGATGCCGATGGAGAAGAAGGTGTTCGCGAAGAAGATAATGATCACCATTCAACAGAAATGGAAAAAATAAATAAATTACGTGAAGAAATTAAAAATAGCAAAAATGGTTATTTGTCTGAATATTCTATATTATGCAACTCATATAAAACAGTAGAAGTTGAAGCTAATAAAACAGAAACAGATTCATTATAATCTTCAAATAAAACTATTACTTAATAAATAAAAAAACCGATTAAAATATCTACAAATATTTAATTCGGTTTTTTTCTTACATTATGAAACTACGAAAACTAAATAGAATAATACATAGAGATTTAGGTTATATATTTTTTGGTTTAACAATTATATATGCCTTATCTGGTATTGCATTGAATCATTTAAACAATTGGAATCCCAATTATATAATACATTCAAAAGAATTTAAAATTAATAACAAATACAATTTAACGAATATTGATAAACAAATTGCTGTTGACATAACAAATGAAATAGCGCCTAATGAAGGGTTTAAGAATTTTTATTATCCATCAAAAGAAGTATTAAAGATTTTTATTAAAAACGGAAATATTATCATTAACACAAATACCAGAATAGCACTTCTCGAAACATCAAAAAGACGTCCTATATTTCATCAATTTAATTATTTACACTATAATCCAAGAAAATGGTGGACAATAATCTCCGACACTTTTGCAATAGCATTAATGATTTTAGCCATTTCGGGCTTATTTATTATTAAAGGAAAAAAAGGAATTACCGGTCGTGGAGCATGGCTTACTACAATAGGCATTTTTGTGCCAATTTTATTTCTTCTTATTTATTACTGGAAAATATTTTAAAATATTGCAAAGAAAACTCGTCCAATCATAAGGTAAATAACCAAACCAAAGATATCGTTTACAGTTGTAATAAACGGTCCGGTAGCTAATGCTGGATCTACCTTAAATCTATCAAGAACCATTGGGACAAAAGTTCCGAATAAAGATGCAAATAATATTACTGAGAATAATGCCGAACTAACTGTAATTGTTAAAGCAAATGAATCGCTAAAGAAATAATTATATAAAAAAATTACAGATGATAATACTATTCCATTAATAAATGCAACATGCAATTCTTTTAAAAGTCTTTTTCCTATTCCTCCAAAACCAATTGTTTTATTTGCCAATGCCTGAACAACAATTGACGATGATTGCACTCCAACATTCCCTCCCATTGCTGCAATTAAAGGAATAAAAAATGCCATTTGAGGATTTATTCCAAGGTCGTTTTCGTAATTACCTAAGACTAAAGCACCAATAATACCTCCAAACAAACCAACAAACAGCCATGGTATTCTCGCGCGTGTTAATCTCCAAGCATTATCTGTAGGTTCAACATCTTCGGATATACCCGATATCATCTGATAATCTTTTTCAGCTTCTTCGCGAATTACATCTACAACATCGTCGATAGTAATTCTACCTAACAATCTTCCAATAGAATCGACAACAGGCAAAGCAACCAAATCATATTTGTCCATTATATTTGCTACTTCTTCGGATGGTTCGTCTGTTTTTACAGCAATAACATCTTTATTACTAATATTTTTAACCTTAGCTAAAGATGTTGACAATAATAACTTCTTTAACGAAAGTGTTCCAACTAATATTCCATCATTATTAATTACATATACATAATAAATTTCATCAATCTCTGAAGCCTGCTTACGCATTTCTTTTAAGCAGGTATTAATATTCCAATTTTCGTTAACCGTAATAAGCTCTTTAGCCATTAAACCACCGGCCGTATCTTCATCGTAATTTAAAAGATCAACAATATCTCCGGCCTGTTTTAAGTTATCGATATGAGAAATTACCTCATCTTTTTTATCATCTGATAATTCACCAATAACATCAGCAGCATCATCGGAATCAAGGTTGTCGATAATTTGCTTTGCAATTAATTTACTAGGTAAGGCTTCTAAAAATCTATGTCTATCGTCTTCTTCTAATTCAATTAATACATCTGCAGCTTTTTCGCTATCGAGTTTAACATGTATATACTTAGCTTCGTCGATATTTAGTTCATCGTAAATCTCAGCAATATCAGCCGGATGCAAATCTTTTATCATTTCAAAAGCTGCAACTTCGTCATTTAATTCAATAAATTCGCGAAGTCTAACGACATATTCTTTGGTTAATTCAAACTGCATATTAAAAACTATTTATTTAGCACTTTCTAATTTCGATTCAATAATATTTGTCAATCTAACAAATTCATCAACACTTAATTGTTCGGGACGTTTTTTAAAAATCTCTTCTTCTTGACTAACATCTGCAACAATACTTTTTAATGAATTTCGCAATGTCTTTCTTCTTTGATTAAATCCTGTTTTTACAATATTAAAAAACAATTTTTCATTACATCCAAGTTTTTTCTTATTGTTTCGTTTCAAACGTATTACCGACGAATCAACCTTCGGTGGCGGATTAAATACTCCGGGTTTAACATTAAATAAAAAATCGATATCATAATATGCTTGCAAAAACACACTTAAAATTCCATATGTTTTATTTCCATGATTTGCTCTAATTCTGTCGGCAACTTCTTTTTGTATCATGCACACAACATTTTGAACAATATCTTTATTTTCAAGCACTTTAAAAAATATTTGAGACGATATATTATAAGGAAAATTTCCGATAATCGACATTTCTGTATTAAAATAATCTTTAATATCTATTTTTAAGAAATCGGCATTTATCAAATTCTCACCAATAGACGGATATTGAGTCTGCAAATACTCAAATGCCTCATTGTCAATTTCTATGGCAAAAAAATCAGATTTATACTTATCGTACAAATATTGTGTTAACACCCCTGTCCCAGGTCCAATTTCAAGTACTTTCAACCTCTCATCTTCTCCTAATCCCAATACTATTTTCTGTGCAATATTAGTATCGGTTAAAAAGTGTTGTCCAAGATATTTCTTAGGTTTTACCATTTAATTTTTCTTAAAATTCATATAAAGAAACAAAATTATAATATAAATATCTTTATTTTTATAAAATCACTACTAATTACTTAATTATATAAATATAATGATATCAAAAAAATCATACAAATATATTCTTAGTTTTATAATTATTACCATTACGTATGGATATATATATCACAAACTTTCAAATTTTAACTATTTAAATTCAATAATCGAAAATATTTTTCATAAGTCATCGGCAAAAATATTCTTACTGTTTCTTGTAATATTTTTAATGATAATTAACTGGTCAATCGAAGCAATTAAATGGAAATATCTATTGCAAAAAATACAAAATATCTCATTTATAAAATCTCTTAAAGGCGTATTTGCCGGAGTTACAATCGGAATATTTACCCCAAATAGAGTTGGAGAGCTTGGTGGCAGAATTGTAGTTTTAGAAAAACAAAATAGGAAGAAAAGCATTATTGCTACTGCATTAGGAAGTTATAGCCAATTTATTACAAGTCTAATTTTTGGAATAATCTCGTTAACTTATTTCTTTTTCAAATATTCTGCACTTGCAGTTAATAAGAATATAAATATTATATATTTAATAGTACTTTCTTGCTTTCTTCTATTTATTGGATTTTACGAATATTTAACTTTTAAGATTTCTGAAATATTAATATCAAAAATTAAATTCTTAAATCGATATGAAAATACTTTATTCTATTTAAAATCAAAAACAAAAAAAGAATTACTACTTATTATTTCTCTTAGCATTCTTCGATATTTTATTTTTCTTTATCAATTTTACTTATTATTAATATTTTTCGATGTTCATATTTCATTCATAAATGCATTTATAACAATATCAATAACATATTTAACAATGACAATTATTCCCACAACAACATTGTCCGAATTAGGAATAAGAGGCTCTATAGCAATTCTTTTTATTGGCATTTTTACATCAAACACTTTAGGAATAATTATGGCATCGATAATGGTTTGGATAATAAATGTTGCTGTTCCTGCAATAATAGGATCAACAAATTATTTTAAACTAGGTAAACCTTAATTATTTACAATTAGTGTTTTCCAAAATTCTCTCCAATTTTCTCACCAGCCGGAATACATACCGGAATAATATTCTCTATTGGAGGCAACGGACAAGTTGCAAATTTACTAAATACACATGGAGGATTATAAGCTTTATTAAAATCAATATATGTAATATTATCTTCATTAGGTTTATCAATATCAAGAAATCTGCCTGCACCATATGTCTCATTAGCCGAAGTTCTATCGGCAAAAATCACAAAAAAACTACCGTCATTATTCATAATTGGTTTTAAGCTGTAAGTTTGATTATTAATATTAAATTCTATTACTCCATAGCATTTAACTGCACTAGTATAACCAATAATACTAGGCACAAACATATTTTCAGGCTTGTCAAATGCAATATAATTCGCCTTAATTCTCCATTTTTTATTTATTGGATATGTTGGAATTGTATTTATTTTACCAATTAATTCATTATTATAATCTCGTAAACGTATAGCATATCTCCCATTTCGTTTTATTATTAGCCATGCATATGAATCCAGCTCAAATAAACTTGCTTTTTCTGACGCATCGCTTTTAATTCTTTTCTCCGAAATCTTTTCGTTATTACAATATACCTCAACACTTTTGTTTATTCTTATTTTTAATATACTATCATGCAAAGTAATAATTCCAATGTTTTCCGGAGTTTCTTCAGGGAAAATTATCTTATTAGAAGAATCGCTGCCAAAGCTATTTTCTCCTTCATCTAACCAATACAAACCTACTAAATTGAGCCATCCGGTTTTGCTTTTTAAATTTTCTATTCGTTCTGTTTGCCATTCTTTTATTGAAGTAATATATTCATCATTTTCTCTATTATTACATCCAAATAAAACTACTAATAAAACTACTAAAACTTTTATATTTAACTTCATACTAATTCGTTTGACATATCAGTAAATAATTATTTACAATAATAATAAATATTTACTAGATTCAAAAAAAACAGATATTTTAGGTTTTAATAATTACACATTTTAATATAACTTAGCAAAGTAATATACTTACAAACTTTTTAGTTAAATAATATTTACTCTGAAACATTAATTCTCTTATTCTCAAACATTAAAATGATGACAATAAAATGTTTCAGCAACCAGATTTAAAAATAAAAAATCATTAACTAACAACATATTGCTAGTTAACAAATTTTATACATATGAAACAATATCTCGATTTATTAAATCATGTTCAGAAAAACGGAATAAAAAAGGAAGACAGAACAGGTACCGGAACAATTAGCACATTTGGTTATCAAATGCGATTTAATTTACAAGATGGTTTTCCTTTATTAACAACAAAAAAATTACATCTCAAATCGATTATTCACGAATTATTATGGTTTCTAAACGGCGACACAAATACTAAATATCTTAATAATAACGGTGTTAAAATATGGAACGAATGGGCCGATGAAAAAGGCGATTTAGGGCACATATATGGATACCAATGGCGTTCGTGGCCATCGTACAACAGTGGGCATATCGACCAAATTTCAAACCTAATCGAGAGTATTAAAAACAATCCTAATTCGCGCCGTCATATTGTTAGTGCTTGGAATGTAGGCGATTTAGATAATATGGCTCTTCCTCCTTGTCATATCTTATTTCAGTTTTATGTTGCAAACGGAAAACTTTCCTGTCAATTATATCAAAGAAGTGCCGATATATTTTTAGGTGTTCCTTTTAATATTGCCTCATACGCATTATTAACAATGATGATTGCGCAAGCAACAAACCTTGAAGCATATGAATTTTCGTACACCATCACTACC
>Ga0209633_10005738_pt1 | contig 10801 bp, 12 predicted proteins | sample Cruoilmetagenom1_FD_187290 | JGI IMG/M metagenome (GOLD analysis project Ga0209633, IMG submission 187290) | Oil polluted marine microbial communities from Coal Oil Point, Santa Barbara, California, USA - Sample 1 (SPAdes) (version 2) | ecosystem: Environmental > Aquatic > Marine > Oil seeps ... | reverse complement strand
TTGTTTGCCTCTTCAGAGATGTAAACCATTGGCTCGGGCTGGATTCGATCTTCCCGGACATTCTGAGAACGGAACGCAGGAACGCCATCGGGCACGTAGTAATTCGACGGCCTCACAACGATTCCGACGCTGATGACTTCGCAAACGTCTTCGCACCGAACGAGTTCCCAGCTTTCGGGGATGGGGCCGATTTCGGTTTGCTTTTGCGGTTCGTTGCGGAGGCCTTCGGTGAAGAGCTTGTGCATGAGAGCCTTTTTCAGCTCGGCGGTGGTCTGAATGATCCGCTCCTGCGCTTCGACCGCCCGCTGCACCGTCGAAAGGATGTGCGCGATCTTTTTCTGCTCGGGGAGTGGAGGGTAATCGACTTCGAGATTCCTAATGACCTGTTGGCTAATGTTTGGCTGCGCTCCTCCGTAGCGGTGGCTCAATAGCTGAGGGCGCAGATACACCAGGTGGTAACGCAAGTATTCCGTGTCGAGTTCTGATCCCGGTGTAATTCCACAAACTGCTTGGTTCGTTGAAGCTTCGATGCGGAGAATAGAAGTCTTGCCAACAGTTGCACCGTAAAGAGCGATCAGCAGCGTCCCGGCTGGAAACAATTTTGCTGAGGAATTTTTCAGTCCGTCCTCAGTGATGTGCTCTCCAGTTTCGTCGATGTAGTCATCATTGAGTTCACCTGACTTTACCCAGGGAATAGCACCGTCATAGTAGTCCTTGCGTTTGCGGCTCGGAGTGCCCCCGCTCGTCGTTCTTGACAACTCACCGAGAGCGCTCCTCCGCCAGCTATTTGCCACGCTGCTCATACCCCGATCTTCTCCAGAATCTCCCGCAACGCCTTGTCCGTCTCCTGTGCCTCGGCTTCGATGAACGGAGGACGGGTTTTTCAACCCGCCATGCAACGGACTGGAAAGTCCGTTCTCCTTTTCGCGGACAGGAATGTCTGCGCTCCTTTCGGTGTTGGGTTTCACTCAGCACCTCCTTCCTTTGCTTCCAGTCTTGCTCGCGAGATCGCAATGGCGGCGTGGAGCTTCTGTTGCAGCAGTTCGCGTGATGGCAGGGCGGTCAGATACTCGGCGACATGAATGCCGGATTGCCCAAGCTCGAGCAGCTCAATCTGCTCCTCCTTCTTTCCGGCGCAGAGGATGATACCCAGCGGCGTTTCTTCGCCCGGCTGCTGCTCGTGCTTCGCCAGCCAGCGTAGGTACAGCTCCATTTTGCCTTTGTGTTCAGCCTGAAAGTCGCCGAGTTTGAGGTCGATGGCGATCAGGCGGCGAAGGCGGCGGTGGTAGAAAAGGAGGTCGAGGTAGTAGTCGTCGGAGTCGATCTGGATGCGTGTCTGGCGCCCGAGGAAGGCGAAGCCGTCACCGAGTTCGAGCAGGAAGGTCTCGATCTCGCGGAGAATGGCGTCTTCGAGATCTTTTTCGAGGTAGCGGTCGCGGAGGCCGAGGAAGTCAAGCATATAGGGGTCGCGAAAGACGAGGTCGGGAGTGAGTTTGTCCTCGCTGCGGAGTTGCGCGAGCTCTGCGCGGGCGACTGCTTCGGGTTTCTTCGAGATGGCGGTGCGCTCGAAGAGCATGGAGGCGATCTTCTTGGCCAGCGTGCGGGTGCTCCAGCGCTCGATGCGGCACATTTCGGCGTAGAAGTCCCGTTTCAGCGGGTCTTTGAGCGGAATCAAGATGCGGAAATGGGTCCAGCCCAATTGTCGCCGCAGTGCGGCGACAATCTCCTCGTCGGGGAAGACCTCGGCGAATTGGATCATCCGCCACAGATTCTTCTCACCGAAGCCGCTTCCGAACTCACTGGCCAAAAGTCGCCCCACTGAGGCGACAATCCGCTTGCCGTAATCGGCTCGCTTTTCGGCAAGTATTTCCTGGTGGATGCGTCGGCCGATATTCCAATAGAGGGTGGTGAGGGCTGCATTGGCGGCGTGGGCGAGTTGCGCCCGTGCCTGCTCGATCATGCCCCGCAGGTCGGAGAGCAGACGATCCTCGTTCTTGATGATCCCGCTTTGTTCGCTCATACACCAATCTTCCTCAAGATCTCCCGCAACGCCGCATCGGCCTCGTGCGCTTCGGCCTCCACCGCGTCCAGGTCGGCGACGATCTCGGCGAGGGGCCGATACGTCTCGGCATCGTCGGTGTGGATGTAGCGGCTTGGGGATACATTGTAGTCGTTTTTCTTCAGCTCAGCGTAATCGACGATACGGCTGAATTTTTCCTCTTCCTTCCAGCGGAGGGGGTGTCGGCGATGCGGTCGAGGCCCTCGGGCGGGATGAAGTTCTTGGGGTCGCCCTTTTCGAAGATCCGGCTGGCATTGACCAGCAGCACCTTGCTCTGCCGGGCTTTGTGTTTGGCCTTGTTGAGAAACAGCACGATGCCTGGTGCGGAGGTGTTGTAGAAGAGGTTTTCCGGCAGGTAGAGCACGCTCTCGATCAGGTCGTTGTCCACGAACCACTGACGCACGGTCTTTTCTTTATTGGTTCCGGCATTGCCCGAACCACGGGAGGCGGCGTTCACCTCGGCCTCAATCGCCTCCAGCTTTTCGACCATCTCCGTCATATCATTCCTGATCATTCGCATCAAACTCCGGTATGGCGCGCCGCATGAATTCATCAAACAGTGGAACGGTAAAGGCCATGTAGCCGTGAGAAGGGCTGTAGATCATGCCTTTTTTGATCAGGTTGGCCCGGGTTGGACCCAGGCTGGATATTTTTACCTTCATGAGTTCCGCGATATCGCTGGTGCGTTGGAAGCCGGGGCCCAGATGCGACATGGCGCGGAGAAATCGCTTTTCTCCGGGTGTGAGCCGATCGAAACGAACCCGAAAGAAATTCTCATCAAGGCGATGAATTACCGTTTCGGAGGCGTTTTGAACGACCGTGAGGTCAATTGGTGAGGATTCGGCACGGTTCCAGGCTTGATAACCCCATTCCTGCAGGAAGTACGGATAGCCTTGAGTCACTCGAAAGATCTCATGGAGGGCAGCCTTTTCAAAGCTAACGTCATATTCCTTCACCGGGTCTTGCAGGGCCTTGATCGCGTCGGGCTCGGAAAGCGCGCCAATATCCGGAAAGCTGAAGAGACGTTCGGCATAAGACTTGGATTCTCCCGCCAACCCTGGGAGGATGGGAAGACCTGCGCCCAGCAGGACCAAGGGCAGTTGCCGTTGCTGCATTTTATGCATGGACATGATGAGCGCGCTGAGTTCCTTCTTTTTCAGATATTGAATTTCATCAATGAGGATCGCAACACAGCTTCTGCGTTCCGCCGCCGCTTCTGCCACGGCAGTAAAAAGGTTGGGCAAGTCGATCTCGAGATCCCCACTGTCCGCGGCGCCTTTCTCCGGATCGATATCCAACCCAAATTCAATATCGTCGACCTTTACCTTGATGGCTTTGATGAAGCTTTTCAAAACGGCAAGCCCTCTGCGCACCTTGTCGCCTGCGCCCGCCAATCGATCCAGTTCGTACAACAGCCTTCGTAAGTGCGGCGCCAATAGAACGCCCAACGATTTGTTTTCGTGGACTTCGATCAGGATAGTGCGATAACCATCCGCAAGGGCAATACGCTCCATTTCATTGAGCAAAACCGTCTTGCCAACGCCACGAAGCCCCGTCAGCAAGATGCTTTTCTCCGGCCTCTTCTGTTTAATCCGCCCCAGCAGGATGCGGGTTTGCTCGAGAACTTCTTCCCTTCCCGCGAGTTCAGGCGGTGGAGCCCCGGCGCCGGGTGAAAACGGGTTTTTAATCGGGTCCATCAGGATAGCACCACGGCAATTCTAGTAATTTATAGCAACTTATAGCTATATATAGCATATTTCAGCTATAAATATCTATAAATGGGTAAAATTACTTTCACTTCATAATGTACGTCAAAATTTCCTTTAACGCTTTATCTGCCTCTCTCGCCTCGACCTCAATCGCCTCCAACTCTGCGACGATCTCCGCAATCGGCCGGTAGGTTTCGGCTTCCGCAGTATGAATATAGCGGCTGGGCGAGATGTTGTAATCGTTCTTTTTCAGCTCTGTGTGTTCGACGATGCGGCTGAGTTTGTCTCCTTCCTTCCAGTTCTTGAGCGTATCGGCAATCTTTTCGATGCCTTCGTCCGGAATGAAGTTCTTCGGATCGCCTTTTTCGAAAATCCGACTGGCGTTAACCAGCAACACCTTGCCTTGCCGGGCTTTGGATTTGGCTTTGTTGAGAAACAGCACGATGCCTGGCGCGGAGGTGTTGTAGAAGAGATTTTCCGGCAGGTAGAGCACGCTCTCGATCAGGTCGTTATCCACAAACCACTGACGAACCGTCTTCTCTTTGTTGGTTCCGGCATTGCCCGAGCCGCGGGAGGCGGCGCCGGTGTCGAGGACCACGGCGGCGCAGCCTTTGTCATTGAGGCTGGCGTGCATGTGCTGGACCCAGCCCCAATCGGCGGAGGATTTGCCGGGGAAACCGGCGCCAGCGGGAAAGCGGTCGAGTTCGTCGTTGTCGTAGTCGGCCTCGGTGAACCAGTCCTGGTTCCACATCGGATTGGCGACGACTCGGTCGAAAGTGCGCAGCCTGCCGGCCCTGTTGCGGAATTTGGGGTTCTTGAAGGTGTCGCCGATTTCGATCTCGCCTTCCATGTCGTGGATGATCATGTTCATGCTAGCCATGGCCCAGGTGTCGGGGATGTATTCCTGGCCGTAGAGTTTGAGCGGTGTGTATTTTCCCCCCTCACCCCTGCCCTCTCCCGGAGGGAGAAGGAGTTTTTTCATCTTCTCTTCCATGGCGATTTCGCACTTGATGAGCAGTCCGCCGGAGCCGCAGCAGGGGTCGTACACTTCCATGCCGGGTTCGGCATCCATCACCTTCGCCATGATCAGGCCGACCTCCGGTGGAGTGTAGAATTCGCCCGCGCTCTGGCCGCTGCCTTCGGCGAATTTGCGGATCAGATATTCGTAGCTCTTGCCGATGATGTCCGGCTCGACGTCGTCAAGCCCGAGGCGCTTGGTGCTGACGGCCTCGATCAGGTTGGAGAGGCGGTCGTCATCGAGGTCACGCTAGCCGTGGGTGGTGGCGTTGAAATCGACGCGGTCGATGATGCCCTGCAGCAGTGCGTTTTCTTTTGCGATCTCGCGCAGGTGGGTGGTGAGCTGTTCGCCGATTCTGTCCGCGAGCTTGCGAATGAGGGACCAGACCGGCTGCTCCGGGTCTCCCGGCATCAGCGGCAGGTAGAAGCGAACGAGCTTGTGGTCGGCCTTAACCAGCTGGAAGGCTTTTTTGCGCGAGCCGACCTCCTCGGCGATGCGGTTCAGTTCGTCATCGAACACATCGCAGAGGCGTTTGGTGAAGATGAGCGGCAGGATGAAATCTTTGTATTTCGGCGCATCCTTGGCGCCGCGGATCGAACAGGCGGCGTCCCAGATCCAGGATTCGATGGATTTGTCCTGTTCCTTATGGGTGTTTCCGGCTGTTGTTGCCATGGGGCAGTCCGTTTTTTTCTGTTTGCCACGAAGAGCACGAAGAAGTGAATATTATAGTACGAAGGGTTGATTCGATTTTTCCGCTGCGTGGCGTTTTCTCGTTGCCGTGCTCCGGCGTGGGAGTGCCAAACCGGTACACTGTCGGCGCAAGGGCCGGTATGGATTACCATCGAGGACCGTCGGAACCAGAACCACGTTTGCCTGAACCGTTTTACGCTCTCCCGGCCCGGGCGTGTTCACTCACTCTCCTCGGGTGGCGGTAAAGCGCCGACGGCGTCGGCGACCGCTTGGCAGGCCGTAATCAGGTCCGTGAGCAGCCGCTCGTCCACAGTCAGGTCGCCTTCATATTCCCCGAGATTGCGAACATCGTGACACTTGGCCAGCACACGCCAAACTTTCGGCCCCAAGTTCAGGGTATGCGGCAATACCTGAAAAACGATGTAGCGGTTGACCGGGCGATAGCCATGCCAGCGCAAGGCTGCGAGACACAGCGCATGCGCGGCGTTGTATGCAAGATCAAAACGGCCCTCCAACGACAGCCCGGTATAGGCTGCATCTTGCAAACGCACCAGGCCGGAACGCTTGAGGCCGGCAAATTCCCGTGCATCCGACGGTTCTGCAGCGAGCGATCTGCCCGGGCCGGCGAGGCTATCCAGTGGCGAGGTCACGTTCCTGCCCTATCAACCACAATTTGGGTTGCACCAATACCCGAGTGATGAATGCATTATCCTGTTTGACACGCCGGTCGAGTTCTTCGCGGGAATATACCGTCGGACTCACCGGCCTGCCGAGCCGGCTTGCAGCCTCCTCGAGCACAGCGAAGATATCCGCATAGGTCAGGGTGTCGCTGATGATCATCAGGTCAATGTCGCTGGCGGAAGTATCCTGACCCTTGGCCACCGAGCCGTACACGAACGCGGCACTGATGCGCTCCGCCAGTGGCGCCAACCCATCGCGCAGGACATCGGCGAGACCGGACGTCTTCAGCACCAAGCCGCGCAACTCTTCAAACACCGGCGTGGCAGCATTCGCCTGATAGTGCTTCTGGTTGCCGATGCGGGTGACGGTCACCAAACCCGATGCTTCAAGGCGGGCGAGTTCCCGCTGGACAGCGCCCGTACCGGAATCCACGAGAGAAATGACTTCATTCGCATAAAAGCTCCGGCCCGGATTACCGAACAACACGCCCAGCACACGCTGCTGTACTTTGGTGAAAAGGGCATCGGCAATGCCGTTTGATCGTAAGGGGCGCGTGCTCCTGGTCGACTGCATCTTTATTCCCATATTGGGTATTATAAACCCCGATCTGGGTATGATCAAGCCAAATTGATGCGGTTCGGTTCTCTCACCGCCTCCTGCGTAGATTCGGAGGAGAGCAATTCTGTAATCAGCCAGCTGCAGCAGCTCCAATTCATGGATCGCTTTGGTGTGATACTGATCACTGCAATCGGCGAGAGCATAAAGCGGGCCTGTATCTGCTAGTACGGTACGCCGCGTCCCTGGGTCAAATATTTGTCATGATCAACGCTGATATCCCGTTGACCTCTCCCCGTCTCAGCAACCGGAATGTTCAGGTCTTTTGCCTCCAAATGATAGCCGCGAGCCTTCCATTTCCGTTCTTCCAGATAAACCCGCAGCGCCGCCTGCACAACACTCGTTAAAGAAGGAGGCGCATCCTGTTCCGCCAAATAAGCATCCAGCTCCTGTTCAAGATCATCAGGAATTGTGATCGTTGCTCTTTTCATGGCTGGTCAAAGCCCAAAGTAAAATTAAGAGGGATTATATCACCAAAAGATGATGATGGTGCGCAAGCAGCAGAGGAGATGTCTTGAAAACAGCATCGTTGTTGCGCTGAACGTTGCGGTGCTTACAAGTCCGCTCAGCTGCGGGTATCAAAGCATACCCGCACGATTGGAATTCACCAATCGATCCCCATGATCACAGCCGTAATTGTTCAGATCCTTTCACCCTAACCCTCTCCCGGCGGGAGAGGGAACTTGGTCGCTCTCAGCCTCTTTCCGTTGGCAGAGACTGATTGGCGATGGGGAGTGAATAGATACTCACGGCCTGCTAAAAAGCCACCAGCCTCAGCGTGCGAGCGATCTGATCGCGCTGTCGCGGATCGACGCCGGCATCGTTTGCATAGTGTTTCCAGTTCGATACCGTCTGTTTGACCTCATTGACGATTTTCTCCGCCCTGCCCCGCTTCATCGAAGCAGTCCTGGCGCAAGCCTTGAAATCGTCCAGCGTGAAGTCGTCGCGTTTGCCGTTGATCGTCATCTGATGGCTGGCCGTCCAGCGACCTGACGGGTTGTAGCTGTAGGTCATATCGAAGGCGGACGACAACGACCATCGGCCGGACTTATCCATCAAAAAAGCGATGTTCTTTACATGGTCGTCCTGGTTGCGCGCAACGACATTGAACACCATACGGCGAAACTGCTCTTCGATGGCATTCATCGGCAAACCCAGTTGTCGTATCACCAGCAGCGCCTGCTCATAGCTATAGGCGCCCGCCATGTTGAAGTCGTAATGCGCCAGCGCGCACAGGGACTGCATATGCATTTTTTTTCCACCCTCGAGGCGGTCGAAGCGCCGGGTCATAAAATGGCATCGGCCGTTTTCCTCGAACAGGCGGCAGTCGCTGATGTCGATGCCGCAGTCCCTTGCCATGTGAGAATAGGCGTACTCGATGACGCCATAACCCTGCGGGTCGTCAAGTTCCTTGTCTCGATTGCCCTTGACCCCGTCGAATTTGAGCAGCCAGTATTCAAAGCCCTCGCCTGCCGGAACCTGACCGGAGCGCACTTCATTCGTCGACGGATTCCAGGCGATCACCGCCTTGGCGCGGGCACCACCGGCCGACGTGCCCACACGCAGAATATCGGTCAGCGCCCGCTCTCTGCTGTCATCGGCAAATGAAGCCCTCAAATTGTTGCGATGGATCAGCACATCCGATGCCAGCTCGACCAGCCGATCGATCTGAATCTGATTGGCCTTGCGCGCTCGCGGCCCGATCGCAGGAAAAAATTCCAAAGCGCCCATTCCCCGCTCACCGGTATAGCAGAGCCGTTCGACGGCATTGAACGAGTCCGGCTGCCGCCCCTGCGTCGCCAGCCAGGCGTCGATCAGTGCGTTGCCGAACTTGTCCGGGAGAGAGTCGGCCAACAGTCCCGGCAGTCCGTAAAAGGTTATTCTGGGCAGTTCCGGGAAGCGATAGACGCGCGTTGAGAGCGGCATCGTGATCGGTGCAATCTCGATGCCGCTGCGCGCAAACGCCGGATCGTACTCGAACGCAGCCACATCCTCACCATCGACCAGCGAAACCGCGCCGATGGTACGCCCCCAGAGCCTGACTTCGGCCAGCGTACTCACGACTCGTCGCCCCAGCTCCAGGGCTTGTCGGACTGTTCGGGGCGGCGACGCTTCGAGGCCCGCTGCCTGATTTTCCCCTTGCGCTTGAGCAGATCCATCGGCCTTGGAGCGGGCTCAGGAACCAGACTCTCCAGTCGGGGCAACAGATCCAGCACCCGGAAAATACGGATCATGCTCGACATTTGCGCCGAGTGCCCGGCCTCGATCCGCTCCAGCGTTCGCTTGGCAATGCCGGCCTGCTCGGCCACATCGGCCTGAGTCAATTGGAGGTCGAGCCGGCGCCGCGCCAGCCGCTCGCCGATTTCGGCAAGAATGGCATCATCCGCGAGGAGGTTTGTTATTTCCATCGTCTATTATTACGAATTAAATGGGTATAGAAAAATCATTCAACAAATCTAACGACTTATAGCACTTATAACTAATAAATGTCAAATCGTCGGTATCTGCGACTTGCAATTGATTTCCAGATTATATCGTAATAATATACGATTTATATGAATTTAATAGATTCAGCCCGTCAATCTTGACAGCCGTGACCCCAACTAACCTCGAGAATCCAAAACGATACGCCGGTCTGCTTCACACAGGCAAGCTAGGAGGCTGTCCGAGAATAGCGATTGTAGCGAGGGCGAGACTGATTGAGTCAGATTTTTCGATCATTTGAGGCGAATAGTGGGCCTATTTAACGACAAATCCGCCGGGAGCGGATTTGGACCGCTGAAAAGCGACCCCGAAGGGGTGAAACACATGGATGTATTTCATCAAAATGGTCGGGAAATCTGGCCAATCAGGCTTGGCCGCAGTAGATCAGTCTGTTCTCGGACAGCCTCCTAGCCCGCTTCGGCCGATTCACCGAGCGGTCTGTGGTGCCCATCGGATGCCGCCGCTCATCAACTGTCCAGCGAGCCCAACAGTTCGGCGATGGTCGTTTCAACGAGACAGACGGTCTCGTCACAGGCGCCGTAGTAAATGAAAACACGCCCATCCGGCCAGGTCACGGCGCCATTGGAAAAGACGACGTTGCCGAAAAAGCCATCGGTCTCATAGGGCTCTTCAGGGATGAGAAAAGGCGATTTCGCCTGTTTAACGATGCGGGTAGGGTCGTTCAGGTCGAGAAGAAGTGCGGAGAGACTGTAGACCTGATCCCGGCCTTTGCCGTGATAAACCTGCAGCCAGCCCTGTTCCGTTCTGATCGAAGGGAAGCCGCCACCGATTTTCATCTCCTCCCAGATGGTGTCCCGCGGCCGCAGCAGGCAGCGATGGTTGCCCCAGTGAATCAGATCGGGCGACTCGGCGTACCAGATGGAGGGGCGACCGAATCCGCTGTTGTTGGGCCGGTGCAGCGCCCAATACAGGCCATTGACTTTCTCGGGAGTGATGGCGACGTCTTTGTTCTGCACGGTAAAGATGGTGCCGTGGCGTACCAGCGACTTGAAGTCGCGGGTCGATGCCAGGCGGGTGGCCCAGCCATCGGGGGAGACGCAGGTGTAATTGATGTACCAGGTATCGCCGATCCGGGTGATCCGTGCGTCTTCCACGCCGAACCGCTCGCAGGGCTCCGACGGGAAGATGAAGGGGGTCTCATTGACCGTGAAGTGGATGCCGTCACGGCTTCGCGCCAGTCGCAGATGGCTCATCGTCGACAGATAATCGACGCCTTTATAGATGACTCCTCTGGTATCCTTGAGCCTGACATCGGGATCGTCCAGTGCAACGGTCAGCGCCTCGGCACGGCCGATGCCATCCGCGATTTTAAGGGTCGGCACCGAGACCGTGCCCTCCTCCGCAGGACAGTCTTCCGCCACGCGCAGAAGCAGCAGGATCTCGTCCTGAAAACGGGTCGCTCCGGGATTGAATGCGCCGCGGACCCGAAAACCGGGTGCCGAGGGGACGACATCCGCCGGCCCGATCAATGGATTATCGATGTGGCGTTTCATCGCCAGCCTCCCGACTATGAAGCTGAAGGGT
>Ga0209633_10005736_pt1 | contig 10806 bp, 8 predicted proteins | sample Cruoilmetagenom1_FD_187290 | JGI IMG/M metagenome (GOLD analysis project Ga0209633, IMG submission 187290) | Oil polluted marine microbial communities from Coal Oil Point, Santa Barbara, California, USA - Sample 1 (SPAdes) (version 2) | ecosystem: Environmental > Aquatic > Marine > Oil seeps ... | reverse complement strand
ACGGTGAATCATAACTATCAGCAGTATTGCGAAAGCAAATGAAAGAATGAATGAAATAATAAAAATATTCTTATATTCATGTACTCTCTCAAAAAGTACAGCCAGCTTGAATTGTAACCGTATCGTACCTACTTCATTATCGTAAAGCCTTACGTGTTTAACAATTTCCAGAAACTTGTTGTTAAATACTTTACCAGCGTGGAGATCCGTTAGCTCACTAATCTCAGAACTAATACCTGCAGGGTAATCAGCAACCACATTATGATTGTTGTCGTATGCAATTGCAGCGGATATATTAGGGTTATCAACCAGAATGACGAAGGCATCCATCGCTGCAACTTCATCGCCGAATAACAAAGCAGGTGCAATATTGGCGGCCAGCATGTCAGCCATCATTTCCGCTGATTCACTTAACTCATCCTTGTATAGATTGTAGTTATGATGTGCAACCAGACCCAGCGCCAACAGTATCGAGCAAATACTGATCGCAGCCACAGAAACAATAAAGCGTCTCTTTAGAGAAAGTTGCTTGAATTCAGCCATTGTCAGTTCCTCACAACATGAGCCAATTTGAGAAACTTTGAACTGATTCGAATGTTATTTTTATTGAGGTTATTCATATTAACCTCAAACGTTACATGTTTATTATTAGTCACAAAGTTTATGTGAGCCTGACTTGTTGTAACAGGTCGATCTTCTGTGACGACCAATAATCCAGGGAGTGATGGAACAGAAACATTGGAAGCTTTCGGAATAAATAACACATGGCAAGCATTAAAACTATTTTGATCTTCAATCTGATCTATTCGTGTAATTGATATAGGTCGTTTATTCTTGCCGAAAAAGCGACCCTCGACAATCTGGTCAAGAAACGCTCCAAATGGTTCCGGTTCCAGAAGGCAGAGATTTATCGGGCTCTTTTTATCAACAAAATCGCCTGTTTCCCAACGGACAAACCAGCTGATTTTATACAACATAGCTGCCTTGACCTGATACTCCTTGTTAAGCTCAAGAGGCTCCACCCTGGGATTTTCAGCATAACTCACTGAACCCGTCAGAAAACATAGCAGAAGTGTGGTCAGGAGATAAATATTTCGCATCAGTTTCAACAAACCTTACTAAAACTTCAAACCAAAGCTAATACTAAACTGATAATCTTCTTTCGGCTGAACGCCTGTCATGTTTCTATAAACGGGTTTAGTGAACTCCAGATCAGCATATTTCTTACAATTAGTTTCAGCATTACAAACCTTCAGTAGCAGGCTTAGGTTCATATTGTCTCCACCAAAAAAAGCCGGATTGGAGATTGCGTTTGAAAAAGGAAATTGGCCAGTCATTAACAAATCCACATCAGTACCATCAATAGGATCAATATGCTGCCAGGCCAGCCTAACGCCCGGATGAAAATAACTGCTGGTAAAGTATTGTGCCCAGATATTAATGCCGTAACGATTCCCAAGGTGATAGTCACGATCATTCTTACCAAGATGAATTCTGGCGGTCAGCTGAGTTCCAAAATCCCATGAACCATAGTGTCGCAAGTAACTAAATGAGAGAGGAATATCCCAGGTACCCGTCCCAAGCTGCTTGGTAAACGGTAACTGTTCCAGGGTTCCTGCCCCGTTTCTTGGCGTATCCCCCTTTTCATCAATTGAGCCTGTAGGAAAGCTGATACCACCAGTAATTTGCCATGCGCTGTGATCATTGATTGGCGTATACCAGGTCGATAACACTGAAATATCACCTATACCTGATGACGCCACATTGAAATCGTAGAAGCCCATCACCGAACTTATATGATCGGTATCTTGTCTGACGAATGGTACAACTAAAGATAGCTTAAGTTTATCGTTGACTCTATAACCTAAATCGAAAGAATGAACTTCCTGTGTAGATTTATTTGGAACTACAGGAAAATTTCTATCTGTACGCACCTCTCCCGGAGTAAAAAGAATATCCATGAGACCGACAGAGTTATCATCCATCTGATAGCCATCAAGACGCAGCTGTCTGTAGCTGTATTCCACAGACCAGCGTTCACGGAAACCATCATAGGATAATGGCTTATCGTTGATGTTAAGACGCATCAAATCCTGCATGCTAAGATCAGCAAGATCCGACGGTGTTGCCAGAACAGAACATGTAGAGATAGATAGATAGAGACTGGCTATTAGCTTTTTATATTTATTATTTCCCCAACACGACATACACCTACCCTCCATAATAGTGTGTTCGCAGCAAGGTAGTCTATTCAAAGATGGGAGTAAAAGCCTGTAAAATCATTCTTTTGCTACAAGTCTTTACATTTATAGTTGTACTAGATCTTCTATGTCATTGGGGAAAAATGAGTTTTCCCTACAAACTATAATAACGAACCAACAGTATCAGCCAGTTTAAAAAAGAACTCTCGAAAGTCATAAATTAAAGCCAAAGGAATCGCCAGACCGACAAACTTTTTCAGAATTTTGATCGCAACATTACCCATGAAAGGCAACTCACGATCCTTGATACTTTTTGATCTCTCAGAGTATGCCGAAGGCGACCATCCTGAACCCAGTGCATCGATCATCTTCTGACGAACCTTTTGCGCATAGCTATAACCTTCCAGCGAGTCACCCACAGTAGAGTCCATACCATCTTTCTGGATCAACTTAAGACTGTACCAGACTCTAGAAGATTGTCCGTCACTAGAAGAACCACTTTTTTCGGCAACTATATCCGCAATCGTAGAGCGTTCGATCTCACCACCAAAGTTAAAACCAAACACCTTATGTCGAAGATTAACGCCCGATGGACCCACATCAACCGTCAAAGTATTGCTGATCATATAAATTCCAAACGCAAATACTGCGACAGCGATTAGTTCAGCAAACCCTAAAAAGATCATAGAAGTCACTGGTAGAAAATCTGCAAACCCTTCTCGCATAAACCAGAGAAAAACGGTGATCAATACACCAGCAAACATCAAACCGATGCCCAAACCTTTATTTCTATACTGAGGATAAAGAAATTGAGTTCCACCCAGTACCGCACTGATCTGAGGGATCGCAGCTTCTGAAGACGTTACAGTCGAAGTAATCTGATCAATTGATGGTCTTGCATATCTGGCCGACGATGCGATCGCCTGTTCACTGGCTCTGATCACGGGAATCGTAAACTTACGTTCAAAATCACTGCCTTCCATAGGCATGCTTATCTGCACATCCCAGCCATGATGATCTTTGCTATCAGGCTCAGTCTCCGGCAAATCAACTGGTGGCTGGAATTCAAAATGAAGGCGGCTTCCCAATGACGACGGTTTGCTACGAACAGAAATATCATCCTGCCAGAGTACCTCGCTGGTGCTCTCAGTTTCACTGCCTCTTTTTTCCCAGTAATAGTGCATACAACTCAAGGAAACCTTAACTTCATGTTCAGCATCGTATGGAACAGGTACATCCACATAACCGCCAACCACGCCACCCAGTTGTCCGGGAAATGGTGTCATCGTCAAGGGTGTCTTGCCAAATTTATTCCAGGCCAGGGTTTCTTTAATTGCCTGGTGGATCATGAATAAACCGACGAAAGGAAAAAGAACAAAAAAGTAAAAAACCGGATTTTCTTCAAAGGCTTTAAGGATATTCTCACCACCGAGAATAATCGCCGCCCAGGTTATCGCATTCCAGAAAATCGCAAACAACCAGAGAATTTTATACTGGCTTCCAGCATTGGAAAGAATGCTATTGGTTTGCCATTTTGGGTTATCTAACACTGCTGATTGCGCTGACATTTTTATTTTCTCGTAGGAGCGGATTGCATCCGCGAATTAATTATCATCGCGAATAAAATCCGCTCCTACTATTTATCGGCAGATTTACGGTTTTTTTGAGCAAGCCTCGTCGAATAAACTTTCTAGCAGATCATGCGTTCCTCGAAGCTGATCAACCACCGCCAGACTCCAGTCAAAATACTCACGTCGTCGATCAAGATCCCAACCAGCGGGCGGAGCCGAACACATGTCGCGTAAATTGCAGATCTTATCCGCCAGTTTTACCTGTTTTGCCTGATCACTAGCTGTTGCTGCTTTATCGATCTGTTGTTGTTTACGTTGCTCTTTTCGCAAACGTTTGTCGTCAGTCAACTCACGCACAACATCCGTGATCAGCTTACCAAAAATGGGTTCCAGTTCCGTAAAACTGGTGTCCGTATCCTCAACCGTATCATGCAAAATAGCCGCAACAATAATATCCGGATCAGTCACCTGCCCTTCATTAACCAGAACGTTAACCAGATCAATCGGGTGGTTGATATACGGAGAGGCCTCGACATTTTTACGCCGCTGATCACGATGTTTTAACGCCGCGAATGACAGCGCTTTGAAAATAATATTTAGATCCGTCATGTACCCGTTTCGATCACAGGAATCGCTGCCAGTAATTTTTGCGTATAAACATGTTGTGGATCATAAAGCACCTGATCAACATCGCCATATTCAACAATTTCGCCTTGATACATCACTGCCACCTGATGCGCGATATATTCCACCACACCCAGATTATGCGTGATAAATAAATAAGTCAGTCCAAGACGATTTTGCAGATCTTTCAGCAGGGTCAGAATCTGCGACTGAACCGACACGTCTAACGCACTGGTTGGTTCGTCACAAATGATCAATTTCGGATCAACTGCCAGCGCTCTGGCAATACAGATCCGTTGCCGCTGCCCACCAGAAAATTCATGTGGATAGCGTAAACGGAATTCTTTTTCCAGCCCTACCTGCTCCAGTAATTCTTCAACTCTTTTTACTCGATCCTGTTTCGTCTTACCGATCTTCTGCGCGATCATGCCTTCCTCGATAATATCGCTGACTATCATTCTTGGATTCATCGATGAATATGGATCCTGAAACACGATCTGAATATCCGTCCGACGTTTGCGTAATTCTGCAGGACTCAACTTAGCCAGATCAACACCATCAAAAATCACTGATCCATTAGTTGGCCTGATCAATTGCAGAACACCTTTGCCAAAAGTAGTTTTACCGCTACCAGATTCGCCAACCATTGCGATGGTTTGCCCTCGTTCCAGTGTCATTGAAATATTATTAACCGCTCGAACATGATCCGTAATTTTTTTGAAAAAACCTGTTCTGATCGGAAAATGAACATCAAGATTTTTTACTTCTAGCAAAACACTATTATCCTGATCCGTCTTCTGATTTCGCTCTTCCTGATCACGTTTTATTTTGCTCGGCAAAGCATCAAATAGTTTTTGCGAATAAGGATGCTTTGGTGTTTTGAAGAATTGATCACGCGGTGCATTTTCGACAATCTTTCCAGCATACATAACACCAACATGATCAGCCATTTTAGAAGCCACACCCAGATCATGCGTAATGAATAAGATCGCCATGTTACGTTCTTTTTGCAGCTTCAATAAAAGCTCTAAAACCTGTGCCTGAATTGTTACATCCAATGCCGTAGAAGGTTCGTCTGCGATCAATAATTCTGGCTCACCTGCCAACGCCATTGCGATCATGACACGCTGTTTCATACCTCCAGAAAACTGGTGTGGATACTCGCCATAACGTCGATCAGCTTCAGAAATCCCAACGGCTTCCAGCAACTCGATAACTCGCTCCCGTGCAGATTTTCCTTTGAGTTTTTTATGCCAGCTCAGGGACTCTGCAATCTGATCACCAATCGTCATAACCGGATTAAGTGAGGTCTGCGGCTCCTGAAAAATCATCCCTACTTTACCACCACGGATCTCACGCATTTCTGCTTCTGGTAGCTGTAGAAGATCCTCACTATCCAGCAAAATTTTGCCGGAGTTTATGGTCGCCGCATTCGGTAAAAGTCGCATAATAGCCATCGCAGAAATTGACTTGCCACTGCCAGACTCACCGAGTAACACAAATGTTTCACCACGGTTGATGGTGAAATCAATTTCATCAACGACTGCTGTTGATCCAAAGCTAACTTTTAGATCAGAAACTTCCAGTAATTTTTCTGGTAACACGTTACTCATGAATCACCTTCATGCGGTGGCACAACACGAGGTTTATGGTCTTCATCCAGTGCAACAAACGTTAATTGCGCTTGCGTGACCTTAACGACCTGCGGATCAGCAGCGTTACGTTCGGCATAAACTTCGACATCGACCGTTATTGATGTTCGCCCAACTTTTGAAACAGTGGCATAAAGGCTTAACACATCTCCCACAAAAACAGCCTGGTGCAAAACAATTGAATTAACGGCGACAGTCGCGACCCGACCTTTCGCCCGTTTGACCGCTGGTACACTTGCGGCCAGATCTATCTGTGAAAAAATATATCCACCGAAAATACTATTACCATAATTCGTATCTTTCGGCATAGGAATAACACGCAAAGTCAGCTCTTTATCGACAGGTAACTCTATTTTTCCGGTTGTTTTTTCAGTCATTCTTCTCGCTCCCGCAATCGTGGATCAAAGGCATCACGAACCGCATCGGAAAATAAATTCGCTGCCAATACCAGCACAAACATAAACACAAAAGCCGCAGCCAGTGACCACCATACGATTGGTTCCCGCGCCATTTCCATACGTGCACTGTTGATCATATTACCCCAGCTATTCATGCTCGGATCAACACCGATGTTGATATATGACAACACTGCTTCGGCCAACACCAGCCCGCTGAAATCCAGTACCACTGAAATTAAAATAATGTGCATCACATTCGGTAAAATATGACGTATAATAATCGTCATATTTCCTACACCAAATGCTTGTGCGGCCTGAATATAATCGACCTCACGCAGCTTCATGGTTTCACCGCGTAACAAACGACAAAGCCCAGTCCAGCTTGTTACTCCAAGAATAATGCACAAGAACAACAAACGCATATCTGATCGCGCTGCAAGGCTGGTGAAACTTTCAGCATGGTTGGACATATAAACCTGTAACATGAGAATCGATGCCGCGATCAAAAGAACCCCAGGAATAGAATTCAAGGTGGTGTAAATATATTGGATCACATCATCAATCCAGCCACGAAAATATCCAGCTGAAATCCCCATCAACACAGCAAAAGGTAACATCACCAGCGTTGTTAATGTTCCAATGATCAGACCAGTACGAATACTTTTCATCGCCTGGTAAAAAACATCCTGCCCGACTTTATCCGTTCCAAAAATGTGGTAAAAGTGACTGAGATCCCAGGCGATGATCAATAGCCATAAAATCACACCCAGCGTCATCAATATTACTAGCCATGGCGTTTCCGTTTCGCCTTTAAAAACACTCCTGATAGCATCCTTGATCAACCAATCTTTTTTCACTGCTATCCGCCAGATTATAACCAGAGATAACAGAACAAAAATCAGTAAAGATTTCAGGCTGGATTTCAAAATAATACTGATCACATCTGCAGATTTATCGTTCACCGGATCTTGAAGATGAGCACCACCGAATTTCAATCGGGGATATTCACGAGCACTAGTGCCATCGGAACCTTCAACGGTCTCTTTACTGAACTGGTGCGTCGCGAATGGCGCTGAATAGGTTTTTTCATCCTGTTCTAACAAATGCCCAACCAGTACATCGAAAACACTTTTTATCTGCGTTGAGTATTGAGTTTCCGTATTCGCGGGATTTTCTAGCTTTGGATGAAAATGCAAAGAGTCGAGAAACCCGATCAGTAAATAGATCGACAGGATCACTGCCGAAGCCATCGCCACCCGACTACGTAAAACAGTTCGCCACGGGCGGCGTAAATGATCATGTCGTCTTACATGTAGAACAAACATTCCGACCATGAGCATCAGCAAAAACACCAGTCCATCTGTCCAGAGTAAAGTAGGCATTATCCTAACCTCACTCTTGGATCAACCAGCGTATAAGAGATGTCTGTCAGCAATAGTCCAAAAATATATAATACTGATCCAAGGAAAACCATCGACCGAACAATTGCAAAATCCTGCATCGTGATCGCATCCAGCGTGTAGCTACCAAGCCCTGGGATTCCGAAGAAAGATTCTGTAATCAGGCTTCCCATGAATAACAATGGCAACACCACCACAACACCCGTCAGGATCGGGATCATGGCATTTTTCAGAACATGCCGAAACATTACCAATCGTTCGGAAAGTCCTTTTGATCGAGCAGTTCGGACATAATCTTTTCCGATCTCTTCAAGGAAAATTGTTCGATACCAACGCGTTCCGGAACCTATCCCGCCGATCAAACCAACCAGCACAGGCAGGATCAAAAACTTGATCGCCTCAAAGCCCGTATCGTATCCAGAAATCGGCACAAGGTTCATCAACTTACCCACCAGAAATTGCCCGCCGATGATATAAAAAAGACCTGATATGGACATTAAAATCACGCACAGAACAACGCCCGTAATATCTAAATATGTCCCACGGAAAAATGCAATCAATAATGCAAAGGAAATATTGATTAGCAGGCCAACGATCAAACCAGGAATCGCGATCGCCAGACTCGGCCACATGCGTTGTTTAATATCAAAACCAATATCTCGACCGCTATCTGATCGACCAAAATCAAAGACGAATAATCGAACCGATTTTTTGAAGAAAATAGTTTCCGTGACCTTCTCTAGTCCATCTTCTTCACTGTTCCAGAGCAAGGGCTTGTCATAGCCTCGTTCTTCCTTCCAGCCTTGAACTGCCTCTTCTGTCAGACGTTTTTCACCCAGCTGCATACGCGCCATGTCATCAGGGCTATTGACCACAAAAAACAACACGAAGGTCAGCACATTGACGCCGATCAAAATTGGAATCGCGTAAAGAACTCGACGAAAAATATATGCCATCATAACGCTGTTGCCCTCTCTTTACGCCACCAGATAATCACGGCAGGGATCAAGGACAAAAGGAAGATTCCGATCAACCATTTTACTGGCCATAAAACTGGTTGATTCCATAGCTGGCGTTTTTCACTTCGGCTGACTGGGTCGACGCGTTTATATTTCAGAATATTGTTTGCCATTAGGTTCGGCTTGGCATTTTTATACCAGTCGTGATGCAGTGAAAAAGCCACAGGGTACCAGCCCCATAACCACGGCGCATCTTCGCGTAAGATCGTCACCATTTCATCGATCACGATCTGTCGCGCCGGACTATTTTCCATGTTTTTCATTTTTTCAAACAGGGCATCGAATTTCGGGTTGCTATAATTCGATCCGTTTTCGCCTCTATGCTCGACCTTGCCATTCGGGCCATAAAGTAGAAACATAAAATTTTCTGGATCAGGATAGTCCGCATTCCAGCCGAGCATATAAATCTGCGCCGTTCCCTTACTCATCTTCTCCTGAAAACGATTGTAATCGGTCGCACGGATCACCAATTGGATGCCCAGCTTTTTATACTGTTTACTAATCCAGTCGAGCATCGCTTTACTACCAGGCCCTGCTCCCGTGCTGTCAAAATAAAGCAGTAATTGTCGACCTGTTTTTTCATCCCTCCCACCCGGGTAACCAGCTTCGATCATCAGTTTTTTAGCATCTTCAATCGATTTACGCACAAGTTTATTTCGATCCCATTCGTACACGACCGGGTTGATACCTTTCTCGCCTTCTCGACTACCAAATATCCCCGGCGGCACCGGACCTTGCGCGGGAATGCCACGACCATTGGCAAAAATGGAAATATATTCTTCATAATCCATCGCAATGGAAATTGCCTGACGCAGTTTTCGGGCACGCTCAGACTCGCCCCCCACAACATCATCCAGCATATTGAAACCCATGTAATAACTCGAAGTCGTCACCGCCGTCAGAAGCTCAACCCCTTTCTCCTTCATGTCCTCCGTGAGCTGTGCATCACCCTTTGCACCAAATTGTACGGCCTGATCAAAGCTGTCTGAAGCCACACCGGATGTATCATAAAAGCCCTGTAAAAATTTATTCCACGAAGGGATCGCTTCTTTTTCCAGTGAATAAATTGCCTGGTCAATAAAAGGTAATTCTTTGCCAGCATCGACTAGCAATCCGGCACTCTGATCTTCTGGCTCGCCTTCCACAGGATAAGTCTCACCATGAAAATTTGGATTGCGGGAAAGTACCATACGTCGATTCGGATTATTCTCAGTCAACATAAACGGTCCGGTTCCTACCGGATACCAGTTCAAAGAAATATTTTTGTCATCCATTCCAGCTTGCGAATAAAACAGATCCGCTTCCCACGGCATCGGTGCGAAAAATGACATAGACAACCAGTAAATAAACTGCGGATATTTTCCTTTAAGTTTGATCTCATAAGTGTAGCGATCAATAACCTGCACACCTTCCATTGAAAACTTCATCAGATCGATAAAGGGTTTTTCATCGGCCTTGTAATTACTTCGGAGCTCTTTCGATAACTCTCTCAACCCAACAATATATTCCGACATCAAACTCGCGATCGGTGAATGCGTGGCCGGATGCGCCATGCGTTTTATCTCATAAACGTAATCGTCCGCGATCAACTCACGGCTAGAAGTTTCCTCAAAATCAGCGAGTGTATGAACATCATCCAGATCATCTGCTGTGATCGAATGATAAAGATATTGTCCCTGATCATTTTTAGCGAAAGCCGGATGCGGTTGGTAATTAATACCGGGCTTGATCGTGATCCGATAAACGCTCCATGCGATCTGTTCTGGATCGACACTCTTATCCACTTCATTTCCATCCGCATCCAGAAAAGTCACCGTCGGCATATCAACCGCTGTCAGCGTCGTTAATTCATAAGGTCGCTTGAGAAAATGATATTGCAGTGGTGGTTCGTAGATCTGGCCAATAAACTGATATTCATTCGCCGCATAAGATCGTACCGGA
>Ga0209633_10005735_pt1 | contig 10808 bp, 12 predicted proteins | sample Cruoilmetagenom1_FD_187290 | JGI IMG/M metagenome (GOLD analysis project Ga0209633, IMG submission 187290) | Oil polluted marine microbial communities from Coal Oil Point, Santa Barbara, California, USA - Sample 1 (SPAdes) (version 2) | ecosystem: Environmental > Aquatic > Marine > Oil seeps ... | reverse complement strand
GGTTATTGACTGGCTGATGGCTCAATCGCTCAAGACGACCGATATCGAGACTCTGTTCGAAGGCTGCTGCGATCGTCTTTACGCCGCGGGCATGCCGCTCTCCCGCGTCCATATCGCCTATCGAACTCTACACCCGCTGATTAGTGGAATCGGCCTGACTTGGCGGCGCGGCGAAGCGATCAATGTCCAACGCTTTCCCCATCACGACGGACCGGAGCCCGAGCGCTGGTTGATGAGCCCGCACTACCACATGATCCAGCGTCGAATACCGATGATGCGGCGGCGGCTGATCGGTTCTGAGGCGTTGCTCGACTTTCCAGTCCTGGAGGAATTCCGCGACGAAGGCGGCAGCGACTACCTCGCCTTTCTCTTCACATTCAGCGAGGGTGCAAACGACGGGCTGATCAGCTCCTGGCTGACCGACCGCGAGGCGGGTTTTTCAGACGCCGAAGTCCAATCGGTCATTCGCGTCCAGCAACGCTTCGCCGTGGCTTGCAAGATCGTGACGCGCGGTGAGATTGCCCGCAATGTCATGACGACCTATCTGGGGCCCGATGCGGGCCTGCGCGTGCTCGACGGTCAAATCCGCCGGGGCGACGGGGAACACATTCATGCCGCCGTCTGGTTCAGCGATTTGCGCGGCTCAACGGCGATGGCCGAAAAGCTTGCGCCACAGGACTACATTGCCACGCTCAATTCGTTTTTTGACGCCGTTGGCGGCGCCGTGCTCGCCAAGCACGGTGAGATCCTCGGCTTCATTGGCGATGCGGTGTTGGCCATCTTCCCGATTCGCAAGGGGCAGGCGACCGCAGCGCGGGCTTGCCAACGGGCGCTGGCGGCGGCGCAACTATCGGCCCGGCGTATCGAAATACTCAACACCGACCGCGCCGTTGCCGGTAAAGACGCTTTGGCCTACGGTCTTGGTCTGCATCTGGGCGACGTGACATTCGGCAATATCGGGGTCGACGAGCGCCTCGCATTCTCGGTGATCGGCCCAACGGTGAACGAGGTGGCGCGGCTGGAGGCTTTGACCAAGAAAGTCGGGCGCCCCGTCGTCGCCAGCGAACTCTTCAAGAATGCCCTCGCCAACGGAGTGGGTTGGGAATCGCTGGGCGACCACAAGGTGGCCGGGGTCAAGCGCGCGCTCAAGGTTTTTGCGCCGGCGGTCAAGGCCAGCAGCTAGATGATCCGCGGAACTATCGCGTTTCACAAAGGCCTCCTCAGCATGGCCTGGCCGTGGCGGATCTGGGTCGGCCTGCTGGTGGCACTCAACCTTCTTGCACCGCTCGCATTCCTGGACCGCCCAGATGCGCTCTGGACACTGGCTGCCATGGGTGCGGCCTTTGTCAGCATGGTGGCTCTGACCCAGGCCCACGGCTTTACCCGCCTGCTCGGGCTCGGCCATATCTGGTGGGCTCCGCTGGTCTGGTATCTAGTGAGCCGTGGGGCGCTGTCCGATCCAGGTCTCAACCGCGACTGGTTCGTGCTCTGGCGCGACGCCGTCGTCGCCGCCAATTCGCTGTCGCTGGTGATCGATGCCGGCGATGTGATGCGCTATCTGGCGGGCGACCGCGGAATCCTCAAAGAAATCAATGGCTAATCCTTTGAAAACAGAAGATATTTAGGGAAAACTTCGCTCAAGCTGGAGGCGAATTACACCGATTGGTCAGCCTCTCCACCGCATTATGTCGGCCATGGAGCGTGGCGAGCGAACGACAGGATCCCGGCTGTGGCGTGGCCGTTGGGCACGGTCAGCCCGATGCTGCGCGTGTTCGATCGCCATGCTTTTCGTTTGCGCCGGCATGCCGGCGTGGAGCGAGCCGCTGAGCGACAAGGATCGATTTGAGAAAATTGGCGGTCCCATCAGCGAGAATATCGATATCGACAAGATCAAGGCGCTGCTGCGGCAAGCCAAAGGTATCAGTCTGGTCGATAAGCTTGAACTGAGCCGGAATCTCACGGACTTCACCGAAGAGTTCTATAAGTTCCATAAGGGCGTGAGTGATAAAACCCTAGCGCAGTTGCGCGCCCGTTTTAACGCGTTGCACCGTCAGATCGTGTCCCTGCTGAGTGCGGAAAACCCGCAGCTATCAGCTCATTTCGAGCGCGCGCGGGGCGCGCTGTGGTTAGCCTATAGCGACCATGAAGCCTTCACGAGTACAGTCGGCAGGGAGGTCGTCAAGGACATCGAAGGCGAGGGCGCGGGATTGGTCGGCCAGCGCTACGAGGTGGCGCGGTAGCTCCTGTCTGCCGGTTCACTTCGTCCGCCGGCGGAAAATGTTTCGAAAAAGGCTCATTGCGAATGCGGCATGGATGCCCAGGATCGCGCCCCAGCCGATCATGGGCAACACGAACCAAGGCCGTTCGGGGTCGGTCAGCAAATTGACCGGCACCACGATGATCATGACCAGGAAATATCCAATCAGGTGATACCCAAAACCCCGTAATCTGCGGCGCTGGACCTCAATTTCGGCGCGCCGTTCGTTATCGCCCACGGCCTTTGCCTCTGGATCGGGTCGGCCCTCGCCCTATAGCGGCATATTGGCGTGCTTCTTCCATGGATTCTCAAGATGCTTGTCACGCAGCATCGCCAGGGCGCGCGCAACCCGCCGCCGGGTGTTATGCGGCATGATCACATCGTCGATGAAGCCGCGATGGCCGGCGATAAATGGATTGGCGAACTTCTGGCGGTACTCCTCGGTGCGCGCTTCGATCTTGGCCTCGTCGCCTCGATCCTGACGGAAGATGATCTCCACCGCCCCCTTCGGACCCATCACGGCGATTTCGGCGGTTGGCCATGCGTAGTTGACGTCGCCGCGCAGATGTTTGGAAGCCATGACGTCGTAGGCGCCCCCATAAGCTTTGCGCGTAATCACGGTTACCTTGGGGACCGTCGCTTCGGCATAGGCGTAGAGCAATTTCGCGCCATGCTTGATGATGCCGCCGAATTCCTGCGCGGTGCCGGGCAGGAAGCCGGGCACGTCCACGAAGGTAACGATCGGTATGTTGAAGGCATCACAGAAACGCACGAAACGCGCGGCCTTTATCGAAGATGAGATGTCGAGGCAACCGGCCAGCACCATCGGCTGATTGGCAACGATGCCGACGGTGGACCCCTCCATTCGAGCAAAGCCGATTAGTATGTTTCCGGCGTAGGCCGACTGCAGTTCGAAGAAGTCGCCTTCATCGACCACCTTCGTGATCAACTCCCGCATGTCGTAGGGCCTGTGCGGATCGCTTGGGATCAGCGTGTCGAGCGAATCCTCGGCGCGCTCGGCGGGGTCGTTGGTCGGCCGAGCGGGCGGCTTTTCGCGGTTGGAGGCAGGCAGAAAATCAATGAAACGGCGCAGCTCCAGCAGCGCCTCCACGTCGTTCTCGAAGGCGAGATCAGCAACGCCCGACTTCGTTGTATGCGTGACCGCCCCGCCCAATTCCTCATGCGTGACCTCCTCGTGGGTCACCGTCTTCACCACGTCGGGTCCGGTCACGAACATGTACGAGCTGTCCTTGACCATAAAAATGAAGTCGGTCATGGCGGGCGAATAAACCGCTCCGCCGGCGCATGGCCCCATGATCAGTGAAACCTGCGGGACGACGCCGGAGGCAAGCACATTGCGTTGGAACACCTCGGCGTAGCCCGCCAGCGAATCGATCCCCTCCTGAATACGCGCGCCACCGGAATCGTTGAGGCCGATCACGGGCGCACCGACCTTCATGGCCTGGTCCATCACCTTGCAGATCTTCATCGCGTGGGATTCGGAGAGCGCGCCGCCAAATACCGTGAAGTCCTGCGAGAATACGAACACGACCCGTCCATTGACCGTTCCCCAACCGGTTACGACGCCGTCTCCAGGCACAGTCTGCTTAGCCATTCCAAAGTCCGTGCAGCGGTGCTCGACGAACATGTCGTATTCCTCGAAGCTGCCATCATCGAGCAGCAATTCGATTCGCTCCCGCGCGGTCAGTTTGCCCTTGGCGTGCTGAGCTTCGATCCGTTTCTTGCCGCCACCCTGCCGGGCCGCGGCCCGCTTGCGCTCAAGCGCGCGGACGATGTCCTGCATCCGGCTCCCCTCCCCCAATTTACCTGCTCTGCCAATAGCATGCCTGTGACACGCACACCAGACAGGCCCACCCCCGGGGCAGTGTCAGCGCTATGCTCGGCAAAGGACGATGAAGTCGGCGACCGCGTGGAACTCGGCCCGGATCGCCTCGCGACGCCTTGCGGCCTCCAGATCTTCTCCCCATTGCTCAATCTGGAAGCTTTCGTCGAGCTCGGCAAGTTCGAAGGCCTCGTCGGCGTTCAAGCGGCTATCCAGCAAGGCCAGGCCGATCACCAGCGAGCCCGCCGCGGTGGTAGCTGAGTGCAGCGCTGAAAGGCTCATAGCGTCCTGGACCTCGACTGTGGCTCGAAGGGCGGCAAGTGCGGCAGCCGGTTGCGGGCGCGGCACCACGCCTTGGGTGACCTCCAGTCGTACCGCGTAGCGCGCCTCAGCCCAATCCAGGAGCGGCTGCCATTGAGCTTCCTGACGGGCGACAAGCTCCGGCGGATGCTCGGCGCGATAGCACAGAAGATCGCTCGCGGCATAGCCCGCCAGTTCATCAACGAAGCGGAGGCGCTCGGAGGTCACTTTGTCGATCGCCGTGCTGGCAAGCCGCGTCAACAGCATAGCAAGAGGCTTTACTTCGTCCCCCTGGGCCTCCCATTCGGCGGCAATGGCTTGCGCCAGGCCGACGGTCGGAACCGCCAGCAGGGACTTGGCGGGCGTGCGCACGGGCCGACCGTCCAGTGCGACAGCAAACCCACTATCCGTTTGGACTACCGATACGGTCTCATAGAAGCGCTTCAATGCGGTCGTCACTCCAATGGATCGAGGCGCTGCAGGAGGCCCTTTTTCTTGGGCCGCCGCCCCGGCGTCTTATCCAAACCACTGAGCCGGCCGGATCCCCGAAGCGCGGGCGGTTGTTTGCCGCCCGCGGCGGCGATCGCGAGGACGATTGTTACGTGGCGCCCTGTCGCGGCTTTGCGCTTACCTGAGATCGTCGCCTTGTTGTCGTTGAAATCGGCCGTCGACACGAAAACCACAGCTGCGGCAAGTACCCGTCCAGCAAGCAGAAACAGTCCCTGGAACAGCCTCTTGAACCGTCGCATCATGACCCTCTGGTAAGGCGCTCGAATGCGGGGACGACTTCGGAAAATGTCGACACCAACCGGGATGCGCCCGCCGCGGTCAGCTCCGAGCCGCCGTGATAGCCCCAAGTAACACCGATCGCGGCAACACCGGCATTCACGGCCATCAATACATCGAAGGTCGTATCGCCGATCATTATCGTTTCGGCCGGCGTGGAGCCAGCCTCTTCCATGGCCGCAACCAGCATGTGGGGGTTGGGTTTGCCGGGGCCGTCATCGCTTGTCTTGAGAGTGACGAAGCGATCGCGGATTCCGTGCCGCTCGAGTACGCCTTGCAGCCCGCGCCGGCCCTTGCCCGTCGCAACACCCAGCAGGACACCGGCCTCGTCGAGGGCATTCAGGGCATCGAGCGCACCCTCATAGAGGGGCTCGTGCATTGCCGGGTCGGCAATCAGCTCACGGTAAGCTTGCGAATAGCCATCGCGCAATCGTTCCAGATCAGCGCCATCCGGGGCGAGTCGATCGAGCGCATCGAGCAATGGCAGGCCTACCACCCCCTGGACATCGCGCGGGGCCGGTGCCGCAAGTCCGTTACTTTCAAATGCGCGCGCGGCGGCGGCGGCTATGGCGCCGAGACTGTCGACGAGGGTTCCGTCGCAATCGAACACGGCCAGCCGGAGCGGACGATCGGGCATCTCACGACAAGTCGGCGGGTGTGCGTGTCATGCGGAGAAGATGGTGGCGCGGACCGCAGGTGTCCACGCCGGATTGTGCGACCGGCCGAATTTCGAGGCGCCCGGTCGGTTTCGCGCTCGTGGCAGGATCAGGCCCGTTTGACCTTGCCTTGGCGTGTCTTGGACCGGGTCTTCGCAAGGCATACGGCCGATTTCGCCGAGGCCTTCTCGGCGGGATCGACTTTGGTCTTTTCTAGACGGACCACGGCGGTCTGCGCACAGCCGCTGACGGTGGCAAACATCATGGCATTTGGGCTTACGCGGGTCATCTCGATGCCTCCGGGACCAGAGGGCGCGATCATAGGGCGCGCCTGTTACCGTCCCATTAATTGGCAATGATGATTGTCCGCGATAGGGCATTCCCGCGGCATGATTGCGGCGATCGTGCCCTCGCCTGCCGATCAGCCGTCGGATGGGAACAGCGCATCAGCCTCGATTGTGCTGAACCCGAGAAACTTGAAGGTCTCAGCCATATGCGCCGGCGGCGGCGCAACGATATCGAGGGTTCGGCCGTCCCTGATCGGCAAAACCAACCGTCGCGCATGGAGATGCAACAGGCGGGACCGGCCCGGCAGAAAAGCATCGCTGCCGCCATATTTGCCATCTCCCAGGATTGGCGTCCCTCGTCCCGCCATATGAACGCGAAGCTGGTGAGTGCGCCCGGTGAGCGGGGTCAGCGCCACGAACGCGGCTTGCTTGCCGGCGTGTTCGACGACCCTGTAAAGCGTGACCGCGCGGCGCGCAGTGCCTTGCCCATCGACCTGTTCTGCGGCCACCATCCTTTCACCGCCCTGGACCGTCCCCTTCGCGAGCGCCTGGTCGATCCGGCCGGCATGCGGCAGCGGGGTTCCCACCGTTACGGCCCAGTAGAGTTTTTGCGCCGTACGCTGTCGAAAGGCTTGGGCGAGGGCCGCAGCCGCCGAAGCCGTTCGGCCGAGGATCAGAACGCCGGAGGTGTCACGGTCGAGCCGGTGAACAAGCCGCGGGCGTTCGCTCAATTCATACCGCAGCGCGTCCAGCATGCCGTCGAGATGGCGCGTCGTTCGGGTGCCGCCCTGCACCGCCAGGCCCGGAGGCTTGTTGATCGCGATGGCCATCTCGTCGCGGTAGAGCACGGCCGCGCGCAAGGCCTCGGCATCCTCCTCCGCCACCGGCGCGGCCAAATCGCGCTTGCGGGAGGTCTGAGTGGAGCGCTCGGTTTCCATCGGTGGCACGCGTACCACTTGACCGGCGGCAAGCCGCAGGCCGGCCTTGGCGCGCTTGCCGTCGACGCGGATCTGACCCTTGCGCAACAGCTTCTCAAGCCGGCCGTGGCTCAGTCCCGGAAAATGCCGCTTGAACCAGCGGTCCAGGCGGAGATCGGCCTCATCCTCGGCAACGGCGAGCGCCTGTACGCCCCCGCCCTCGGCGCCATCGCTCATGATCCCTTCAACTGATTGAGCCCGGCCGCTACGGCATAGCCCAGCCATACGGCAACAACGCACAGCAGCACCGACGCTGCGATATAGGCGCCGGCGCGATAGAGCTCTCCGTTCCTTAAGAGCTCCAGCGCTTCAATGCTGAAGGTCGAGAATGTCGTGTAGCCGCCGCACACGCCGATCATGAGGAACTGACGAACCTCGGCCCCGGCGAAAAGGCGGCCATCGGGCGAGGTCAGTGTCGCAATCAACCCAATGACAAACGAACCCAAAACGTTCACGGCCAGCGTGCCCCAGGGGAAGGTCTCACCGAATTGAATGGCAACCAGACCGGACGTCCAGTACCGCGCGATGCCGCCGATGGCGCTTCCCAGTGCAATCCAGAGATAGACGGCCATGACGTCCCAGCGAGGTTGTCAAAGAAGGCTCAGGTTTCGTTGGTCAAGATAACCGCCGCACCCTGCATCAACAACGCTCTCCCCCACGCCCGCCCGGCCGGCGGACAATGTCCGGACTTAAGGCCGTTTGGCCCGAAGTTTCGCCCAGTAGTCGAGGCGTTTTTGGATCTCCCGCTCAAAGCCCCGTTCGACCGGCTCATAGAATTGGCGACGCTCCATATCGTCGGGAAAGTAGTTCTGGCCGGAAAAGCCGTCCTCCGCCGCATGGTCATAGGCATACCCGTCGGCATAGCCCAAATCCTTCATGAGGCGCGTCGGCGCGTTCAATATGTGCTTAGGCGGCATGAGAGAGCCGGTTTCGCGCGCCGCCCGGCTTGCGGCGGCGAACGCCCTGTAGCCGGCATTCGACTTCGGGGCGGTCGCCAGATAAATTACCGCCTGGGCAACGGCGAGCTCACCCTCCGGAGAGCCCAGACGGTCATATGCGTCCCACGCCGCGATCATCTGCGGCAGCGCATGAGGATCGGCCATGCCAATATCCTCGACCGCGAACCGCGTCAGCCGGCGCGCGATGTATTTGGGGTCTTCGCCTCCCGCCAGCGTGCGCGCAAACCAATAGAGCGAGGCGTCAACGTCGGAACCGCGCATCGACTTGTGTAGCGCGCTGATGAGGTTGTAGTGTCCGTCCTGGCTCTTGTCGTAAAGCGGCGCCCGGCGCTGCACGGTCTGCGTCAACGCGGCGAGGTCCAACCCATCGCCCGTATCGCCCGGGGGCAACGCGAATAATTCTTCAGCGAGGTTGAGAACGAAACGGCCATCTCCGTCCGCCATCGCCTTCAAGCCCGCACGTGCATTTGCATTCAAGGGAAGCGCTCGGTTCTCCTCGCGCTCGGCCCTTAGCAGCAACTCTTCCAGCGCTGCGTCATCGAGCCGATTCAGCACCAGAACCTGCGCCCTGGAAAGCAATGCGGCATTCAGCTCGAAGGACGGGTTCTCCGTCGTCGCGCCGACAAGGATCACCGTCCCGTCCTCGACCACCGGCAGGAAAGCGTCCTGTTGGGCGCGGTTGAAGCGATGGATTTCGTCGACGAATAGCAATGTGCCCTCACCCACCCCGCGACGATCGCGCGCGCGCTCGAATACCTTGCGCAGGTCGGCAACGCCGGAGAACACCGCGGAGATGGGCTCGAAGGCGAGATTGGCTTGTTCGGCCAGCAGTCGCGCGATTGTTGTCTTGCCTGTTCCAGGCGGGCCCCACAGGATCGTCGACGCCAAGCGGCCTTGCGCGACCATGCGGCCTAGCGGGCCTTTGGCGTCAAGCAAATGGTCCTGGCCGACGACCTCCTCGAGCCGCTGCGGCCGCAGCCGGTCGGCGAGCGGGTGCGGCGCATTCGCTTCGAAAAGCGTGGTCACCCGCGAAGGCGCAGCGTGATCAGCTGACCACGCCGGCGCAATTGCACAAACCAACCGCGTTGCGGCGCCGCCACGATCTCCTTGAGGACCGAGACACGCTTGATCGCGACACCGTTCACACTGATGATCATGTCGCCGCGCGCCATGCGCAGGCGATGTGCCGGGCTGCCGCGCACGATACCTAGAATGACGACACCATCATCCGGTCCGTGAAACCCGATCTCTTCGGTGAGGCGCGGCGAAAGGTTGGCGATTGTCGTTCCGGCAAATGGCGAGTGGCCGGCGATCGACGTGAGATTGCGCGGCGGCATTTCCGGCGGCGCCAACAGATCGATGGAAATTTCCATCGTCTTGCCGTCCCTGATCACGGTCAACTTGGCCCGGCCTCCGATTTTCAGCAATGCGAGGCGATACCGCAGGCCCTGCGCGGTGAGGAAGCTCTTGCCGTTGATGGCGGTTATCACATCGCCCCGCTTGAGCCCCGCCTTTTCGGCCGGACCGTCTTTGCGGAGTTTGCGAACAATCATGCCGGCAACACGCTTCAGACCAAGCGATCCGGCAATGTCCGCGGTAATATCCTGACCGCTGGCACCAATCCATGGGCGCAGCAGGGGCGCGCCCGTGAGCGCGCTGGTCAGCACTGCCTGGACCATGTTCGACGGTATGGCGAAGCCGATGCCAATCGAGCCCCCGGATTTGGAGTAGATCGCCGTATTGATGCCTACCAGCCGGCCGTCCATGGTGACGAGCGCGCCGCCGGAATTGCCCGGGTTGATGGCGGCATCGGTTTGGATGAACGAGCGAAAATCGGTGATGCCAACTGTGGTGCGGGCGACCGCGGAAACGATGCCGCTGGTCACGGTCTGGCCGACACCGAACGGATTGCCCACTGCAAGGACGAGGTCACCGACTTCGAGCTCATCGGCATCGCCGAAACTTAGCGCCGCAAACTTGCCGCCGGCTTTGATCCGCAGAACGGCCAGATCGGTTCGGGGATCGCGTAGCAGCACCGTCGCCTCGTATTCGCGGCGGTCGGCGGTGACGACGGTTATCTGATCGGCGCCCTTGATGACATGGGCGTTGGTGACGATGACACCGTCTGGCCGCACGATAACGCCGCTGCCGAGCGAGCCCTGCATGCGCCGCCGCGGTCTGCCGCCAAAATCGCGGCCGAAAAACCGCCGAAAGAACGGATCGTCGAAGAGCGGTGAACGCACGCGCTGCTGGGTGATGCGTTTGGTGTAGATGTTGACCACCGCCGGCGCGACCTTCTTCACCACGGGCGCGAAGGACAGGGTGATTTCAGTCTTCGCATCGGGCACGCGCTTGGTCGTTTCCGCTGCCACGGATGAGGCCGCCACTAGAATCAGCCAAGCCAAGCGCGCGACCAGGCGGCCTGATCGGCGATTATTCGCAGCGCTACGCATTTCCAAGTCACCCTCGCAGCCCGATACTCACGAGCATCATATTGAATTAGTTTACATATTCGGACGTACGCCCGCGACAACCAAAAAGGGGGCAGCCTTCGCTACCCCCTTTTCATTTCTCGTGATACGCCGCTAACTGGCGCGGCATGCCTGGGTCATGCCTCGGCCGCCTCGCCCTCGGCCTCGGAGTCCGCCTGAACCGGCCCAGAATCCTGCCCCTTTGCATCGGGATCGCGATCGACCAGCTCGATAATCGCCATGGGTGCGGAATCGCCGTACGGAAGCCGGCT
>Ga0209633_10005734_pt1 | contig 10809 bp, 9 predicted proteins | sample Cruoilmetagenom1_FD_187290 | JGI IMG/M metagenome (GOLD analysis project Ga0209633, IMG submission 187290) | Oil polluted marine microbial communities from Coal Oil Point, Santa Barbara, California, USA - Sample 1 (SPAdes) (version 2) | ecosystem: Environmental > Aquatic > Marine > Oil seeps ... | reverse complement strand
CGAACCGATCGAGGAGTCGGTGGAAGAACGCGTGACCTGTGTCAACGGTCACTCTCATCCGGATCGTGTCGGCTTCGACGTCGAGTGGGCTGAATAGGGCTGCCGCTGCGCATCCCTGCCTGATACACTCCCGCCTCGTCCGGGGGTGTAGCTCAGTCCGGCAGAGCACTACGTTCGCAACGTAGGGGCCAGGGGTTCAAATCCCCTCACCTCCACCAGGACTCAGGCGTCCGCACAGCTCACATCCGATTCCCGTTGACGCCAGACTTCCACTGGTGTGGGACGGGGCGTTTCGGCGTCACGCTACGCTCTCAACTCGTGGAATTCGCCTACTCGTTCGTCGCAGTTCTCCTGCTGGCCGGCATCCATGCAAGCGCCGGCGTTGTTCGTCGGATTCCCCTGTCGATCCGGCCGACCGTTGCCTCTGCGGCGGCGGGCATTTCGGTCTCGTGGTTGTTCTTGGAACTCATGCCGTCGCTCACCGAGTACCAACACACCGTCGAGGGAACCGGACTTCTGCCCGACTTGGAGCGGCACGTCTACATCGCTGCGCTGGTTGGAATGGTGATCGCCTTCTGGGTGGAGACGAAATCGAGATCGTCACGGAGGGAAGACTTGGAAGCTGGGGGAAAGGGCATTACCAGTGCGTCGACCTTCTGGCTCTCTCTTGCGGGATTTACGGTATTCAATGCCTCGATCGGCTACGCGCTGGCGGATCCGGCCGACCCTGCCGTGACCCCGTACTGGATCTTCGTGATCGCCATGGGACTGCACTTCCTCGCGAACGACGAGTCCCTGGTGGAGAACCACGGCATCCGCTACCAGCGTGTCGGACGTTGGTTGTTGATCGCCGGTCTTCTGGCAGGATGGCTCATCGGTCGGGTACCGGAATACGATCTGGACGGCGCAGGCCTGGCGCTCGTGCTGTCGTACATCGCGGGTGGGATGATCATGAACATCATGCGCCACGAGCTGCCAGTGACGTCGCGCACCGTGAACGCGGCCGCCTTTGCCCTTGGCGCCTTCGTGTTCGGTGTGCTCGTACTGCTCTTCGCTCCGGAGGCTGCGACCGTCGGTTGATCGACGGAGCGCGGCCGATCGTCTGTTCACAGTCGTGCCTCGTCACTCCACAGATGCCCGGCCACACGCCTGCGCTACCGTGAACTCCATGCGGAACGCCTACACCAACGCCACGATCTGGACCGCCGCCGGAGATCCCATCGAGGGAGGGGCGCTCCTCGTCGAGGATGGGAAGATCGTCGATGTCGGCAGTGACGTCGACACTTCCGGTGCCGAGATCGTCGACTGCGCCGGAAAGTATCTCCTCCCGGGCTTCATCGATGCCCACGTGCACACGGGCGTCTGGGGTGAAGGGGCGACGGACGACAACGATGGCAACGAGATGTCCGACTCCATCACGCCCTACGTGCGGATGCTCGACGCCATCTACCCGGAGGACATCGGATTCGAGGACGCACGGCGGGGTGGCGTGACGACACTCGGGATCACCCACGGTTCGGCCAATGCAATCGGAGGGCAGATGGCCGTTGTTAAGGCCTTCGGTCTCGTCGCCGACGACATGGTGATCCGCGAACCGGCCGGTGTGAAGATAGCGCTCGGCGAAAACCCGAAACGTGTGGGAGAGCACATGAATCGTGCACCGAATACCCGGATGGGGACGGCGTATCTGGTGCGAAAGGCGTTCCTTGATGCCATCGAATATCGAAAGGACTGGGAGCACTATCGGGCGCTGGTAGCGGTCGAAGACGGCAAGTCGCAGTTCGACAGGAAGCCTGTGCGCGAGCCGAAGCGGGACCTCGGCATGGAGACGCTCCTGCTGGTCCTCGACGGAGAGATACCCGTACGGAATCATGCACATCGGATGGACGACATCCGCACCGCGATCCGCCTCTCAGAGGAGTTCGGGTACCGGCTCGTGATCGAGCATGCCACGGAGGGGTGGCGGATACCCGACGAGATCGTGTCGAGGGGCATTCCGGTCGCGATCGGACCACTCTACACAGCGGCGTCCAAACGCGAGGTGAACCGGCGCACGGCCGCGGCCGTAGGGATCATGGTCGAGGCGGGAGCGACTGTGGCGATCATGACCGACTCGCCGTTCAATACGATCGACGCACTGCGCGATCTGGTCATCATTGCCATACGGGAGGGCCTCTCGGAGGACCGTGCACTTGAGACCGTGACGGCGAACCCCGCGGCGATCCTCGAGGTTAACGATCGCGTCGGCAGCCTCGAACCAGGGAAGGACGCTGACTTCCTCGTCTTCGACGGAGATCCATGGGACGGTCGCAACAAGGTTCAGGCCACCTACATCGAAGGGAAGAAGGTCTTCGAGGCCGACGGCCCGCACCTTCCCGCATAGGACCGGCCGGCGTCGTTCGTCGTCTATTCTCGCGGACCATGGCGAAGTACGACCCGACACAAACCCGGTTCCTCGACAGATTCGATCTGCTGCTCGTCGTCTCGACCGCCACCGTCGCACTGCTGCTCCTCGTCGATCTCAACCAGGACACAGGCATATACGAGGTGCTGGCGGTCACGGTGACCATCTTGACAGCGATGATGCTGCTGCTCGCAGTCGGTGCTGCCGGTATCGGGCGTCGAGGGCGCCTGTGGGCATGGATAGCGGCGGCGACGACCGTTTTGGCGTCGGTCGCAGGGGCGTTCCTTTCGGACACCGCGACGACCCACGGGGGACTCTTCTGGCTGGTGCTCGTTATCGCGGCGCCGATAGTCACGCTCAGGCGAATCCTTCACCATCGAGAGGTCTCGACTCAAACGATCCTCGGGGCCGTCAGCGTCTATCTACTGATGGCCATCGCCGGCACCTATCTGTTCTTGTTCATCGATTCCAGCGGACTGGGTGCGAACCACTTCTTCGGTACAGAGGAGCCGACGACGGTATTCATGTACTTCAGCCTCGTGACCCTGACGACACTCGGCTACGGGGACTTCGCCCCAATCGGGGTCGCCGGGAGAGCAGCGGCTGGCTGGGTCGCCGTGATCGGCCAGATCTACCTTGTGGTCGTTGTCGCCTACATCGTTGCCGTGTACACAACCATGCGCTCCCGCAGGCACGACTCGGCCTCAGCCGACGACGACTAGGTTTCGACCCATGGAACCAAAAGTCATCGCCCTCGTCCTCGCAGGTGGAGAAGGCAAACGCCTCTGGCCGCTCACCAGGGATCGCTCCAAGCCCGCCGTCCCGTTCGGCGGCATCTATCGACTGGTCGACTTTGTCCTGTCGAATCTCGTCAATGCCGGATATCGGCAGATCGCTGTCCTCACGCAGTACAAGAGCCACAGCCTCGACCGGCACCTCGCTCTCGGTTGGTCGATGAGCGAGATGCTCGGCAACTACGTCACACCCGTTCCCGCACAGATGCGTCGTGGGCCGTACTGGTTCTCCGGTTCGGCTGATGCGGTCTTCCAGAACTTCAACATCCTCACCGATGAGCAACCCGATCACGTGATCATCTTTGGCGCCGACCACATCTACCGGATGGACCCGCGCCAGATGGTGAACCAGCACGTCGAATCCGGCGCAGGCGTGACCGTGGCAGGGATCAGGGTCCCGATCGAAGAAGCCTCGGACTTCGGTGTGATCGAAGCCGACGAGCACGGCACCATCATCTCGTTCCAGGAGAAGCCGGAGAATCCGAAGTCGGTGCCCGGGGATCCGTCCTCCGCATTCGTCTCGATGGGCAACTACGTCTTCGAGACGAAAGCTCTGCGCGAGGTCGTCGCCACCGACGCCGAGGATGACGACTCGAAGCACGACATGGGTGGGAACATCATCCCTGCTCTCGTGGCCCAGGGAGAGGCCCGGGTCTACGATTTCAAGGACAACGTCATCCCCGGCCAACACGACCGTGAGCGCGGCTACTGGAGAGACGTTGGAACACTTGATGCGTACTACCAGGCGAACATGGACACGATCGCCGTCGATCCGATCTTCTCCTACTACAACCGCCGCTGGCCCATCCTGACCCATCGACCCCCGTTCCCGCCTGCCAAGTTCGTGTTCGATCTGGACGATCGCAGGGGAGCGGCTTACGAGTCGATCGTCGGAGCGGGTGTCGTGGTCTCCGGTGGAGTGGCACGTCGTTCGATTCTGTCGTCGAACGTCCGGGTTCATTCCTACGCATCTGTTGAGGATTCTCTCCTGCTCCAGGGCGTCAACATCGGTCGCGGTGCTGTGATCCGCAGAGCGATCATCGACAAGAACGTCGTAGTTCCGGATGGAGTCCACATCGGTGTCGATGAACAAGCCGATCGCGAACGCTTCACGGTCACCGAGTCCGGATTGGTCGTCATCGGGAAGGGCGACAAGGTCGAACCTGCCTAGTACTTGAACCCTCCCGTTTGTCGCGGGGAGCGGTAGCCTCCGGTCCGTGCACCACTTTCAGACGCTTCGCTTCCTCGCGGTACTCATTCTCGCCCTGTTGCTGATCGCCACGGCCTGTAGCCCCGAGGCTGATCCGACAACGACCACATCGACATTGGTCACCACGACCACAATTGACGATGACGGACAGAGCACGACGACCACAGTGACGCCGGACACTCCGATCTCTGTGCCGGGCACAGCCTCAGAATCGATCGACCCGGCGGTCGTCGAAGAGATGCGGGATGAACTCGGTGAGCTCATGGTGGAAGCCGAGCAGGTTCGCGGCCTCCCGTTCATTGCGACCCCGACCGTTGTCATCCTCGATGACGCCGAATTCACACAGCGGGTCTCGGACCTGGTGGCGGAAGATCTCGACGAGGAGGAACTGGCCATCGACAGCGCCTTCTTCTCCATGCTCGGGATGCTCGATCCAGGAACGGATCTCTACACGCTCCTGATCGATCTCTACGCCGAACAGGTCGCAGGTTTCTACGACGGTGACGCAGAAGAGATGGTTGTTCCTGCCGCACCGGAGGGCTTCACGCCGCTGCAGAGGATCACCGTTCTCCACGAACTTGTACACGCGCTCACCGATCAGCACTTCGACTTCAATGATGAGTACGAAGTGCTCATCGACGACGGAACGGGCGACGATGCCTCGGCGTTCCAGGCACTCATCGAAGGTGATGCGACACGGTCTCAGTTCGTCTACATGGAGGACATGAGTCCGATTGAAGCGGTCCAAGCGGCTACCGAGGCGCTGAGCTACGACTCATCGGTGCTCGATTCGATCCCGTCGTGGATGCAGGCCGACCTGACCTTCCCCTACGACCAGGGACTTGTCTTCGTTGATGCCATCGTATCGACGGGTGGCCTGGCCGCTGTTGACGAGGCATATCAAGAGCCGCCTGCCACAACGGAGCAGATCCTCGACGTGGCGAAGTACAACCGCAACGAACAGCCACGCGATCTTCCAGCGTTGACCGTGGAACTCGACGGGTGGGATCTCTACGACGAAGCGACGCTCGGCGAGTGGGGTCTACGACTAGTCATCAGCGACAGTGTCCTTCCGGGGGAGGCCACCCAGGCGGCCGCCGGTTGGGGGAACGACACGTATCGAGTGTTCTCACGCGGGGATGACGTTGCGATGGCGCTGTCGTACATCGGTGACTCCGAACGCGACGCCGAAGAGCTCGCGAACGCTCTGATCGTCCACATTCGCGATTCCATGGACTCAGGTCCGGCGGAGGAGTCGGCCAGCGGCCTGTTGTATCGCCAGGGAAACGTCTACTCGTTCATCGACCGCATCGACGACGGCATCTACTGGATCGTGTCAACGGACAAGAGCGCCGGCGAAGAGCTGCGCCAACAACTGGGAATCTGAGCCAGCGGTAGTCCGTATTCCGTAGTTCGTACTCCGTACCCCGCGACGGCACTCGTTCGGCGTCTTACGGACTACGGATTACGGACTACGGAGTACGACCGATCGAACCTCTAGTCCGAACGTGTCGGGAAATCTATCGTGTCACCCATGACGCGTGAAAGCAGCCGGGACCGATTCGGAGGATCGAAACAGCAGACGGCTGCAGCGTGTGATCAGCCGCGGCCGGCGTTGGGCTTGCGGCCGTGGTTCGCCTTGCTGCGGCGTGCGCGGAGCTTACGTCGTTTTGCCTTTGCCATAGTGGGCGGGAGCGTACCAGGCGAGCGTCCGTACCGGTCGGGAGGATCGGTACAACTCGCTTCCAACGGTTGGAGATCACCGCCGGTAGCGGTCGCATCGTCATTCAGAGATCGACTACTCGGCATCCGGCGCAGGGGAACCGATGGTCTGCTCATTCGGTCCGCATCGGTGCACGGGCGCGGGATTCGAGAACCACTCAGGATCATCCACGTGGACGGAGAGGGGACGGTTGTCCACCAGGACATCCTGACCACCGGCCGTCGAACTGCGGCTCGAGGGATCTGGATTCTCGAACTCCCGATTGGAGTTCCTGGGCCGGAAACGGGCATGAGGCTCGTAGTTCTGCCATCCTCCGTGTTGTGACCGGAAGTCTCATCATCTGTGCGACGCCGATCGGGAATCTCGAGGACGCGTCTCCACGCCTGCAGCACACGCTCGCTGCCGCGGACGTTGTATTCGCAGAGGACACGCGGCGTACGGGGAAACTACTCGAACGGCTCGGCGTCACGGCACAACTGCGGTCGTTCTTCATAGGTAACGAAGGCGAGCGAACCGTCGAGATTCGGTCACGACTCGAACGAGGCGAGACGATCGCACTCGTCAGCGACGCCGGCATGCCGGCAGTCTCAGACCCCGGTGTCGCGGCAGTTCGTGCGGCGCACTCCCTCGGAGCGACCGTCTCCGTCGTGCCTGGTCCAAGCGCTGTCACATCGGCGATTGCCGTCGCAGGACTCGGGGGCGATCGGTTCGTGTTCGAAGGGTTCCTACCGCGCAGCGGGGAGGAACGCAGTCGACGGATCGAGAGCATAACGCAGGACGAGCGACCGGTCGTGTTGTTCGCCGCACCAAGTCGGGTCGCCAAGGATCTTGCCGCGCTTGCCAACGCAGCGGGTGACGATCGAACGGTCGTGATCGCAAGAGAGATCACGAAGCTGCATGAGGAGATCTGGACGGGCACGCTCGCAGAGGCCGCGGCTCGTTGGACCAACGATGTCGAACCCAGGGGAGAGTTCACGCTTGTGATCGCTCCCCGTCCCGAATCACCGCCCGATCTGCGAGCGGCGCTCGATGCGGTCATCGAGCGCATGGTCGGTGGAGAGCGACTGTCCAACGCGGTACGGGACGTCGCTGAAGAGACCGGGGTGTCTCGTCGGGTGCTCTACGAAGCGGCGCTGGCGGATCGAGCCGCTACTCGGCGGTCAGAGAGCGGCGACACTCCGCGCACACACCGCGACCTTTGAACGCGGAGATCGCCTCGATCGAGCCGCAGAACACACAACTCGCCTCGAGCTTGCGGATCACAATGGCATCATTCTCGACACCGATCTCGAGTTCATCGCCCTCGTGGATGTTGAACAGGCGGCGGGTCTCAGCCGGTACCACGATGCGGCCAAGGTCATCGATCTTGCGAACCATCACGGTATCCAACGGCAAACCTCCATCGACTACGAATGACGATTGGTCATCCGCGGCCGAGTGTACCGGTCCGCCCAAACCGCTCAGCCGTCCGCATCGAAGCCCAATCCGGGATGCAGCGCTACCATCGCACGACCGTGACTGACACCAATATCCCCAAGAACATCCTCGTCGCCGTTGCCTGGCCGTACGCCAGTGGCCCCCGACACCTGGGCCACCTCGGCGGTGCGTACCTGCCCCCGGACGTGTTCGCTCGATATCACCGAGCCATCGGCAACAAGGTCCTGATGGCCTCGGGAAGCGACGTGCACGGGACACCGATCACCGTGCGTGCCAACGAAGAGGGTGTCAGCCCGGCCGAGATCGTCGATCGCTACCACGGCGAAATCGTCCAGAACTGGAGAGATCTCGGGCTTGCATATGACCTCTACACGACAACCGGAACCGATACCCACCGTGAGGTTGCACAGGACTTCTTCATGCGCCTGCTTGACAACGGGTACATGTACCGCAAGGTGACAGAGCAGTTCTACGACGGGGAAGTAGGCCAGTTCCTTCCCGACCGATATGTTGAGGGGACCTGTCCCCATTGCGGGTATCTCGATGCCCGCGGCGATCAGTGCGACAACTGCGGCCGAACACTCGATCCGATCGATCTCATCGATCCTCGGTCGAAGCTGAGCGAAGCGACACCCGTGTTGCGAGAGACCGAGCACTACTACTGGAAGCTCTCCGAGTTCCAGGAACCGTTGCTCGAGTGGCTCCAATCCCGTGAGGGGTGGCGTCCCCATGTGATCAACTTCGCGATCGGGATGGTCGCGGACGGTCTTCACGACCGAGCGTTCACCCGTGACCTCGAATGGGGCATCCCGCTCCCCGTCGACGATCTCGGCCCTGGGAAATCCATCTACGTCTGGTGGGAGGCCGTCATGGGTTATCTCTCGGCGGCAAAGGAATGGGCAAGGTTGAGCGGAGAACCCGACGCGTGGAAGGATTGGTGGGAGAACCCGGACGCCGAGAGCTACTACTTCGTCGGCAAAGACAACATCCCGTTCCATGCTGTCTACTGGCCAGCGTTGTTGATGGGGTACGGCGGTCTGGAGCTGCCCACCGACGTGCCGGCGAACCAGTTCATCACGTTCAAAGGCAAACAGGGATCCAGCAGCCGTGGTGTTGGTCGTTCGATCTCCTGGTACCTCGACCACTTCGAACCCGACGCACTCCGGTATGCCGTCGCCATCAACTTCCCGGAGAACAACGACACCGATCTTTCGGATGACGACATGATTCGCCGGATCAATGGCGAACTCGTTGCGACCTGGGGAAACCTCGTCAATCGGGTCGTTGCGATGACCGGACGCTACTTCGACGGAGTCACGCAGGAGCAGGTCGATCTCGGCGAGCAGGACGATGCGCTCAAGGCGTCCGTCGATGAGACCCTCTCCGAAGTTGGCCAGCTGATCTCCGACGTGAAACTCCGTGCCGGCCTGAAGCGAGCGATGGCCGGTGCACAGACCGTCAACGTATACCTGAACGAGCAAGAGCCGTGGCAGACCGCCAAGACCGATCTGGCCCGTACAGGGACGACGCTCAGTGTCGCCATCGACGCCATCGCAGGCATCGCCATCTCCCTCTACCCGTACCTCCCATTCACGACCGTCAAGCTCCTCGAAGCGTTCTGCGTGCCGATGGGGGAGCACGGACCGTTGTGGGAAGCCCCGACGGTCCCCGCCGGAACCGAACTCGGCGAGCTAGGACCGCTGTATACCAAGATGGAGCCGTTCGCCGACGACGAATGAGGTCTCGATGACGACCTGGGTTGACAGCCATTGCCACGTGTTCATGCTCGACGATCCACCCGGTGCGGTCGATCGGGCCGTCGCCGCGGGTATCGACTGGATGCTCGTCCCCGGTGTTGATCTCGAGACGAGCCTCCAGGCACGCAGACTCGCTACCGATCGTCCAGAGCGGGTGTTGTGGGCGGCCGGTCTGCACCCCCATGACGCCGAGCATTGGGACGAGCAACAGGCCAGGATCTCCGCCCTTGCCGTTGAAGCCGCCGCCATCGGCGAGATTGGCCTCGACTACTACCGCAACCTGTCGCCGCGCGACGATCAGAAACGGGCATTCAGGGACCAGGTCCAACTCGCTTCTGACCTCGACAAGCCGGTGATCGTCCACACCAGAGACTCCTTCGCCGACGTCTACGAGATCCTCGGCGAGGCGGATCTGGGTGAAAAGGCGGTCCTTCACTGTTGGACTGGCGGCCCTCGGTGGACGAAGCGATTCCGGGAACTCGGAGCGACGTTCTCGTTCGCGGGACCGATCACCTATTCCACGGGGGACACGGTGCGGCTCGGGGCGGCAGAGGCACCTCCGGAGCGCACCCTCGTTGAGACCGACACCCCGTACTTGACGCCGGAACCACACAGGAGCGAGACCAACCGGCCCGAGTGGTCGATACTCAACGGCATCGCCCTCGCGGAGATCTGGGGTATGGACGCAGACGACGTCGGCCGCAGCACGTCCCAGAATTCGACCCGTGTCTTCGGAACGCCGCGTGGATGAACCGGGCCCGCAGGGGAAGGCAACGATCCGTGGCCTTCTCGCAGAATACGGGCTCCGTCCGAACCAGTCGTACGGGCAGAACTTCCTTGTCGATCCGAACGTCATCAGAAGGATCGTACGACTCGCGGACATCTCGGCAGCGTCGAGTGTGGTGGAGATCGGAGGAGGGACCGGCACACTCACTGGGGCACTCGCAGCGACCGGCGCTCGCGTTGTTGTGTACGAGATCGACGCCGGCCTCGTGCGGGTACTCGAGGACTCCGTCGGTGACCTTCCCAACGTTGAGATCCGGCACGAAGATGCCGCTCACGTCGACCTCGTGAGCGAGCTCCCGGCGGGTTCGTGGTCTCTCGTTGCCAACCTCCCGTACAACGTCGGAACCGGGATCGTTCTCGACGCCCTGCGGCACGCGCCCGGCATCGATCGGATGGTGATCATGGTGCAGCGTGAGGTCGCAGAACGGCTCCTCGCGGTTCCTGGGTCCCGTAACTATGGGATCCCTTCAGTCATCACGGCGCTCCACGCGGCGGGGTCGATAGCGTTCACCGCTCCTCCGAGTGTGTTCTATCCGACCCCGTCGGTCGACTCGACCGTGGTCGAACTCGAGCGACATCCTGCTCCGGCAGGAGCGGAACGAGCCATCGAGATCGCGACCGTGGCTTTCGGACAGCGACGGAAGATGCTGCGGCGGAGTCTCGCCGACACCATTCCTGACACGGACCGGTGCTCGAAC
>Ga0209633_10005733_pt1 | contig 10809 bp, 7 predicted proteins | sample Cruoilmetagenom1_FD_187290 | JGI IMG/M metagenome (GOLD analysis project Ga0209633, IMG submission 187290) | Oil polluted marine microbial communities from Coal Oil Point, Santa Barbara, California, USA - Sample 1 (SPAdes) (version 2) | ecosystem: Environmental > Aquatic > Marine > Oil seeps ... | reverse complement strand
GTGGGTCTGAAATTGCGGTACAATTTGAGAAACCAATTGATATAACCCAAGTTAGAAAAGACTTAGGGGAAATTGGTATTGGCAATGTTGAAGTTAAAACATTTGGAGGTGATGAAGGAATACTTATAAGAACCGAACTTCAGGAAATTCCAGCAATTATTGTTCCTCAAGTTCTAGCCTCAATTGACAAAGTTATGGAATCTAACTTCCCTGGTTTAACAACAACAATAGTTGATTCAACATCAAATTCTATTACATACGAATTGCCCGATGCGGAAACAACTAATAAAGTTGCAGCAAAGTTATTTTCAGAAGGATTTCAAACTGCTAAAGTTTCTAATCTACTAGATAACAAACAAATGATAGTTAGTATTAGCATTGCTGATTGGATTGAAGATAATTTAAAAAATACACATTCAGATAATACATTTAAGATTCTTAAAGAAGTACAGGTTTTTCCAAAAATAGGTGCTGAACTTAAAACTGATGCAGTTATAGCAATTGTTCTTTCATTAATTGTTATCCTAATTTATCTTGGATTTAGATTTAGATTTGGATTTGCACTTGGTGCTGTTTCTGCTTTATTCCATGATGTTTTAATAACTCTTGGAATATTCTCAATACTCTATGGACTTATTCCTGGATTAAACTTAGAAATTTCAGTCAGTGTTGTTGCTGCATTCTTAACTTTAGTTGGTTATTCAATTAACGATACTGTTGTAGTTTTTGATAGAATTAGAGAAGATATTAAAGTTCACAAGACAGCTAAGATTGAAAGAATTATGAATGAAGCCATTAACAAAACTATGCGTAGAACTATTGTAACAAGTTTAACTACTTTAATTTCAGTTACAGTTCTGTTAATCTTTGGTGGTGAAGTACTTAGGGGTTTTGCATTTACATTATTCTTTGGAGTTATAATTGGAACTTACTCTTCTATATTTGTTGCTAGTTCTTTTGTACTAGAATATGCAAGAAAACGTGGAGAGAATATTCAGTTCTAGTTTTATCTCTAAATTATATGACATTAAAAAAGCCATCAATTTTTGATGGCTTTTTTTGCGTAGCGTAGATTGCTTCTGCAATCTGCGAGAGCTAATAAACAGATTGCAAAAGCAATCTATTTTACACAAATAACTTCTAAATTTGGCAACATTAAACTATCTTCAAAACAACAATAGTTATATCATCATTAGGATCTTTAGAACCGCGGAACTCTTTAAGAGACATTATAGTTGAATCGACTATTTCTTTTGAGCTACTATCGGAATTATTTTTAAATATTTCCTCTAGTCGTTCGTCACCGTACATTTCATTGGAGTTATTCATCGCTTCATTTACTCCATCAGATGAAAACATATATACATCATTCTTTTCTAACTGAAGTTCAACTTCTTTTAGTGTACTTTCAAATAAAGGACTAAAGTCAAGTCCAACACCCATTCCATTTGGTTGCAAGTAATCTATAATTCCATTTGAATATTTTAAAGTTGGAGTATGCCCTGCTCGGCTTATTTTTATTGAATTCTTTTCAGTGTCAACCAAAGCAATTGTTAATGTAATAAACCATTGCTTTTCTATATTCCCATCAAGTTGTTTATTCACCTCAATTAATACTTCTTTGGGAGTTTTTTCTCCAGTGCAGAACAACCTAATTATAGTTTGAAGTTTAGACATATAAAAAGAAGCCGAAAGTCCCTTACCAGAAACATCACCAACAACAATATACATTTGCGTTTCTGAAACTTTTATCAAGTCATAATAGTCTCCACCAACTTGCAACGCTGGAATCATTATGCCTGCTGTATCAAGGTTCTGTATGTTAGGAACTTCAACAGGTAACAAGCCTTCTTGAATTTGTCTGGCAACATCTAAATCCCTTTCCATCTTTATTTTTTTTGCTTCAGCTTCGTACAATCTAGCATTTTCAATTGAAACGGCCGTTTGATTTGCAGCTGCAATTAATAAGTCAATATCCTTACCGGCAAACTGAGCTCCTGAATGTTTTAATCCAAACAATAATAGACCAATTACTTTCTGCTTAATCACCAACGGCACAATTGTATAAATTCTATCCACTTCCAAATGACCAATTTTATTCGGACAAACTTCTTTAAATTCTATATTATCAAAAGCAATTGGCAGATTTAATTTTAATTTTTCTCTAACTTTTTTCTGAAGAATATTATTTTCGTTTTCGAAGATTAAATTTTTATTTATAAAACCATTTTCTCTTTTTAGAAAAAATTTACTATTGTTATTATTTTTTAACGCTATCCCAAACTTGTTGACCTTTAGGCCTTCTACAAAAGTTGATTGGACAGAATCAAGAATATTATCTAATCCAACAATGGTAGAAACATCATTACTAAATTTTACTAAAACCTGCTGATATGCAAATTGTTCTGGATAAAAAGATTTTGTAATTACATTTTGAAATCTGTCTTTTGTTGATTGAAAAACAAAAGCAAACATTATGAAAACTCCAGCTGCAACAACACCTTGGTAGTCTTCAGTAATTGCTTCGCTAATTGTTTGACCCAATATGTACATTAACAAAAAATATGCACCAGCAAGTGAAAATGTAGCAGTTCCATACAAAATTGTATTTTTTAGAACATCACTTACATCCATTAAAGAATACTTAAATATTGAATAAGCAAAGGCAACAGGTATAAAAGCAATTAAAAATATTGGGAAATAATATTCAGGAGAATTAAAAAACGAACCTGCTGATAGATTAGCAAAAACGGAGATAAATATAATTGCTAATACTCCAAGAGTATAAAACAATAAAATAGAAAAAATAGTTTTTCTTTCAGATTTTTCTATTCTGAAATAATTTATGTACAAAGAGACTAAACCAATTATCAAAGAAATATAAAACAACAAATGAAACACACTAATAAAAATATTATTATATGGTGATATTGATTCACCAAGTGCAGCTCTATAATAAACAAATATACTTCTATAGATAATAGCAACAACAAACAATACAATAGGAGTTGTTATAAATATTTTTTTAGTATACTTTTTCTTCATTATTTTCATTTCTCTTGGGAAAACCCAGAAAAATTGGACTAACGAAAATATTGAAAATATAATTCCAGCAACCCAAAAAACATCTATAATAAGCATTAAAAATGGCTCTTTAAAAATGGGGTTTACATCATTGTTCCCTTTAAATAAAGCAAATGTTGAATATAAAAGTAGAAATGCTCCAATTCTATAAAAGAGATTTTGTAGAGATCCAAATGGCTTTGATGAAACAACAATAAATCCAACAGCTAACCAAATCAATCCTAAAAGAACTATTGCCAAATCTTGGAACATTAAAAGCTTTTTAACCCTTACCTTTGTGTTAAATAATTTTCCATCTCTTGAATAAGTATATGAGAGCGAATCACCTGCTTTTTTACTGTCTGCAATGTAAGAAGCTTGATAAATATTACGTAGCTTCTTCCCTTCTAATTTTAATAACTCATCTCCATCCCTTATACCAGCTTCCCAAGCAACTCCATCTACTTTTACATTTTCAAATATTATTTTACCTTTACCTTCACCAAGTTTTTTAGGAGCCCAAATACATTCGTCATTAGTTCTAGTTGTTATATTTAACACAAAGTAAATATTCACCATTCCTATAGCTAACAACACCATTGTTACTGGAAGCAAAAGTTTTTTTCGATATTTTGTTAGGAATTTTTCGAGCATAATATTCTATTTTATTTTAATAACCATACATGTAATATCATCGGATTGTTCTGCACCTTTTGAATAGTTTGAGACATCAGTAAGAATATTTTCTAAAATTTCTTGAGAGTTCAAACTTGAATTCTGTAAACAAAACTCTTCTAATCTTTCATCACTATATTCTTCATCTTTAGTATCCATTGCTTCAGTTACACCATCTGTGAATAAAACCAACGTATCATTTTTTTCTAATTGAATTGTTTCACACTCATAAGGTATAATTGTTTCCATCACACCAATTATCATTCCACCCTTTGTTAGTTTTATGATCTCATTATCTCTAATTAAGAGTGGTGGATTGTGCCCCATGTTTACATAAGTAAACTCATTAGTATCTTTGTTTAATATTCCCCAAAAGAATGTAATAAAACTTCCATCAGTTGTATTTTCTGAAACTAGATCGTTCAAAATATTAGACGCTTCTTTTAAAGGATAGTTCAATTTATAAAGGGATTTTAGAAATGCTTGCAAATTTGCCATAAGTAAAGAGGCCTGTATTCCCTTTCCCGAAACATCTGCAATTGCAAAAATTGTATTACCATTTTCCATTTTTTTTACATCATAAAAATCTCCACCAACCATTCTTGCAGTATTATTATTTGCTGCAATTTCAAAATTATCAAACTGGGGAATCTTTGTAGGCAATAAATTTTGTTGAATGTTACGTGCCAACTCTAAATCTTTTTCCAACTTTTGCTTTTCAATTGCTTCCTTAAACAAACGACTATTTTCAATTGAAATAATTGCTAAGCTTCCAACAGATGAAATAAATTCTATATCAGACTTAGAATATTTTTGATTGGTCATTCGTTTGCCCAATAATATCAGTCCTTTGGTCTCGGCTTTAATAATCATGGGAACAATTAGCTCAACTCCCAAAGATGCAATTTTACTAAAATCATTTTTTTCATCAGCGGCACATAATGGTTTTGATAAGGAAGTTAAATTACTTTCGCTAATCAAATTTTTAATTTTTTCTTTTTCAAATCTATTATCTAAAAAATCAATTTCATCTTTATCAATTATTAATACTGCAAATTTAGAGACAAGCATTTGTGCAGTAACGGAGAAAACTAATAATTTTGCAACTCTATCTATTTCTAATATACTTCCAAATTCCTTTCCTAAATCAAATAATGAATTCAGCTGATTCACCTTAGAATCAAGAGTTTTATTTACAGTTTCCAATTTTTCAAAATTCACAGAGTTTCCTATTGCAGTGCTTCCAATTTGCAATATTGTATTAAGAAATTTTAGGTCTTCATCAGAATAATCTTTTCCAGTTAATTTATGTCCTAAGAACAAATGACCAATTTCTTTTCCTGACGAGATTATTTGTTCATCTATTAGTAATTTATTTTGAGTTTTAAAATCCTCAATTTCATCTACTTGAATAATATCAGAATTGTTTTCTCCATTAGTTGGCAATCCTTTTGAGAGTTTTATTTTTAGTTTATTATCATCATATAATGCTATTACACCCTTTGTTGTATGTAATTTGCCAAAGCATGTTAGTAGTAGATTATTAAGGGTGAATTCTAATTTAAGATTTGAGTTAAGGTGATTTGAAAAATCAACAAGTGCGGATAAATTTTGTTGAGCAAAATTATTTTTAGGTAATTGCATAATTACCTCAAGTATTTAATTAAGGTTACTTTGTTCCTATTTTGCGGTTGCGAATATTTAACATCGTCCATTAATTTTTTCATTAAAAACATTCCTAATCCACCTACTCTTCTTTGTTTGTAGTATTCTTTAAGATCAGGATCTTTAATTAGTTTTGAATTAAAATGTGTACCTTTATCTGAAATTGAAACGGAAAATTTATTTTTTATAAATGAAATACTAACTAGTATTTTACCTTCTTCTGAATAATTATAAGCATGTTTAATAACATTAGTTACTGCTTCATCAACAGCAAGTATAATATTACCAGATACATCTTTAGAAAAACCAACATCCTGAGCCGTTGATCTAACAAAATCACGGATTGAGGATAGGTTATCCGTAGAGCTTTTAAACGTAGAACGTTTTCTAATATTTTTTACTAGTTTGCTCAAATTTATTTTACCTGATTGTATTTTTCAATAGCTTTTTCTTCACTTTTAAAAAATTCATACAACAAAGGAAATCCAAGTAGATCAAAAATATTATAAACTTCTTCTTTTAGATTAGCGAATTTAATGTCACCATTATTTTCACGCATAGTTTCAACATAAGCCATAAACACTCCAAGTCCAGCACTGCTTATGTATTGTAGCTCATTGAAATTAACAACAACCTTATATTCTTTATCCTCTATAAGACCATTAAAAGCATTTTCTAGATTAGGTGCAGTATGTGCATCTAAAAAACCTTTAACATCTAGAATACTTACGGCTCCAACCTCACGTTTTTCTACGTTGAAATCTGCCATTTAATTACTCCAACTTTTTAATTTAAATTTTTCCATTTCAGTATTACTAATGTAATATCATCTCGTTGCGAACTATCTTTTGTAAAAAGAGAAACTGAGGTCATAATTTTATTAGAAATTTCTTTTGCTGATAAATGAGAATTATCTGAAATAATACTCTCTAATTTTTCATAACCAAACTCTTCAAGGTGTTCGTTTATCGATTCATTTATTCCATCAGTAAACAAGGTTATAATATCGTTATTATTTAATTTAATTTCCATCTCTTTTAAATTATTTTCAAATTGATTTGTAAAATTTAATCCTAAACCAATACCCGATGGAATTAATTTTTCTGAAGACTTATCTCTAGTATAATATACAGGTGAATGTCCTGCTCTTGAAAATGTGAAAGTTTGTTTTCTTATATCAACTATACCATAAACTGCAGTAACAAAATTTTTCTTATCAATATTATCTTTTAAAATTTGATTAACTTTAACAAGTAACTCTTTGGGAGTTAAATCTAATTTTGATAATGTAGAAAAAATTCCTTTTACCTCTGCCATTATAAATGCAGCTTGAATTCCCTTTCCGGAAACATCGGCAATTACAACTCCAAATCTATTTTCATCAATATTAAAGAAGTCATAATAATCACCTCCAACTTCAAATGCCGGAGTGAATAATGCTGATATTTCAACATTTTCAAAGTTTGGCGTTTCTTGAGGAAGAATTTTATATTGCACATCTCTTGCAACATCAAGCTCTTTTTCTAATCTTTCCTTTTCAATTGATTCTTCCAAAAGTTTTGCATTCTCCAAAGCCACAGCCGCAAAACCAGCAAATGTACTTACCGACTTGCTATCCTCTTCTCCAAATGAATAATTAGATTTTCTAGCTGTAAATAAATAACCTTTATTTTTGTTGTAGACTGAAAGAGGAGCACAAACTATTGAATTTAATGTTTGAGGAAGATTATAATTCCGACTAATGTTTTCAAGATCTATTATTTCAACATTTGACGTAGAAACAAAATTATTATTTAATAATGTTTCAGAAAAAAGTTTTGCATCAACAATACCAATCCCTTTAGCCGAATGCACATCAAATCCCTTGTCATTATTGACTGTAATCCAAGTAGAATCAGAATTACTCACTTTTAACGCTGTACTTGTAATCTTTTCATAAAGTTCTTCCACATCAATTACTTGACTCATTAACTCACTTAAATCTTTAAAGGATGTAAGCTCATCAGACTTTCTATCAATTATCTCTGCAGTTGGTAATTGAATAAGTGTGAAAATAAAAACAATTGAAAAATAGATTACTCCATAAACATTAACTAAGTTAAATAAATGATTAAGCGTTGGAGAAAAATTATTTATAAGGGTAAAATTTTCACTTACAACATTGATTGTGCAAAGTGTTTCTAAAACAATTGCAATAACAAGAAGAGATATTTTTTGTTTCTTATTAAGGAAAGTAATCCAAGCTACTCTAAAAGAATTCATTAATATTAAACTTACAGTTACAATGTAGAGTGTATTGTAAACGAAATCATTATTTAATCCGAGAATTATTGAAAAATTATCAACTGTTTTCAAACTCTCAACAGAATTATCTGGAGATAAAAAAGAAGCCGATAATGAAGTGAGAACAAAAAAGACTAACATTGTATTAAAATAGAAACTTGGATCTTTCTTCTGCCGATAAAAGCATATTTTTTTGTAAACGGAAAAAATATATGAAAGTGCCCCAATAAAAATGAACGCAATAAGTGAAGAAAATAGGATATAAATTAAGTTTGTATCAGTAACAGAATTTTGAGTTTCTGTAAATAACCATGATGATAAAGAAATTATAAAAAACAATAACGCAGTAAGAATGCCAGAGTTAATTATTAATGTAAGAGGTTTGCTAATTCTGAAGTTAATAAAATCAGACACATAACGGATCCAAAAGTAAAAACTTAAAAGGACTAAAATTTCATTTACTAACAGAAGTATTGATGAGCTATATATAGGAAATACTATTTTAAATACAAAGAACAAAACCGATACAATAATTGCATATTCAACTTTTCGGTTATGGTGTGTTTTTATCATTTGAGGTAAAATTTTGTTCTAATATTTTATTGTTCATGAATATCAAATTAGTTTATTAACCTCTAAGTTCTTTCTCATAAGGTTCTAAAATAATCTTCAAACTTTCTCTTGCTCTAAATAATCTTGATTTAATTGTACCAACTTCACACTCTAATTTTTCTGCAATTTCTTGGTAACTAAATCCTTCAATGTCTCTTAGTAATAATGGAACTTTCAATTTATCCGGTAATCTATCAATTGCTTTTCTCACCAATCCCGGTATATCAATATTTTCAGAGTGTGAATGAGTTTTTAATTCGTATTCACTTTCTTTAATCGGAACAAAAATATTTCTAACTTTTTTCTTTCTTAAATAATCTCTACACTTATTAACAGTAATGCGATATAACCAAGTAGTAAATTTTGATTCAAACCGGAACTCTCCTATTTTCTTATAGACATTAATAAACACATCTTGCGAAATATCATCAACATCGTCAGTATCGCCAAGCGTAAGAAAAACTAAATTCCTAACTTTATCCTTATGCTTTTGAACTAGAACGGAAAATACATTTTCATCCCCATCTTGAAACTTGCGTATTAGAATAAAGTCTTCATCTTCTTGCTTTATCCTCTCAATATTTTTATCTGAATTATCTTTTTCCACTTTTTAGACGGCTGTTTATTTTATATGTTCCAAAAAAATATTTTCAAAAATGTTTATTCATAATATAAAAATACTTTTGGCTAATATTTTTTTATTATACTTTTATTTTTCATTTAGTTTGAATAAATTAAGGGCAATATAAAAATTTATAGAGATTTTTACATATAAGATTTTCCCTAACTTTCATTGACCATGGGAAATCTAATAATTATTTTGCCGTTAAACATTTAGGAGTAAATATGAGAATAAAAACTTCAGAAAAATATTCAGCAGTTGTTATAGATTTGAAAGGCAATGTAATTGGTGGCCCTGATTCTGAAAAATTCAGTAAGCTTTTACATGACCTTTTAGATGAAGGTAAAAAACATGTTGTTGTTAATCTTGGTAGTGTTAAATTTATGAATAGTTCGGGCCTAGGAATGTTAATAAGTGGCTTTACAACTATGAAAAATGGTGGTGGTTCGTTAATTTTAGCCAATGCTACAGAAAAAATAAATAGCCTTTTAGTAATAACTAAACTAATAACTATATTTGAAAATTTTGAATCAGTTGATGAAGCTGTAAAAACTTTTGAAAAGTAAATTTTAGTTAAAAGTATTTTACATAACCCAATTCATCTTTGTATGAATTGGGTTATTTTTTGTCTTGTCAGTAAATTTTCAAACTATTTAATTAAGGATCTAAAATGAGTGTTTCAATTGTAGTTGGAAGCCAGTGGGGTGATGAAGGAAAAGGTAAAATAGTTGATTTACTAAGTTCCGAAGTTGATATTGTTGCACGATATCAAGGCGGTGCTAATGCTGGACATACAATAATAGTTGGCAATGAAAAATTTGTTTTCCATTTAATTCCTTCTGGAATTTTACATGAAAATGTTAAATGTGTAATTGGTAATGGAGTTGTAATTGAACCAAATGCTCTTCTTGAAGAACTCCAAATGTTAGAAAATAATGGGATTGATGTTAAAGATAGAATACTAATTAGTAAAAATGCACACATCATTATGCCCTACCACAAATTATTTGACTCGCTAAAAGAAAAGACAAGTAATAAAATAGGAACAACTGGTAGAGGAATTGGTCCAAGTTACATTGATAAGTATGATAGAAAAGGAATAAGAATTGTTGACCTATTAGATAAGGAAGTATTGAAAGAAAAGATTAAAACCAATATCGATGAAAAAAATAGTATTCTAGAGAATATATATGGTGAAGAAAAATTAGATGTTGAGTCAGTGTTAAACGAATGCTTAACCTTCACAGAAAAAATATTACCGTTCATTTCAAATACGTCAGAATATTTAAACGAGGCAATTAAAAATAATAAATCTGTTTTGTTAGAAGGTGCACAAGGAGCATTGCTAGATGTGGATCATGGAACATATCCTTACGTAACTTCTTCAAATCCAACATCTGGTGGGGCATGTACAGGCACAGGAATTCCTCCAACAAAAATTACGGACGTAATAGGAATAATAAAAGCATATACCACAAGAGTTGGTAACGGCCCATTCCCTACTGAACTTTTTGATGAAGACGGAAAAAGGCTTGGTGAAATTGGTGATGAATTTGGAGCAACAACCGGTAGAGAAAGAAGATGTGGCTGGTTCGATGCATTCTTAGTTGGTTATTCAACTAAAATAAATGGAATTAATAAAGCTGTTATAACTAAGTTGGATGTTCTTGATAATTTTGATGAAATAAAAGTGTGCATTGGTTATAAAATTGATGGTGAACAATTAAAGTATTTTCCAACAACTCCAAAAGAATTAGAATCAGCAAATGAGAATATGCAGAAGGAAATAATAGTCCGAAAAAATGCTGAATCTAAACAAAAACAATTGTCTAATTATCAGAAACGGGCGGCAAATATAGAGAAAAAAATCTCTGACAAAATCTCAGAAA
>Ga0209633_10005732_pt1 | contig 10809 bp, 10 predicted proteins | sample Cruoilmetagenom1_FD_187290 | JGI IMG/M metagenome (GOLD analysis project Ga0209633, IMG submission 187290) | Oil polluted marine microbial communities from Coal Oil Point, Santa Barbara, California, USA - Sample 1 (SPAdes) (version 2) | ecosystem: Environmental > Aquatic > Marine > Oil seeps ... | reverse complement strand
CCGGGTTATGATGCTCTTGTAGCTAAGGATAACCAAATTTTTGAGATTGGGGATTATAGGATTAAGGTGCTACATACTCCTGGACATACCATGGAGAGCACGACTTACTTGTTGATTGATGAAAAAGGAAGAGAGCACGGAATCATAACTGGGGACACTTTGTTCATAGACGACGTAGGTAGACCAGACTTGGCACAACATGTAGTTTCTGAATTGACTCAAGAAAAGTTAGCAGGTCATTTGTACGATTCACTGCGAAATAAAATAATGCCTCTGAACGATAAACTTATTGTATATCCAAATCATGGTGCGGGTTCTGCCTGTGGTAAGATGATGAGTAAGGAAACCACTGATACGCTGGGTCATCAGAAAAAAGTGAATTATGCACTTAGACCTGATATGACCAAGGACGAATTTATAAAAGAACTGCTTACTGGTTTAACAGCACCTCCAGGATATTTTCCCCAAAATGTGTTGATGAACATAAAAGGATATGAAAGTTTGGACACCGTTATGGAAAGAGGTATAAAACCTCTATCTCCTGATGCATTCGAGGCGGCAGCCAATGAAACTGGAGCGCTTATGCTCGATACCAGAAATCCTGAGGATTTTGCGAAAGGATTTATTCCAAATAGTATAAATATTGGTCTAAAAGGGAATTTTGCACAGTGGGTAGGCGAAATGATTCCCGATGTAAAACAACAAATCCTTTTGATTACATATCCCAATCAGGAAGAAGAGGCTATAACCCGATTATCACGAGTGGGATTTGACCATACAATCGGTTTTCTACAAGGAGGTTTTAACGAATGGAAAAATTTAAAAAAGGAATTTGAAAAAGTAGGTAGAATTACATCAGAAATTTATGCAAAGGCTTATCATGCAGAGATGCCATTGGTATTTGATGTTCGAAAAGAAAGTGAATACAATTCTGAACATGTAATAGGAGCAATAAATATTCCTTTGAACGAAATAAACAAGCATTTGGCAAGATTTCCCAAAGATGTTCCTTTCGTTTTATACTGTGCAAGTGGTTATAGGACAATGATTGCTGCATCGATGCTAATGCAAAGAGGATGGGATGATTTTGTGGATGTAAACGATGGATACGCTGGTATCGCCAAGACGAATGTTGATCGTTCAGAATATATTTGCCCCACTACAATGCTGTAGTTGTACAAAAGTTAGTATGAGTAAGATGTATGGGCAACGACTGTATAAAGAATGGTTGGTCCCATTTTGCGGATAGCGTAATTAAAATAAAAAATATAAAAACAGATGTCATTTTTAAGTTCACTTTTTGGAGGGAGTGCCTTAAACTCAGATAAGTTTGAGGTTCTGGATAAGCATGCCTTTAAGGCAGCAGTACAGCAAAAGAAGGTACAATTGGTCGATGTCAGAACACCTCGGGAATATAAAGGCGGACATATTGGAAAAGCCATAAATATCAATTTATTCCATGGAGGAAGATTTAAACAGGCTTTTGAAAAATTGGATAAGAGCAAACCTGTCTATTTATACTGCAGATCAGGAAGCAGAAGTAAAAAAGCTGCTCAAAGAATACTGGACATGGGTTTTGAAAAAGTTTATGACCTAAAAGGAGGTTATATGCAATGGAATTGATTTTAATTGAAAAGGTCTAAGATAAATATTATAAAGACAGTTTTATGAAGGCAACAATAATCGTACAAAATTTGAAATGTGGTGGTTGTGCAAGGACCATAACCAATAAATTATCTGAAATGGAAAACATTTCGGAAGTTCAGGTTTTTCCAAATACGTCAACTGTATCATTCACATATGAAGATTCCGGTGATGCCTTAATTGTCAAGGACAAACTGAAAGATTTGGGATATCCTTCCATTGACACTAAAAACACCCTTACTTCAAAAGCAAAATCGTTCGTAAGCTGCGCCACGGGAAAAATCTCAAAGTAATGAAAATAGTTCATGTATTGGCCTTTCTCGTGGTTATTACTAGTTGTAAAGACACCAAGAAATCGGAATATTCGATAGTAGACAGTTCTGGGAATATTGATGTAATGGCTTCAAACGAACATCCTGGAAAGAAGTTTATGGAAACGTTATGTTATACCTGCCATGACGCGACCACCGTAGAAGAAGCTCGGCTAGGCCCTCCAATGGTTGCGATAAAAAGGCGTTATCTAATGGGTGGGCGTACCAGAGATGAATTCATCAATGAAATATTGACTTGGACTGAGAATCCCACACAAGAGAAGGCGAAAATGCGTGGTGCCCTTGATCGTTTTGGAGTGATGCCTTACCTTGGCTTCCCCAAGGATAGTATTAAGCAAATTGCAGCATACCTTTATGATTATGATATAGACCAACCAGAATGGTTCGAGGAACATTATCAAAAAAACCATGACAACGGCCAAGGAAGGGGAAATGGTATGGGAAGAGGCCAGGGTAATGGAAAACAATTGCAAAATCATAAGGGTCAAGGTATTACAGCTGATTATGCAGATATTGGTCTAAAATACGCTTTATCCACCAAAGCCCAATTAGGGAAAAATTTAATGAAGGCCATTCAAGATAAAGGAACTATTGGAGCCTTGGAATTTTGCAAAATTCGTGCTATTAAAATTACCGATAGTATGTCTGTAAGGCACAATTCGATAATCAAGAGGGTATCAGACAAAGCTAGAAATCTCAAGAATAAAGGCAATTCCAAGGAACTCGAATATATTGAAACTTTCAAGGAATTGGTAAAATCCAATTCTGATATTGAACCAATAGTAGAAGAGATAAACGGCGAGGTCAATTTCTATTATCCGATATCTACAGATGCCATGTGCCTACAGTGTCATGGCATGCCTAATGAAGAAGTTACCTTGGCAACCTTGAGTACGTTGAAAAAATTATATCCTAGTGACAAGGCCATGGGATATAGGACGGGTCAAGTTCGTGGAATTTGGAGCATTAATTTTACCAAGAACTCAATTAAATAGGTTTATAACCAATCATCCTTTCTTCGATTTACTAAAGCCATAGATATTCTGGTGAATAAAATCTTGTGGGAATTGATCATCACCCGGGAAACCTAATTCAATTGTACCACTATCTTCTGGAACATAGTTTGTTTTAAATATATAATCCCATAGACTCAGGCTAATTCCAAAGTTTATACCATAAGATTCTTTCGGAAGTGCATAGGCGTGGTGGTACAAGTGCATTACAGGATTATTGAGAATATATTTTAATGGTCCCCATGTTAGTTTAATATTGGCGTGGTTTAAATGTCCAATGGCGATAGCCGCAAAATGAACAATGTAAGCTTGCTCTGGTTCAAAACCGCCCAAAACCATAACACCTAGGGTTTTTAAAGGCTTGTATAAGATGTTTTCCATCCAATGATAGCGTAGATGGGCAGCAAACCCCATTTCCTTGACAGAATGATGTACTTTGTGAAATCTCCATAAGAATTCATATTTATGAAGAAGTATATGTGTAAACCATTGTACAAAGTCAAGAATTATAAAGAAAATTACCAGTTGCGCCCAAGCGGGCAATGTTGAAAGGTCCAATAGAGTAAGGCTATTAGAGGAAATTCCTATATCATTGAAAAGCAATCCCAATAATTTATAGAAACCACTTATCGCAATCGCGAATAAGAAGAAATTGAAATACATATAAAATCCATCCAACCAAAAGTCCCTTCTAAATATAGATTGGTTCTTACGCCATGGGAAGGCAATTTCAAGCCCCCAAACAATCAAAGAAATAACAGTAAGACCCCAAAAGTAATTCGTGTACCAGGGCACATCAAATAGTATCGATTTCCAAGTCCATTCTACACTACCCATAAATGAGTTTACGAAAGCATCCAAGTATTTTTCCATTACTTAATTATTTATTATTACAGTTTCTTATTAAAATAGTTTATCGTTAAAATATTATTCGCTGAGGACGTACCACTCTATGTCTTTTAAGACTTCCCTTCTGCCTTTTTTTGCCGGAGGGTAATTGGCAACCAGGTAGTCTACTATTATATTTTCGTTTGGCCCTAAATCCCATAAATTTTGTGTCTCTTGCATCCAGCGTATCGTACTGATCCATCTTTCTTTGTTCATTCTATTTTGGGTTACCAATTTTGCTGAATGACAATTGGTACAATTATTAACCACAGCCATAAGCCCTTCGGCTTCAACCAAACCTGTGCGAACATGTATGCCATTTTCTATTTTATCATAATCATCTTCTTCAATAACATCGACATATTTGGCTTCAGATTCTGACTTTTCAAATACACTTGGATTTGAAATTAGATAAATCACAGTGAAGGCTGCCAATGTAAAAAGCGCAAAAACACCTAATAACATTGTATATATTGCCTTGACCCGTTGTTTGAATTTTATATGATCTTCCATGTTTAAGCGACCTTAATGGCAATTCTATGGCAAGCATTGTTGAGATAACCTTTCGGATTCCATCCAGGTAATAGCATAGGTTGGCTAATTCCATTAGAACCTGTTGCTCTAGCCCAAACTTCATAATATCCTTTTTTAGGAAAAGCAACCTTTACCCCAAAATGTTGCCATGCCAATCTATTTGTGGGTTTTTCAAGGGAGCATTGACGCCAGGTTGAACCAAAATCGATGGAATATTCCATCTTTGAAACTTCTAATTCACCGGCCCATGCGTGTCCTCGAATATTCAGTTTTTGTCCTTCCTTGATGGTCGCACCGGTTTTAGGATAGGTAATCAATGATTTAACAGGCATGGATTCTATAATGCACATGTCCTCATCCTTTACTTTCTCACCTGGTGCGACAGGATTACAAGGCACTCGATAAGCGGTTCCTGTCATTTTGGTACCATCATGGATTATGTTTCGAACACTGATGCGGTTTACCCATTTACCTGATACTGAAGCAGGCCAACCCCCTGCAACCAAACGTAGCGGATAACCATGTGCCAAAGGAATATCTTCACCATTCATTTCAAATGCAATCAAAGTCTCATCTTGCATTATTTTTGACATCGGGGCACCACGTGAAATGGGCTCTTTTTTTGGGTCCCTACTTAGGTGAACATCCGCGGCATGATAACCAACATAAACCGCATCATTCTTTATACCAACATCTTCAAGAATATCGCGTAACCGAACTCCTGTCCATCTTGCACATGAAACAGCGCCTACAGTCCATTGATTTCCTTTGGCAGGGGGGTCAAATTCGCTACGACCATTACCTCCGCATTCCAAGGTCAGTTGGTAGGTATAATGGGGAAATTTTGATTTCAATTCAGTTAACGTATAGGTCTTGGATTGTTTTACCGATTCGCCATCAATGGTCAATGTCCATTTGCCAACATCAATATCTTCCGGTATTATTCCATTGTTGCGTATGAACATGAATTTATTAGGTGTGATCTGATCATCCAACAAATGTGCTCTGGCCTCAATATTCCATGGTTTGTCATTAAGGACGACCATTCCTTTATCCTTGTCAAACATCTTGAAGGGATCGGGATCTTGTAATGCCAATGGTTGATAACCTTTTGGCAACAAATTACCAAAAACAATATCAGCTCCGATGACAGTGGTCATAGTGCCTAAAACAGCCTTTCTAACAAAATTTCGTCTTTTCATATTGATGGTTGAAGTTCATAATCTCCTAAAATAAGAATATTTTGATTTTGTGGTCTGTAACAAAAGTTACAATAGGTCTTAAAGATAAATAATTGGTCGTATTAGCCGCATGATTGGCATCATTGTCTTTAAATCAAAATCAGACATACAAAGAATTTTATCCCGTTTCTTTCGCAGCTGTATTAATCGTTGCACCGTATTCGTAATTCGTAAGCTTCTTATTTAATAATAAAATGATAAATGCCATAAAGTTTTGATTATCAAAAACATTGAATTCAATTGCCATTGCCATATCCTTATCAGCTATTTCCTTTGTTCATTGTTTTGTTCTTGGAGTTTTGCCAGTTAGGTGATAAACCCAAATTAAAGAAGAGTATACATGTATAAATTTTGTAGTTTTATTTTCTAACAATTATCAAATTCCCGACATAATTCATGGACATTACTTTTTCATTGACAGCAGGTCTAATTGCCTCTATACTACATGTAATTACTGGACCAGATCATTTAGCCGCTGTTGTACCATTCGCCATAGAATCTAAGAAAAAGGCCTGGAAAATTGGTCTTTTCTGGGGGATAGGCCATCTTGTAGGGATGTTGTTCATAGGGGTATTGTTCGTAGTTTTCAAGGAGTTGATTCCCATTGAAAGCATATCGGAGTACAGTGAACAATTAGTGGGATTCGTATTGATCGGTATTGGGATTTGGGCCTTTTATAAAATCTTCAAAAAAGATAAACATCATAAGCATTTGCATGTTCACAGTGAAAATTCACCAATAATCCATTCTCATAAACATGAACATTCCCATGAAAAATCGCACCAACATGTACATGGTAAAACTATAAAGCAAAGTAACTATGCTTCGTTTTCCGTAGGGTTTTTACATGGTTTGGCGGGTATAGCTCATTTTTTATTGTTCATTCCCGTTTTAAGTTTTAAAGAACAATCGGATTCGGTTCTTTATGTAGTAGGGTTTGGTTTGGGCATTGTCGTGGCAATGACCGTATTTGCCTTTGTTATAGGTAAAATATCATCCTTTGCCAAAAATGAACACAATGATGTATTTTTTAAGGGAATTCGAATGGCCGGTGGGCTTTTTGCACTAGTAATAGGAATCTATTGGATTTTTAGCAACTAACAAATACGTGGCAACTGTTCACCAATCAATGGACTTACGATTCTTTTTCCTCCAACAAGACTTTTCATGACCACTTTATTGGGATGTTCTTCTGTAACTTCACCAATACAGGCCGTATTTTTACCTTTCTCATTATTTTGCATGGTTTCAACTACTGCATCGGCCACATTGGCATCTACAATAGCAATAAAAACGCCTTCATTTGCGACATACATCGGGTCGAGCCCTAAAATTTCACAAGCAGCAGCAACTTGTTTTTCTAGTGGTATATTATTTTCCAAAATTGCCACGCCCTTCTTGATGTCAGTGGCTATTTCGGATAAAACGCTGGCCAAACCACCTCTGGTAGGATCTCTGAACAGGTGTATTTTATTTCCGAACTTGTCCAGTAAGTCGTTTACCAAAAAATTCAGGTTCGTAGAATCGCTCTCAATCGTAGACTCAAATTCGAGACCTTCCCGCTGGGACATAATCGCCATTCCGTGCTGGGCGATAAGTCCACTGACGATAATTTTGTCCCCTGCTTTAATATTATTGGCCGAGATATTTGCCTTAGGATGAACTTCACCAAATCCTGTAGTATTGATAAATATTTTATCACCCTTTCCACGTTCAACAACTTTGGTGTCACCGGTGATTATTTGCACCCCACTTTTATCGGCAGCCCCCTTCACTGAATTTACAATTTTTATAAAATCATCAATAGCGAGACCCTCTTCAACGATAAAGGCAAGGGAAAGGTATTTGGGAATAGCACCGCACATGGCAACATCGTTAACGGTGCCGTTTACCGCCAGCTCTCCAATATTTCCCCCTTTGAAAAATATGGGGGATATGACAAAACTGTCTGTGGAAATAGCAATTTCCCCACCAAACTTCACAATTGAACCATCGTGTTTTTGATTTAGAAAAGTATTGTTGAACGTTTTGAAGATTATTTTGTCCAATAAATCCCTGGTCATTGTTCCACCACTACCATGACCCAAATTTATGGTGTCGAACCCTAATTTGCTTGTATTCATATTTTAAGAGGAAATTAAATTATCGGAAAAATTAAAATATGCGGCACAGGCCCCTTCCGAAGAAACCATTGGAGCACCGAGGGGATTGGAAGGTGTACAGGTTTTGCCAAATTGACCACACTGATTCGGTTTTTTAATACCCCTAAGGATCTCGCCGGCAATACAATCGGAATTCTCAGGAGCGGTTATATTACCAACCTTGAATTTTGCCTCAGCATCATATTTCCTATAAGCTTTTCTGATGACGTAACCGCTATTTGGAATTTCCCCTATTCCGCGCCATTCCCTGTTACCAACTTGAAACACTTTCCGTATTACGTCTTTAGCGGCCTTATTCCCATGTTCTTTAACCACCCTTGCATATTGATTTTCAAGTTCATGCCTTTCTTCCTCCAACTGCTTTACTGCCATATAAATGCCCTGTACCAAATCCAATGGCTCAAATCCGGTTATCACTATAGGTATTTTATACTTTTTTACCAAAGGAAAATACTCTTGTGTCCCCATAATGGCACATACATGGCCTGCTCCTAAAAAGGCATCTATACTACATAGCTCATCATCTAAAATCGCCTCCATGGCCGGAGGTACCAATACATGGGATGCCAAAATTGAATAGTTGGTGATTCCTTCTTTTTCAGCGTGCAATACGGACAAAGCATTGGCAGGGGCTGTAGTTTCAAATCCGACAGCGAAAAAAACAACTTCCTTATCCGGATTTTCCTTCGCAATTGAAACCGCTTCAATTGGGGAATACAATATCCGTAGATCACCTCCACCTGCTTTTGCTTCCAACAAACTTTTTTTACTTCCCGGAACGCGGATCATATCGCCAAAGGAGCATACGATTACATTGTTTGACAATAACTCAATGGCCTTATCAATCAAATTAAGTGGTGTTACACATACCGGGCAACCGGGACCGTGGATCATTCGTACTTTCTCGGGCAATAGCTCCAAGATACCATTTCTGACCAAACTATGGGTCTGTCCTCCGCAAATTTCCATGATGTTCCAATTGTGGGTAGCAATTCTATGGATTTCATCCAGGTATTTTTTTGTGGCCTCAAAATTTCTGTATTCGCTTAAATACTTCATTTTTCAGTTAGTTATATGTACATAATACATGATCTGCCCTAAAGAGATGTTTTCATCGTTAGGTGATAGTTCCTTATGAAAATACAATTTTATTTCTTTGGGCACCATTTCCAATAACATATCTACTAGGATCGTATTTTGAAAAACACCACCGCTAAGGGCGATGTGTTTGTAATTCTTGGATTTCGCCATTTGTAAAATTGAAATTGCCAGCGTGAATATAAAGTTTAAAACTATCTGTTCTTTTGATATACCCTTTTTTTTATCTATATATATTCCATTGATTATTTCCTTTGGCGATATACCTTTTTTTATAGGGTTTGAATAACTTTTGCAGGATTTTATATCATAGTCCATAACGAGGTTTTCCAATAAAATTGCCGCTTCTCCTTCATAAGTATTCCTATCGCAGATATCCAATACCGAAGCGACAGCATCAAAAAGTCTCCCAACAGATGAAGTTTTTAGTTTATTTTGCTTTTTCAATGATCTATAAATGGACAACTCTTCTTTCGAAAACTTTTCAGCAATTACAGATTGCAGGTGATCGTCAGCTAAGGACAGCAACGAAAGCCTAGGTTCCTTTGCCATTTTGTCACCGGCCAACCAATCAAAATATTCAAAATGTGAAATTCGTTCTATCTTTTTTGAATGAAAATCAAAAAATTCACCTCCCCAAATTTGGCCATCCTCCCCGTAGCCGGTTCCGTCCCAAACAACGCCTAAAATTGGATCCTTACTGTCAAAAAGATGATATTCTCCCAAAATCGAGGCAAAATGTGCTTTGTGGTGCTGAACCTGGTGCATTTGTGCATTGAATTTATGTGATAATTCTTCGCCGAACACCGTACTTGGATAAGAAGGGTGTTTATCGGTTAAAATCACATCCGGCTTTTGACCAAATAAACTTATGAAATTTGAGACGGTTTTGGTAAAGCGATCATATACATCGTAGTGGTCCAAATTGCCTAAGTATTGGCTTATATATAAATAATCGTTGGGCAGAAAGGCAATGGTACTCTTTAAATGCCCGCCCATGGCCAAGATTTTTTCATCTGTTATAGATCCGGTATTAAAAAAATTAGGAGCATGCCCCCTTGAACGTCTAAATAATACTTGCTGGTTGAATTTTGCACTGTATTTTACTACGGAATCATCTTGTGGATGGTTTATTTTAAGTGTATGATGCAGAAAAAAGTCTGCAATACCGCCCAATTCCTTTATTGCGATTTTCCTTGAACTAATAATGGGGGAACCGTGGATGTTGCCGCTGGTTGCCACCAAGGATATATTTACCTCATTGGCCAACAATTGCAGTATTCCAGAATATGGCAGCATTATACCCAATTGGTTTAGATTTGGAGCCAATTCGGCCAAAGCCAATTTGCCTTTAAAATTTCTGCTTGGAATGATAACTATTGGTCTATCAGTTGAGGTAAGGGCCTTCTTTTGCATATGGGTAAGATCCAGATGTTGTTCCAAAAATGCCAAAGACGGATACAAAATAGCAAAGGGCTTGGTAGGTCGATTTTTTCTAACTCTCATTTCAAGAACTGCAGATGCGTTACTTGCATCACAACATAAAAGATAACCTCCAGTATTTTTTATGGCAATAATTTTACCCTCTTCCAATAGAACAGCCATTCTCTTAAAAATATCGGTTTGCGGTATTTTTAGGGATGTTCCGTCAGCATCGGTCAAATAAATGTTGATACCGCAGCTTGAGCATGAATTGGTCTGGGAATGGAAGCGACGATTTGTGGGATCGGTATATTCGTTATTGCAGACTTCGCACATTTCAAATTCATCCATACTAGTATGAACGCGCTCAAAAGGAAATGTATTTGTTATGGCCCAGCGCGGTCCGCAGTTCACACATGTCGTAAATGGATAACCATAACGGCGGTTTCCTTGATCCGCAATTTCGTTTTTACAT
>Ga0209633_10005731_pt1 | contig 10811 bp, 7 predicted proteins | sample Cruoilmetagenom1_FD_187290 | JGI IMG/M metagenome (GOLD analysis project Ga0209633, IMG submission 187290) | Oil polluted marine microbial communities from Coal Oil Point, Santa Barbara, California, USA - Sample 1 (SPAdes) (version 2) | ecosystem: Environmental > Aquatic > Marine > Oil seeps ... | reverse complement strand
GTGAAGTTACTTGTTCTATGAGTTCATTTGTGATTTCAAATGGCATCGTTTGCTATTTTTTGCGTAAGGTTGATAAATTCATCAACCGATAATTGTTCAGGACGTTGCGCAAAGATAGCATCTTCTCGTAATTTATCAGATAAATTAAATGTTTTTAAACTGTTACGAATGGTTTTTCGTCGTTGATTGAATGCTGTTTTAACCACCTTGTAAAATAGTTTTTCATCAACAGGAAGGATATAATTTTCTTTACGGATCAATCTAATAACTCCTGAATCTACTTTTGGAGGCGGATTAAAAACACTTGGTGCCACTGTAAATAAATACTCAACATCATAAAATGCTTGTGTTAAAACTGACAGAATTCCATAAACTTTACTACCTGGTTTTTCAGCAATTCGTTGCGCTACTTCTTTTTGGAACATACCACTAAACTCAGGAATTTGATGTTTATTTTCCAATGTTTTAAATAGGATCTGTGAAGAAATATTATAAGGGAAGTTTCCTATTATAGCTATGGGTTTATCCTGAAAATAAATTGAAATATCAATTTTTAAAAAATTTTCTGATATGATCCTATCTGCTAAATTTAGATAATGTGCTTTTAAATAATCTACAGATTCTGTGTCTATTTCAATTACATAGGTGGTAAAATCTTTTTGAAGTAAATAGTTTGTTAAAACGCCCATACCGGGTCCTATTTCAAGAACAGTTTCATAGCCAATACCCGTTAAGGTATCAGCAATTTTTTTGGCAATATTCTCATCTTTTAAAAAATGCTGCCCTAAATGTTTTTTGGCTCTTACTGACATAAGAGCTATGATTTTACAAAGTTTTTGACGTGATTGATAACTTTTAATTCAGTTCTAAAAGCTACAAATTTTTCTCCGAAAAGAGCAAACCCTTCGCGGCGAAGTTGCTCCGCATTTTCACGATAATATTTTTCTAAAGTGTCCTTGCTATCGGTAGTATATTGCACAGAATACGTAACCCCTTGTGCTTCCTCTACCATGACTTGACTTAGCTTAGCTTCCGAAAATTTACCGGTAGCTAACATTTCAGGAATATGTTTTTCCTGCATCCATCTTAGCCAATCTTTTTCGATAGATTCTTCTATGTTTATGGTTACATTGTATATATACATAAATTATTGTTTAATCGTTTATGAGTTGAGTTGTTTAATTGATAAAATCTCCTCTTAATTTTCTGAATCGCTTACGGGCATCAACTAGAAAAATACTCGATGGAAATTCAAAAATAATTTTTTGATACATCTTTTTTGCTTCTTCAATATTGTTGAACTTATGTTCATATAAACTGCCCAACATATAATAAGCATCATCTACTAAAATACCATCTTTTTGCATTTCAATTAATTTTAGATAATTAGTTTCAGCAGCTTTATAATTTTTTATTTTGGTGAATAGCTCTGCCTGTTTAAACAAAGCATCATCTTCAATAGAGCGTCCTTTAAATTTTTCTAAGGCCACAGATAAGGTGTCTATTGCTTGTTGGTTTTTATTTTGAAATGCAAGTATATCAGCATGAGCGTACGTTTTTAACGCATCATAAATGGTATCTCCAACAATATTATCTGAAATTAATAAACTCAAATCTAAAGCATCATTAGCAATCAATTGTGATGTAGATTTTTTCAAAACTTTAAGCTGTGTCAATGCCCATTTAAAATCACCTTTAAAATAGGATGTTTGTGCTACTTTAAATCGGGCTGTTTGCGCTAATGTACTATTCTTTAATGTTGTTTGCACCTGCGAATAATTAATAAGTGCTTCATTAAACTTGTTACTATAAACTAAAATATCACCTAATTTTAGTTTTACAGAACCAAATTGAAATTCTGAACTGGCGTCTTTTAGAACTTCTTTTAAAATTTTAATTGCTCTATCAGAGTCATCCAATTTAAACGTCAAAAAATCAGCGTATAATATTTTTAAATTTAATGTTGAGCTTCCATTCCCATAGTTGGCAAATAATTCTTGAAATTTTTGTTCTACATCATTATATTCTTTCTTATTTGAAGCAGTTTCAATAGCTATTTCTAATAAATATAAGTGCCCGTCTAAAATAAGATCTGAATTTTGGGTATTTTCTAAGATATATGTAAATCCTGATTTGGCAGTATCAAAATCGTTATTATCAAATGCAACTTCACCCAGATCAACAATTCTAGATAAATTCTCTAAATCTCTTTTGTGTAGAGCTATTTCTTGAATTAAGGCTTTACTGTAATCTTTTTGTTGCATGTACAGCCAACTAAGTAGTTTATTCCAAGAATTATTAGGGTTTTGTTGTAAACGTTTTAAGAGCAATTTTCTAAATAATTTATTATTCGAATCTTCACTGTCCTCGGTTATAAACATTCCTGCATATCGTTGAACAGTAGGGTAAAACGTCTCATTTTTTTCAACCATATTTAAATAAGCATCGAACATATTTTCTATTTCTGCTTTTTCTCCATATATAAAAGCGATATAGGCATCATAGTTTAAATCAGGATTCAATTCCATTGCCTTTTTATAAGCTTTTAAAGCAAAATCTAATAAGTGATTGTCTTGAAAAGTATGTCCGATAAGATAACCCGAATGAGGATTATCCTCAACAATTTGTATTGCTTTATTATAGTAAGGAATGGCCTTTTCTTTTTGCCGTTGCAATTCTAGATTATAACCTATTTCAATAATTATATTGACCTGTTTAGGGAACTCTTTTTGATGGTTATTTAATAAATTAGTAGCAGCTTCAAAATTTTCGGATAGTTGATAACAACTGAGTAGTTTTTTAAAATAATCACGTCTTATTTTATTTTTTTCGTACAACTGTTTATAGAGTGTCGTTGCTTTTTCATATTCACCTTTACTAAAATAATTATATGCTAATTGTGAGTTCTGAGAAAAACAATAGTAAGCATTAAAAATAAATAGTATGACAATAAGTTTACGATACATAACGTTATGGTATGGCTTCAAAGGTAATAAAAGAAGTGTTAAAAATTTGATAAAAAGTATGAGTTAGAACAATACACTGTAACATTTTGGCATGACATTTGTCTTATGTATAGAATTAACTAAATACTTTTACGATGATAGAATTAACACAACACTACGAAAAAGCGAAAAAGAAAGCTAAACGATTTATGGAAAAAGGTCAAATAAGTGCTTATTTTAAAGCCTTATTAGAAATGAATCATTACAAAAAATTGATGACAGCTGTAGCTGCGAATTAGTAATATTTGCATTCATTTATAGACAAACTTAATTAAATAATGCGGTCTTGCTGCTGATTAATCAATTATATCAAATCCAGTAAATTTTTGTAGTACTTCTGGGATTTTAATTCCGTTTTCGGTTTGATAATTTTCTAATATTCCCGCTAAAACTCTAGGTAATGCCAATGAGCTACCATTCAAGGTGTGTGCCAATTCACTTTTACCATCTGCATTTTTAAAACGTAATTTTAAACGATTTGCTTGGAATGTTTCAAAGTTTGAAACAGAACTGATTTCTAACCATCTATCCTGAGCCGTTGAAAATACTTCAAAATCATAAGTAAGTGCCGAAGTAAATCCTAAATCCCCACCACATAATCGTAAAATACGATAGGGTAATTTTAATTCACGTAATATTTCTTTAATATGATTCACCATCCCATCAAGGGCTTCATACGAATTATTAGGATGCTCGATACGTACAATTTCAACTTTATCAAATTGATGTAATCGGTTTAAACCTCTAACATGAGCACCATAAGAACCCGCTTCACGTCTAAAACAAGGCGTATAACCTGTATGTAATATTGGGAAATCACTTTCTTTTAATAATACATTTCTATATAAATTAGTTACAGGAACTTCGGCAGTGGGAATTAAATATAAATTATCTCCAGTTACGTGATACATTTGACCTTCTTTATCGGGTAACTGTCCAGTACCAAAACCTGAAGCTTCATTCACTAAAGATGGTACTTGAACTTCATTGTAACCTGCATCCGTATTTTTATCCAAAAAATAATTGATTAGGGCACGTTGTAATTTAGCACCTTTACCTTTATATACAGGAAAACCTGCACCGGTTATTTTATTACCCAATTCAAAATCGATGATATCATATTTTTTAGCCAATTCCCAGTGCGGTAAGGCATTTTTATGCAACATTGGAATCTCTCCTTCTTTAAAAATCTCTTCATTGTCTTCTTCATTACTACCTTTTGGCACCAAAGCATTTGGAATATTAGGAATTTGATATAATAATTCGTTCAACTCATTTTGAACAACTATTAATTGTTCGTTCAACTGTTTTGATTGCTCTTTTAACTGACTTGTTTTATCTTTTAAAATAGTAGCTTTTTGTTGCTCTCCAGATTTGAACAGAATTCCTATTTCTTTAGAAATTTTATTAGATTCTGCCAATATATTATCTAATTCGGTTTGCGAGGCCTTACGTTTTTCATCAATTGTTAGTACTTGATCAATAATTGTTTTTGCTCCGGCAAAATTCCGAACAGCTAACCTTTCAATAATTTGGTCTTTATTTTCTCTAATATAAGCTACTTGTAACATGATTTTGTTTTATTGAAGATGCAAAGATACAGATTGCATTCAGAATTTTTTTATTAAAAAGAGAGTATAATTTTGTTAAAAAGAAATTTTTCTAGTAATAATTAATTCTCTAGCCTTTTTTTCATCACTTTTAATTTGTAAAAATAAGTCTTTAATAGAATCAAATTTTTGTTCATCCCGTAAACGATAAACTAATTGCACTTTAATATTTTCACCATAAAGATCAGCATTAAAATCGAGTAAATGAACTTCAATAGTTTGATGTTGCCCGTCAATCGTGGGTCTATATCCAATATTCATTATACCAAAAATGTTGTTGTTATTTATTGTAGTTTTTACTATGTAAACGCCAGATTTTGGGATTAATTTATAGGTTTCATCTACATTAATATTAATGGTAGGATAATTCCATTTGTTACCTAAACCTTTCCCATGAATAACCTTACCGGTAAGTATATATTCATAGCCTAAATATTTATTAGCTTTTTCGATATCACCATCAGTTAAAGCTTTGCGAATTTTAGTAGAACTAACCGAGACATTTTGGATGTCTTGCGCAGGAATCTCTTCTACTTCAAATCCGTAAACATTACCATATTCTTTAAGTTGTTCAAAATTACCTTTCCTGTTTCTGCCAAAATGATGGTCGTAGCCAATAACTAATTTTTTAAGTTTAAGCTGCTCTACTAGTATATCTCTGACAAAGTCTAGAGCAGTAAGTCTTGAAAAATCTTTTGTAAAAGGTTCTATGATCAAATAATCTAAACCCGTTTTTTCTAATAAGTCAATTTTTTCTTCTAAGGTGGTCAGCAATTTTAAATCACCTCCTTTTTGTAAAACCATTCTAGGGTGTGGAAAAAAAGTAAGAATTAACGATTTGTTATTATTGCTATTCGCACTTTTGACTAAATTTTTAATAATTTCCTGATGTCCAATATGAACACCGTCAAAAGTTCCAATGGTAATGATTGAATTTTTTTCTGTAAGATTAAATGTATTAGTTGAATGATAAATTTTCACTAAAGAAATGTTTAATTTTAAAGTGTTATTTTTTCATTTTAGATTATGAAGATCTAAGAATAATTTCAACACTAAAATTCGTGCTCAAAGTTAATTTATTTTTTTTAAGAACATGTTCATATAAAGACAATAAAAATTTTTATATAAAAATAACCAAGTCATAAATTATATTAAATTTGTGAATTGCTAAAAATGAATCGATTTTTTCACATACTTATTTTTATTTCTTTTTTGATGTATGATCTTAGTGGATATACTCAGGAAAGACCATTATGGACAGCATTAGATAAATCTGATATTTCAGAAAAAGTATTAGAAAGAGATTCAAATATTTCAAACTATAAAACTTATAAATTAGAAGTTGATGTCTTAAAAAGTCAACTGAATAATATTTCTAGTAAATCTACTGGTACAGGAGTAGTAATTAAATTCCCTGATACTGATGGAAAATTATTGAAATATAATGTGAAAGAAACAACATTGTTTCACCCTCAAATTGCAGAAAAATTTCCTACTATTAAATCTTATAAAGGATATAACATCGATGATAAGTCATCTTCTATTCATTTTACTTTCAATTTATTTGGCCTACATGCTATGATCTTATCACCTGAAAAGGGAACCATATATATTGAACCGTATACAGAGAATAAGAAAGTGTATATGATATATTTAAAAAAAGATACAGGTTCAAATAAAGCATTTCAATGTTTCACAGAAGGTGAATCGAATAAAAAAACAGTTCAAAAGGAATACAAAAATGCCAATGATCTTAAATTACGGACCTTTAGATTGGCTTTAGCAACTACTGAAGAATATTCTAATTTTCATATAAATGCAGCCGGTGTTGGTACAGGTAGTTCTCGCAATGATTCAATTATTGCGGTAATGTCTGCATTAACGGTTACCATGACCAGAGTGAATGCTATTTTTGAAAGAGATGTGGCTTTGACAATGCAATTAGTTGCAAATAATGACCAATTAATATTTTTAGAAACCGACCCAGGTACAGACCCTTATACTAATACTGATGGTTCTGCCATGCTAACTCAAAATCAAACTACTATTGATAATATCATTGGTAATTCAAATTATGATATTGGACATGTTTTTAGCACAGCCGGCGGAGGTATTGCTATTTTAAGATCTCCTTGTGGAACATCTAAAGCTGGTGGAGTTACAGGTCAATCATCTCCAGTAGGAGATACATTTGATATTGATTACGTTGCTCACGAAATGGGGCATCAATATGGTGCAAATCACACTTTTAATGGTGATGCAGATAATTGTGGTGATAGTAACAGAAATGAAGATACCGCCGTTGAACCAGGAAGTGGCTCAACTATCATGGCATATGCGGGTATCTGTGCTCCTCAAAATGTTCAGGGTAATAGTGATGACTATTTTCATATTATAAGCATTCAGGAAATGTTTGATAATATAACAGTTGGTAATAGTCAATGTGCGTTACAAACTAATTTTATAACAAATTTGAATTTGCCAATTGTTAATGCTGGAGCCGATTTTACAATCCCAAAATCGACACCTTTTATTTTAAAAGGACAAGCTTTCGATGCAGACGCTAATGGTATAACTTATTGTTGGGAGCAAATTGATAATGAAATTACAGGAATTTCAATTCCTCCTGCTTCTACACAAACTCAAGGAGCAGTTTTTCGTTCACTTTTGCCCAATAAAGATGCTGATAGATATATGCCAATTATAAATACAGTGCTTTTAGGAAGTACAACGTCAACATGGGAGGTTGTACCAAGTGTTTCTAGAACAATGAATTTTTCATTGACGGTTAGAGATAATGTTATTGGTGAAGGTCAAACCGTCTCTGATAATATGATAGTAACTGTAAATGATGCCGCAGGGCCTTTTAAAGTTACTTCACAAAATATTCCAGATATTTCTTGGACTATGGGCAATACAGAAACTATTACTTGGGATGTAGCCGGTACCGATTTGAATAATATAAATGTAAGTAATGTAAATATTCTTTTGTCCATTGATGGAGGAATGTCGTTCCCTTTCGCTTTATTATCTGATACACCAAATGACGGTCAAGAAGAGATTATTGTTCCTAACTTTTTAGCACCTAATGTTAGGATAATGGTTGAGGCTGTTGATAATATATTTTATGCCGTAAATAGCGAACCTATTTCAATAGGTTCATTTGAAACCACTTGCATTTCTTACACTACGGCTGATATACCAAAGCAAATACCTGATAATAATGCTAGTGGAATTATGTCTACTTTGAACGTTCAGGATGATTTTGTGATTACTGATCTAAATGTTAATATTGACATTTCTCATACATGGATTAGAGATCTACAACTTTATTTAAAAGCACCAAATGGAACAGAAGTGTTGATTTACGATAGGAGTTGTGGCTCAGGAAGTTTAGGTAAAGTGAATATAAATGCCGTTTTTGACGATGCGGCAACATCAATAGTATGTGATGATGCAGATCCGGCAATTTCAGGATTTACCAAACCTGATAATTTACTTTCCAGTTTTAATACGCTTTCTTCAATGGGTGATTGGACCTTAAAAGTTGTTGATAATGCATCTGCCGATATCGGTACTTTAAATGAATGGTCGCTTGAATTGTGTAAAACGACTCCCACAGCTTCGATAGATGATTTTTCTTTCGATGAATTTCTAGTATATCCAAATCCATTTAATGATAGTTTTATCATTTCGCTGAATGCAAAAACTTCAGACGATGTTATTATTTCTATATATGATATGAGAGGAAGGATGTTAATCAATAAAAAATTTAGAAATATAAATACAACATTTAAGGAAGAAATTAATATGTACAATTTTGAGAAAGGCGTGTATATTTTTAATGTTCGTCAAGGAAATTCAAAAGCTTCAAAAAAGTTAGTTAAGTATTGAATTGATATAAAATGATGCTAAAAATTTACAATTTCTTAATACAGATTGCAAAAAATTTGTATTTTGCGCTATTGTTAACCATTTAAATGAACATTATGAAGAAATATTTTACTTTTATTTTTGCACTATTTTTTGGTGTTATTATGCATGCCCAAACAACAGTCTCAGGGACGGTTACAGATTCGAAAGATGGACAACCCATACCTGGTGCTAATGTTAAAGTAGAGGGAAAAGCTTTAGGTACTACTACTGATTTTGACGGAAAATACGAATTGAGAGTAGCAGAGACTGTTCCTTTTAAAATTGTGTTTTCTAATCTTGGTTATGTAGCACAGACAATTGAAATTACTTCAAATAATCAAACAGTTGATGTCGCTTTGGCTGAGGCTGAAAATCAATTAGATGAAGTGGTTGTATCAGCGTCCAGAACTCCAGAAAGCGTTAGAGAATCTCCAGTTACCATTGAAAGAATGGATGTTAGAGATATTAAAAACTCTACAGCAGCTAGTTTTTATGACGGTTTGGAGAATTTAAAAGGGGTTGATTTAAATACTAGTAGTTTAACTTTTAAATCTGTTAATACTCGTGGTTTTGCAACTTTTGCAAATACGCGTTTTGTTCAGTTAGTTGATGGAATGGACAATGCATCACCTTTATTAAATTTTGTAATAGGTAATATGCTAGGAATGAACGAATTAGATGTTAATAGCGTTGAATTGCTGCCAGGTGCATCCTCTGCGCTATATGGAGCCAATGCCTTTAACGGTATTTTATTTATGACGAGTAAAAGTCCTTTTGATGATCAGGGTATTAGTGTTTATGTAAAGACTGGCTTAACGATGCAAGATGAAGCCGGTGATAACAATTTTTATGATGTTGGTATCCGCGCCGCGCATGCTTTTAGCGAAAAATTTGCAGCAAAAACATCGTTTTCTTTTTTAAAAGGTACTGAATGGTATGCTGTAGATGACAGTCAATATACTCCAGGTGTAGTGGGCGATCCAGATGAAATTACACCTTTTAATAACTCGAGATTAGTTCATGATGGGTTGAATATATATGGAGACGAAGTTACATTGGGTGCCGTAGGATCAAACCTTAATGAAGTAGCGCAAGCCTTGGAAGCAGGCGGTTTAATACCTCCTGGAGCTAGTGCATTAGTTCCTGCTGTTGACGTTGGTAGAACCGGGTATAGAGAGCAGGATCTAACTGATTATGAAGCTAAAAGTGCAAAATTAGATGTGTCTTTAAATTATAGACCCTTCGAGAATGATGTGGAGGTTATTTGGAATAGTAAAATAGGTTTTGGTAATACTATTTATCAAGGAGCAAATAGGTATCAATTAAAGAATTTCTTATTGCAGCAACATAAATTAGAAATTAGAAGTAATGATTTCTTTATAAGAGGATATACCACTGAAGAAACAGGAGGAGACTCTTATGATATGCGTTTTACGGGTATTAATATGAATGCAACAAATGCTACTGAATGGTTTGGTACGTATGCTGGAGCATATGTACAAGGCGCAGGAGCAGTTTTAGGCGGTGGAGGTAACCCTTTTGATCCGGCCGTTCAGGCTGGATTGCACGCAGCGGCAAGACAAGCAGCTGATGGCTTAGTAACTCCACAACCGGGAACACCGGAGTTCCAAACACTTTTTAATCAAGTTACTTCAGATCCGGATATTGCAACTGGCTCTAAATTTTTAGATAATACTAAAATGTTAGTAGGTGAAGGGAATTATAATTTTTCTAGATTGTTAGATGACGTAATGGATTTACAAGTTGGAAGTTCTTATAGACAATATTCATTAAATACATCAGGTACAATATTTACTGATTATGATGGTCCTATCGAGTATGATGAATATGGTGCTTATATTCAGGCAAGTAAAAAATTTGCAGATGAAAGGTTGAAATTAACGGCTTCTTTTAGGTATGATAAAAATGAATTTTTTGATGGTAATATATCTCCAAGAGCATCTTTAGTGTATGCTGCAGGTGAAAATAAACAACATAACTTTAGAGCATCTTATCAAACAGGTTTTAGAAACCCTGATACGCAGTCGTTATTTATTGGTTTTAATGTGGGTAGAGCAATTTTAGTAGGTTCTTCACCTGATAATTTAGATAGGATTCTGCCTGGAACACCATTGACAGGTAGAGATGTGTATGATGATTCGTATACTTTGGCTTCTGTAGGTGCTTTTTCTGCAACTGGCGACGCATCTCTTTTAGTACCTGTTGTGACTGATTTAGTTCAGCCCGAAAAAGTAACAGCTTATGATGTTGGTTATAGAGG
>Ga0209633_10005730_pt1 | contig 10811 bp, 12 predicted proteins | sample Cruoilmetagenom1_FD_187290 | JGI IMG/M metagenome (GOLD analysis project Ga0209633, IMG submission 187290) | Oil polluted marine microbial communities from Coal Oil Point, Santa Barbara, California, USA - Sample 1 (SPAdes) (version 2) | ecosystem: Environmental > Aquatic > Marine > Oil seeps ... | reverse complement strand
ATGAGACGAATGATGTCTTCAGTAAACACACCCGGTGCGCCAGTGGCGCCAATGAGTATATGCGGCTTGATATCACGAATCGCGTCATCAAATGGCATCGCAGGTGCATCGTGTGCGTAAGGAATATTGTGTGGACCAAGGTTGTCTCGTGACTTAACCAGCAAGCCAGACTGATCAACAAACCAGAGACGGTTACGTGCAGATTTCTCATCCAGCCCGGCTTGTATAAATGCTGCCTGTAATAGATCAGCAATACCCGTTGCCGCCGAACCGGCACCCAGAAACATAATGCGCAGATCAGAAAAATCGTTACCCGTGATGCGGCTCGACGCCAGCACACCGGCCAGGGCAACAGCAGCCGTGCCCTGTATATCATCGTTAAAACACAATACTTTATCGCGGTAACGATTTAATAATGTGTACGCATTCGGTGTTAAAAAATCCTCAAACTGAATTAAGGCATCTGGGAAGGTTTCCTGTACTGCTTGCACAAATTCTTCAACAATCGAATCGTAGGCGACACCTTTGAGCCGGGATTGTTTAATACCAAGATACAAAGGATCATTACGTAAGGTTTCATTATTGGTGCCAATGTCTAACATCACCGGTAAACATTGTTGTGGTGGAATACCGGCACAGGCGGTATAGAGCGACAACTTACCAATCGGAATACCCATACCGTTTGCACCCAGATCACCAAGACCCAGAATACGTTCGCCATCTGTTACCACTATCATGCGTACATCTGATTCAGACCAGTTTTGTAAAATCTCGCGAATGTGCCCGCGATCATCAGGCGTGATGTAGAAACCTCTAGGCTGTCGAAAAATGTGGGCAAATTCCTGGCATGCCTGCCCGACTGTCGGCGTGTATATTAATGGCATCAACTCATCGATATGATTAATGACCATTCGATAAAATAATCGCTCGTTACGTCCGGCTAATGCCTGCAAAAAAACATAACGTTCGATGTCGTAAGCTTTACGTCGTAGATTGGCCAGCGCACGTTCTTCCTGTGTAGCAGGATCAGACACACCCGCAGGCAATAAACCGCGCAGGCCATAACGTTCACGTTCTTCTTCAGTGAATGCGGTGCCTTTATTTAATTCCGCTCGGGTTAATCGTTCGTAACCGCATATCTGTGCTGTTTCTTCAGTATCAATACTTTCATTGATTGTTGGTTCTTCGATGATGGCAGACATTAGTAAACTTCCTCTTCGATAAAGACTTCTTTTAATTTCGCCAGACTGTAACCAAACGCATGAGCCGCGTGAATTTTGGGTGGCATTAATAATTCATCAGGATTAACCTGCACATCCAGCACATAGGGTTTTCGTGCTTTATAGGCAGTATCAATGGCAGCAACCAATTGATCGGGTTGCGATACCGTTATACCGTTAAGACCACAGGCTTCAGCGACTTTTGCGTAATCAGGATTAACCAGAGACGTGCCGTACTTGGGAAGACCCGATGCCTGCATTTCAACTTCGACAAAACCAAGTTTTCGATTATTAAATACGATGAATACCACGGGTAATTCATATCGTGCCGCAGTAACCAGATCTTGCATCATCATATTGAACCCCCCGTCACCCGCCATCGCAATAACCTGACGTTTACGATCAAGAAACTGTGCACCGATTCCAGCCGGCACAGCCACACCTAATGAACCATGATTAAACGAACCGAGTAAACGTTGCGTACCACGCATACGAAGATGCCGTGCCGTCCAGCCGGTAATAAGGCCAACATCAGCAATAAATACCGCATCATCATCGGCCATATCACAGGCTAATCGTGTGACTGCCTGTGGCGGAATTTTATTTTCTTTTCCGCGTAAAGGATCGGCTTTGCTATCCATACGAGTGTCCCACTTTTCGCGCTGTTTCTGAAGTTTTTGCAGAAAATCAGTTTCTTCATTTTTCTGCGCCAAAGGTAATAAGGCTTTAAGTGTTGGGTTAATATGTCCAATGATGCCAACAGTTACCGGGCAACGTTTACCGATGCGTTCTGGTTTAATGTCGACTTGAATAATATTTTTATGAACAGGAAGAAAAACGCTGTAAGGAAAATCCGTACCTAACATCAACAAGGTGTTGCAATCATCCAGTGCTGCCAGACCCTGTGGTGAACCAAGCATACCGATACCGCCAATCCAGTATGGGTTTTCATATTCCATTACATCCGTCGCACGCAATGTTCTAACAATAGGCGCATTCAGTGTCTGTGCTAATTCCAGTAATTCATCACGAGAACCTCGACAACCATCACCAGCCAGAATCGTTATCTTGCCACCACTATTTAAAATATCAGACGCCCGTTTCAATTCATCCGGACACGGCATCATGTGTGCTTTCGGTAAAAATATTTCTCTGGCAAGTGAGCTTTCAGCTACATCCTGACTAATCACATCAGTAGGAATAGAAAGGTGTGATACACCGCCTTGCGTTAATGCTGTTTGCACCGCTTGTTGAGCGACGCGTGGTAACTGTCCAGTACTGTTAATGAATTCGTTATAAACCGTGACATCCTGAAACAGGTTTTTTATATCAACTTCCTGAAAATATCCGGTCCCTTGTTCAGTCAGTGGTACATGTCCAGTAATCGCGAGCACGGGCGCATGATCACGTTTCGCATCATACAAACCATTAATAAGATGAATCGCGCCTGGCCCAACCGTGCCACAACACACCGCCAGTTTTCCGGTTAACTTCGCCTGCGCAGCCGCTGCAAACGCTGCGGTTTCTTCGTGCCTTACCCCTACCCATTCAAATCGGCCATCACGTCGAATCGCATCAAGAAACGGATTAAGCGCGTCGCCCGTCATGCCGAAAATTTGCCGAACCCCAACTTCAGCCAAAATATCCAACAGTGTTTCACATACATTCTTAGCCATAACACCGCTCCCCGTGTACTCATTAATTTTAAATAATCTAGTTATTAAAACTATAAGGATGCGCGTCGCAACTGAATATACGGACGTGTACCTAAGCTCGGTTCGGTAAATACGTATGCGTTTTTTTCTGTTGTTAAAACGAACATCTTTTGTTAGCAAAAAAATACACTATTCACTCTTTTACCACACAACAGTCAGTCTCAAAGCCAATACTAATAATCCAACATTAGTAATGTTTTTCAATTACTTATATTATTTTTAAGTACTAACCGAAGCCCCTGTTAGTAACCCTGCTTATACAAATCACCACGCGGTTCTAATAATTTAAAGACTACTGATTACTACAAAAATACGCGGGGATGTCATGAACAACATAAAACACTTGGCTGCATTCACACTGTTACTATTATGCAACGTCGCTAATGCCTTTCAGATAGATTCCGTAGCAGCCAGAAACATGAGCTCGTTTAAAAAGTTTGACGGACTGGAACAAAATGCAATTGTTATCAAAACAAGTAATAACAATATCCGTTATGTCGACAGGATAGAGTTATCCAGTGGCGAATTAACAAATGGAGAAGACAGCAGTTTTTTTGTTTCCGCAGGGCCTGCATGGCGTTTCAATAAACGAGTTGCAAGAAGTGGTCTTGCCTATATTGAACTTGGTATCAGCCCAACATGGATCGATAGCGAAAACTTTTCTGATGAGTCACTTGGTGGGCATATGTTTTTTACATCAAACCTACAAGCAGGGTTACATTTCGGTCGCCATCGCGAACTTTCACTTTCGGTGAGGGTGCATCACATATCAAACGGCGGGTTAAGTAGAGAAAATCCGGGTACCGATATGGTGGGTATTGAGATGAGTTATTTGTTTGGTAGGTAAGGCATGTTGCATTAAAGGGTGCTGCTTTTTATTTCCATTAATAACCACTCGTTAAATTTGATTAGCTTGGACCAGTTAGCATGTGATTGCGGGTACACCAGATAGAAACTCAAACCCATGGGTAAAACAAGATCAAAGGGCGCGACCAACCTGCCTGCAGCGATGTCTTCAGCAGCAAGAAAGCACCATCCTAATATGATACCGCTACCGTCAATGGCGGCTTGCAAGGAGTGTTCAGGATGGCTGAAATGAGTCCCGCGTCCAGAATCAACCTGGCTTGCATCGGCAGCCTTTAACCAGGATTCCCAGTCAGGTGCATCAGGAGCAAATTCAAGTGAATCATTATGCAGTAACACCTGATGAGATAAATCAGCAGGGGATGTGAGAGGTGTTTCACGCTCGAGTAATTGAGGACTACACATAGGTGTCATATGCTCATCGAAGAGTTTATTGACGACAAGATCCGGATAATCGCCCCAACCCAGGCGAATGGCTGCATCGAAGTTATCTCGCTGAAAGTCAATCATCTGCAGACTTGAAGAGATGCGGATGTCGATATCTGGGTGGAGCGAATTAAACAGCTGTAGCCGTGGCACTAGCCATTTAGCCGCGAAAATGGGTGCAACACTAATCGTCAAGGGACCAGTGGCATCGCTCTCCTGCACCCGGTCCATCGCTCGATCCAACTGTAAAAAACCTTCTTTCAACTCTGGTAGAAAACGTTGGCCGGCGTCCGTCAACAACAAACCTCGAGATAGACGCCTGAATAATCGCACACTCAGGTATTCCTCTAATTTTTTCACCTGATGGCTGATGGCGGCGGGGGTCACGTACAACTCTTCAGCCGCCTTAACAAAGCTCAAATGCCGAGCTGAAGCCTCAAAGGCCCGCAAGGAATTCAGTGGATAAACGCGTCTGGTCATTATGTTATGCCTTATTTTTTCTAAGTCTAGCCCGAGAAAACGTCGTTTGTCTACAGCATTAATATTCCGTTAAATATCTATATCTGGCAAGTAGAGATCACTGAATGACATAGATTTACTATCTCAGATATATAAATAACCTGAATTTTAACAATCCATCATAAATCGAAAGGTGAGAAAAAATGAGCAAATTAAATAACAAAGTCGCTGTCATCACCGGAGGCAGCAGCGGTATTGGCCTTGCCACCGCCCGACGCTTTATCGCAGACGGCACCCAGGTCATTATCACCGGACGTAACCAGAGCGCACTGGATGACGCAGTCGCCGAACTCGGTAATCAGGCAACTGGTATTCATGGCGATGTAGCAAATCTTGAAGATCTGGATCGGCTGTTTGCCCAGGTACAGGAACAGTTCGGTCGTGTGGACGTGCTGTTTGCAAATGCGGGTATTGCACCACTTGGTCCGTTCGAGGAAGTGACCGATGAGCACTTCAACCGTCTGTTTAATACCAACGTTCGCGGCCTATTTTTCACCGTTCAAAAAGCCTTGCCGCTACTCTCGGAAACGGCATCGGTCATTCTCAACGCCTCCGTCGTTGCCCAGTCCGGACTACCAAACACAAGTATTTATTCGGCCACCAAAGCAGCAGTTCGTTCACTTGGACGTACGCTTGCAGCGGAACTCTCACCTCGCGGCATACGCGTCAATGTCGTCAGTCCGGGACTCATTGAAACGCCGTTCTGGGGAAAAGTCGGTTTGAGTCAGGACGAAGTTGACGCATTCGGTGAGCAGGTAATTCAGCAAACACCGTTAGGTCGCCCGGGTAAACCCGAAGAAATCGCCGCGACCGTCGCGTTTCTCGCTTCCGATGATGCGAGCTATTTCACCGGTGCCAATCTCGTCGCTGACGGTGGAATGGTTCAGGTCTAGTAAGCCGTCTGCAAAACAAATAGAGGAGTAATCACCATGAACAATGTAGCTACAAATGTAAACGAGTATGAAGTTATCACCAAGGTGGTTCAGCGCTATATCGATGGTGCCAGAGCCGGTAGTGGCAACATCATGAAACCCGCATTCCACAATAATGCAAATATCTTCGGTTATATCGGCAATGAATTATTCGCCGGCCCCATCCAGCAACTTTTTGACTGGAACGACAGCAATGGTCCAGCAACTGGAATTGAAGCACAGTTCGCCAGTATCGACCTTGTTGACACAGTTGCTACCGTGCGACTTGAGCTTAACAACTGGACAGGAAACCGATTCACCGACTTGTTCACGTTATTAAAAGTCGACGGTCAATGGAGAATCATGAATAAAGTTTTCCATCTGCATTCTGATCACTAATCAATCCAAACTAATTAAGGAGTCCGCAATGAACTGAACAAAAAACAATTTCGACGCCTACAAATTTTATATTAACTTTCAGGAGAAACCTTATGAATACTAAATCAATCTTAATAACCCTATTACTCTGGGCTGGAATCGTCGCAGGTGCATCTGCTGCTAACAGTACTGCTAACAGTACAACAGGTGTTAGTGGTTATGACCTGGTGTCTTATCAAACCAGCAAGCGCCCGATTCGGGGTAATGGGCATTTCGTTGCCGTTCACAACGATGTGAGCTATCTGTTTGCCAATAAGAAAAACATGACGACTTTTAAACAAAACCCGCAGAAGTATTTACCTGCTTACGGTGGATACTGCGCCTTTGGTGTATCTGTTGGTAAAAAGTTCGTCGGTGATCCAGAAGTCTGGCGGGTAATAAACGGAAAACTTTATCTGAATCTGGATACGAGTATCCAGGACCAGTGGTTTAAGGATATCCCGGGGCGTATCAAGACCGCAGATGTTAAATGGCGCAGTATAAAAAATACAGCACCTGGCCAACTTTAAAGTACGAAATGAAGGGAGCAAACTAAAAACTTGCTCTCTTCATTGATTTACAAACTTATCGAACAACAGGCGACACCCTGCAACAGACATCCCAAACTAATTTAGGAGACTACAATGAACTTAACAAAATATAATTTCGACGACTACACATTTTCGAAACAACCTGACTACCACGAACCAACCGTACGCAAAGCGTTCGCCAAAGCCGTTCCATTAAGAACAGTTGTGATCTATTGCTATGACCCACGCGCTATTGGTATTCCAGACGCAGTCGCTAAAGAATTTGATGAGGTTTATCCCGGTGATGTAATCACTGACGAGCAGGGAAATAAAATCGCCTCAACCACAACTCTTTTTGAAGTTGTAGTCGCGGGCGGCCGCGCGGTAGATGCACGTCGCTCTGTCACCGTAGCACAACACCTGTTCGGTATCAGGAACATTGTCATCGTCCATCACACCCATTGTGGTGCAACTTCGTTCACCGCTGACGGTATTATTAATACCCACAAGCACGAACATGGCAAGGACATTTCCAACCTCTACGAACGGGAAAGCATTTGCATCAGTGACTACCTCTCCTCTCTGGAGCACGATACCCAGCTAATGAGAAATTCTGACGGAACATCGCCAGACGTCAATATCTATGGTTATGTCTACGACATTGACACGCATAAGTTATCGCGTATTGTTGAAGACGTTGGTACTGGCAACAACCGACAAAGCGCCTGAAAGATTCACCCTGTAATCCCTAGCGCGGCAGACATACATAAACCGATGAAGTGTAAAATGATATGAGCAACATATTATCCTGGGCCATCGAAGGAAAAACTTTTAAAGACGGTAGCTCACTCTCCGACTGGATTAAGATTTATCAGAGTCCGGACTGGCACTGGCAATACGAAGGCTTTGAGTTATCTTTCACCATCTACGAACACGATGGACAATATTGGAAACTCTACCATTCGCGTTACGTAGAACCGAACGATAATGACTACACCTACGATTATGGCGGGCAAGCATGCCGCATGTTGCTGGTCGAATATTGCACCCAGTGCCGCTCACCTCATACCTCCATGCTGAAATGCGAGGGCGAGGAAGAGTGGATTCGAACCTACGAGTACGACCCTGGGATTCACAAGATTCTCAAAGCCGGTGAGCGCAATGATAAATACGGTGAACCTTATGAATCTAAATCTTAATAAAATAATCTGATTAAAGGGCTCTACCGCTTTAACTAATTATCAGAAATTACACGTTGATTCATAGGTCCTCCTTGCGCGCTTAACTTATAAGTTAAGTTGCGTTTTTTTCTGATAGCTCCCCTATTAACCAGTTTTGAAACACAACCACTTTACGAAGATCCTTACTAAAAGGAGATGGTAATAAATAGTAAGTGAGCCCAGGTAAGAAACACTCGTCTTTGTATGGCTCTAGCCAATTTTGTTGCAAATAAGTTTGAACTAACACTGAACTGACAAGTGCGACTCCCTGCCCAGCCAATGCCGCCTGAATAACATGATGCTCCTGGTCAAAGGAACGAATTTTCGGATTGTCTATGCCTACATCATATTTCTGCAACCATTGCTTCCAGGCAACTAAAGGCAAACTCTTATTTTGCCATTGAGTTTCTATAAGTGTTGCATCCTTTAAACTTTTACACCCATTAAGATAGTTTCGGGTCGCATATACTCCAAAATATTCAGTGACTAATTTTATAGTATTAATATCTTGCTCATCATATTGCCCGTACCGTATAGCCAGATCGATACGCCGGTCATTCTGTAAATCGTCGAGTTGTTCTCCTGTTCTTATCGCCACTTGAATTTCAGGATGAAGTTTTTGAAAACGTGCAAGCCTTGGAACTAACCACATGGCAGCAAATGATGATGTTGTGGCGACATTCAAAACAGTTTGAACTCTAGATATATCCTCAAGTGAAGATGCTATTTGTTGTAATGCTTGATAGGAGGCCTGTGCAAGTTGAAGCCCTTCCGGAGTCAAAGCTATTGCTCGAGTTTTGCGTTCAAATAGAAGGGTTCCTAGCTTTTCCTCTAAGTTACGAATCTGATGCGATACCGCAGTCGGTGTGACATGTAATTCATCTGCCGCAGCCTTGAAACTGCTTAATCTTGCAGCAGCCTCAAACACCCTGATGCTATTTAGTTGAGGTAAATGAGAAAACATTTTTACAACCTACAGATGATTTTTATTCACTTGTAAGTGAAATATTACCTTTTGTCAAGCACTTAACTAAATGCATAATTGTTTCCAACCAGCAAGATTCTTTTCTTATAAAGAGGATTTTATGACTACTATTCTACATATCGACTCAAGTGCGCGTAAGCATCGATCTATTTCGAGAGCCTTAGCTAAGAAGTTTACAAACCAATGGCGTGCACAATATCCAACAGATAAATTCATCTATCGTGATATTGGCAGAGCACCTCCTAACTTCATTTCTGAAGAATGGATAGCAGCTGTTTTCACATCCGACGAAAAAAGAACAGATGAACAGAATTCATTACTGGTGTTATCTGATATGTTAATCAAAGAGTTAGCTGAAGCGGAGATTATATTAATATCAACGCCGATGTATAACTACGGTATGCCTGCTTCGCTCAAAGCATGGTTTGACCAAGTAATCAGAGTCGACAAAACCTTTACCTTTGATTTAGACCGTGGAGACTTTCCATTGGAAGCAACTATGTCGGGTAAGACTCTGGTACTCCTGACCTCATGTGGTGAATTTGGCTTTGAAGTAGGTGGAGTCAGGGAAGAAATGAACCATTTAACCCCGCATATTCGTTCTGTTAGCAAATACCTTGGAGTGGATGAGCAACATGAAATAAGGGTTGAATACCAGGAGTTTGGTGATCAACGGCATACTCAGTCTATCGATAATGCCTATTTGGCTATTCCAAAAGTTATTAAACAGATTGCTGAAAAATATTGCTTGGGTGACTAACTACAAATAGGTGTCCTATTTGACGCAATTAATTACGTCATCAGCTACAAAGGAATCCCTAGAAAAAAACTACCTCTCCCAGACCGGGAGAGGCAAGAAGAAAATGTTGATTACTACCCATCAATATCGAATAGATCTTCAAGTTCTGCTGCTTCTTTGGCACTTAACATGCCGTCGTTGTCTTTATCCATTTTTAAGAAGTTCATCTGCACATAGGTAACCAGTTCTTCTGACGTTACCATACCATCGTGATTGAAGTCTGCGACGTTGTGCTTGCTGCCGGCAACTGCAGTGCCCATGCCTAATGTCATCATGGCTGAAGCACTTACGATTGCTATTAGATTTGCTGTTTTGTTTTTCATGATCGTTCTCCGATTATGTTGTTAATAATTAGTAACCTTATTTTCATATATAAATATCGGTTACATCTGGGGGACTCGGGTCAGGTTTAACCCGTTTATCTCCTCTCCTCGGCACTCTTTGTTAAGAGCCTCGGGGAGAACAGACATTTTCATGTCGTTCTCACTTTTCATTAAAAGTATCGTTTTATGTGCTCATCTAAACTAGCTTTACCTGCGCCGCTTAATAACAGAGGTAAAAACAGGATTAAATATATCAATGGTAGTTTGTAGCCGTTATCGCAAACGTTGTAACCACTACCGCCATGCACACTTACCCATGCAACTACATCTAGTATGATGAGTGTCGCTGCGGTGAAACGTGTGCCTAAACCTATGACCAGTGCGATTGCGCCCAGCAGTTCTGCCCAGGTTGAAACGAACCAGCTTATATCGGTTGGTATTACGTTAAATGGAAAAGGAAAGTCGTCCTGTATCTGGGCAAACCAGTTATCACCGTTAAACTTAACCACGCCGCTTTCCCAAAATTCGAAGGCGAGGAACAATCGCAATATGAGTAAGGAAAGGTACTCACCGGCTGCGCCCAGTTTTTCATAAATGTCTTTTATTACATTGATTACGATATTCATCAGGCATCTCCTGCATTTAATGTGTTTACGTTCTGTTCAGCTTCATTCTGTAAATGTCGTTTAACTCCCACACGGTATTGTTCGTCATGATCCGCATAAAGATCATCCAGTGAACGGGTTATGCCCGCTTCGGTAACAATACGTGCATGCATACGACGCAGTTGTCTTGGTTCATTAACACCACATGAGTGAGCCACTACCCCTACTTCGTACGCCATATTTTTTGCGTAGTTTTTAACGCGCAGGGACTTTTCTT
>Ga0209633_10005729_pt1 | contig 10812 bp, 12 predicted proteins | sample Cruoilmetagenom1_FD_187290 | JGI IMG/M metagenome (GOLD analysis project Ga0209633, IMG submission 187290) | Oil polluted marine microbial communities from Coal Oil Point, Santa Barbara, California, USA - Sample 1 (SPAdes) (version 2) | ecosystem: Environmental > Aquatic > Marine > Oil seeps ... | reverse complement strand
TGCCAGCCCCCACCGCCGCCGCTTCGCTCTGGCACCTCCCCCGCTAAAGCGGTGGAGGAATTTAAAAGAAAATAAATCACGAAATCACCTCAACGCCGCCCATATAGGGCACGAGTGCTTTGGGCACCGTGATGCTTCCATCTTCGTTTTGATAATTTTCCAGCACGGCCACCAGCGTGCGCCCAACAGCCAGCCCCGACCCATTAAGCGTATGAACAAAGCGGTTATCTTTTTCGGCGTGTTTATAGCGGGCATTCATACGCCGCGCTTGAAAATCCCCGCAATTGGAAACAGAGGAAATCTCGCGGTAAGTGTCTTGGCTAGGGAGCCACACTTCGATGTCATAGGTTTTGCGCGCGCCAAACCCCAAATCACCCGTACAAAGCTCGATGACTTTATAAGGCAGCTCCAGCCGCTTGAGGATTTCTTCCGCGCAGCCAATCATCCTCTCATGCTCCGCTTCGCTGTCTTCGGGCCTCACGATAGACACCATCTCAACTTTATTGAACTGATGTTGCCGTATCATCCCCTTAGTATCGCGGCCCGCAGAGCCGGCCTCGGAGCGGAAACATGGCGTATGCGCGGTGAGCCGCATAGGGAGTTTGTCTGCGTCCATGATGCTCTCGCGCACTGTGTTAGTAAGGGAAACTTCGGCGGTTGGGATGAGGTAATGTTCTGCTGTCGCTGTATTATTGTGAGTATCGACAGAATTAATCATTTCATTCGCGCTCGTGTTTGCCGCTTTGTACTGTTTCATATGTTTTCTTGCAGCGGCAGGGTTGGTTTTTTGGTATTTTTCCCATCCACCATTGTTATCGGCTATCACCTCAAAGCTTTTCCTCACCCTAAATGCTTCCATCATTTTATCGAAAAACTCAAAATTGAAGCTAGTTGTCCCATATAAATCTTCAGAAAATTTTGGAAGTTGTCCCGTTCCAAACAAAGCTTTTGGCTTGACAATATATGGCGGAACAACTTCCGTATACCCATGTTCTTCCGTTTGAATATCAAGCATCAGTGCGGCGAGCGCTCTATCAAGCCGCGCCAATTTTCCGCTCAGCACCACAAAGCGTGCGCCGCTCATCTTGGCGGCGGTTTCGAAATCCATCATGGGGGCGTTGGGAGCTTTTAGGGCCGCGCCGAGGTCGTCATGGGCTTTGGGTTTGAAATCGAATTTGCGGGGTGTGCCCCATGTGCGCAAATCGACATTTTCGTCTTCGTCCGCGCCCTCTGGAACGCTGTCATGGGGCAGGTTTGGCAGGCTGGCGAGTAGGTTCTCAAGCACGCCCTTCTCTGCCGCAATTTGCTCGCCCATCATAGCGATAACGTTTTTCGCGCCGGCCACTTCTGTTTTCAGGCGTTCGGCTTCTTCTTTATCGCCGCGCCCCATGGCCGCGCCGATTTGCTTAGACGCCGCGTTGCGGGCCGCCTCGGCCTCTTGCTGCACTTTTTGTGCTTGGCGCACGAGAATATCTTTATCCAAAATAGTTTTAGACTGTGGCTCCATCCCCCGCTTTGCCCACGCTGCGTCGTAGATTTCGGGATTTTTGCGTATGGCTTTAATGTCGTGCATTTTTCGTCTCTTGTTGTGATTTGCCCTGCTATAGCGCGGCGGCGTGGGAGCGGCAAGCTTTTGATGAACACATACCCCACATTCCAGTTCCCGGGCTTGACCCGGGATCCAGTGTGGCAAACACAGCGCGGCCAGTTACGCTCTGGATCCGGGTCAAGCCCGGGAACCGAAGAGAGAAGGCGGAGGATTACATCCCCCGCTGCGTCATCAAATAAGTGGCGAAACTGGCCAGCCAGTGGGAGCCGCTATAATGGGCGTCGGTTACGGCGGCGAGACCTGTATCGCGGTGAATGGCAGCAGCTGAAACAAGCGAGGCGATGCGCGGATCACCTTCGGGCAAAGCCGCCGCGATATTTTCTAGGTTCCAAGCGCGGGATAAATTGACCCCGTCTAAATGCACAAGTTTGCCATCGCTAGCATCCTTAACAATGCCGGGCGCGAGCCAATCAAAACTACCATCCGTTGGTAGGCCTGGCATAAATCCAGTGAGCCAAACCGCAAATTCCTCTTGCGGCAAGACGCGGCGCATGAGGTCCGCTTCCATCAAGCACGGCGACAAAAAATCCTCCCCGCTAGGCTCATAGGCCAGCGGGCAGTTTTTATCATTAATGTGATAATCGCGGGCGCGCGCCACGATCAAAGCTTCCATTTCCGTGTCTCCGCTTTCGCGGGCCCAGTCTAGCATTAAGCCAAATGCGAAAGCCGATTGGTTATGAGTACCAAGCCGTATGGGATAGGCCAGTTTGGGCATCCACGTTTTCAGCCGCGCTACAATCACCGCTTCAAGCGGCTCTAGGGTTCTTAGCCATATCTTGGCCTGCGGGTCATCCCATTCACGTAATTCCGCCGTTAATTGCAGATACCACGCAAGGCCATATGGACGCTCATAAGAGCCGCGCACGGGGCTATCGAAATAGGCCATTTCAACCGCGATATTTTCAGGTGTGAAACTCTGGTTCAGCTTGGCGATTGCCTCTGCGCGCCACGGCGCGTCCTTTTCGCCCACATGCAGCAGGCGCACCAATAGCCAATGACCATGTACGGACGAGTGCCAATCAAAGCAGCCATAAAAGGCAGGGTGGAGTTGACTGGGCGTTTTCGCGTCCGCGTCGCTGCTCATGGTGTGGCCAATTTTGTTGGGGTATTCCTTATGGACACAGTTTAGTGCCAGCTTGGAGAAACGCGCTTCAAGAGCGGGGGTAAGCTCAGTGGCGCTCGCCAAAACGGGTTGGACGTTTGGGGCGGGTTGCACAGGCTGCGTAGCGGCGTCCTGTTTTTGACAGGAACTTGTTATGGCCGCAACGACAAATACGCCCGCTAAATAAACCGAATATCTAAATTTCATAATCCCCTCCATATCATATGAAGCCTAGGGGAAAATCACTTAGACCTAAAGGAAAAACTAGTCGTCACCCTCGTCGCCAAAGCCCAGCTTTTTCATTTTCTTAATACTAGGTATAGGCATAAGTTTATAAACACCGCCTTTGACAGATAAACCTTCTGCGCCAAGGGTTTGCAATTGAGCTATACTCACAACCGATAAGCCTGCAAACTCTTCCACTATAAGACCATCAACTTGCGCTCCATTTTTCATCGCAAAAATGCTAAGTGGCTCGGCAGCAATCGCTACTTCAGTATCGAAATTCGCAACGCCGATATGGGTCAGTTTTGGCACCATAACAGACATTGGGCCGCCAAATAATTTTTTGTAGTGGGTTTTGCCGTCCTTTAGTCCGTCCTCAAGTTCTGCGAGTGTGTGTAGGCCAGATCCATTGTTATAAAAAACATTGAAATCAACGCTGAAATTAAAACCGACCTTTTCGTCAGGGGCCGCGGCCTTTGCTTTACTTTGGAAACACATGCTTCCTTTTTTATCAAAACTCGCAATTTTTTCGAAGGCATCTACATAACCTTCATAGCCAAGGGTAAATTCGGTTTCGGTGCCATCTTTATCGCGAAAGAATAGCCGATCTGGCGGCGTTTTACCCTCACTGACGATGATCTGCAAACTCGGTATCGTATTTACTGTATCGAGCTTCTCCGCTCTCAAGTCTGCGAAAACTTTGGCTTTTTTGACGATTTTTTTGACCTTGATACAGCCAATTCCCGCCGCTTTGTCACCAGCTTCCGAGGCATAGCTAGAGCTAGTTATTAGCAAAAGCGCTGCGCAAATAGATAATGATTTTTTCATAAGACCTCCCAAGCATTCCTTAGCTGCATACGAGCCAGTACTTTTCCTGACCAGTGAAAACTTGGTAATTTACCAGTCACGACTTTAGTCTCGACATGTCAGCAGACGTCACTTATAGACGAAGCATGATAAAAACCTGCACAATACGTAAAATTATCTTATTGTCGCTCATAGGCGCGCTAGGGCTTAGCGCGTGCGGCATTCGCGGTGACCTTGAAACACCCCCGCCACTTTGGGGTGATAAAGACAAGCAGGCCGAGCCTAAAAAAACAGAAAAACAGGAACAGCAGAGCGATAATTAGACTTTCGCTTCAGGTTCATCTTTCGCCTCAGGTTCATCTTCGTTTATACGTTTTTTCTCGATTAGGCGCACACTTATAATCGAAATCTCGTAAAGCAAGTAAATCGCGCCACCTAGCACGAGCTGCGTAATCGGGTCTGGCGGTGTCACAAACGCTGCAAAAGCTGCAATCCCAACTATAGCATAGCGGCGGCCTTTTTTAAGCGCGTTCGCGCTAACCACTCCAATCCTGCCTAACAAGGATAGAATGACAGGGAGCTGAAATGACAAGCCAAATGCAATAAACAGTGTTGTCGCAAGTCCCAAATATTCACTGACCTTGGGCAGTAAAGACACACTCGCGCCCGTGCTAAAATCTTGTTGCTGCTTAAGACCGAACTCAAGCACATAGGGGAAGACATAGAAAAACACCATGCTCGCCCCCACCATAAACAATATCGGTGAGATGATAAGATAAGGCAAAAATGCACCTTTTTCATTCTTATAAAGGCCGGGGGCTACGAACCGATAAACTTGATAGGCAATAACGGGAAACGCCAAAATCATCCCGCCAAACAGTGCAAGTTTCAATTTTACAAAGAAAAATTCTAGCACTTGCGTATAGATAAGATCGCCATCAAGGGCTGCTTTCCCTTCCTTGATCAAGTCTTCACTCACATTTGCCACTGCTGTTTCAAATGGCTGCACAAGAAAATCGAAAATGGGGCGTACAAATAAAAGGCAAATGGCAAACCCGATAATGATAGCCAAGATCGAATAAATCAGGCGCGTGCGTAGCTCTTTCAAGTGATCGAGCAATGGCGCGCGGCTACCTTCAACCTCATCAAGTTTTGCGTCTCCTTCAAGCTTAGCTGTCATCGCCGCTCTCTTTTTTAGACGATTTCGGTTTAGCAGTTTTTGGCGCGGGCGTTTGTAAGTCTCCGCCTTCTTTTAGATCGCGGTCTAGCGCGCGCATTTCATCCTCGAACGCTTTATCAGACAGGCTTGACATGTCGCCCATGGATTTTAACTCGTCGATTTCGCGGCGCAGCTCCGCCATTTCCTCGTCCGCGCCAATGTCAGAAAAAGCGTCTTTAAACTCTTGGCCCATCGCTTTTATGCGGGCAACAAGCCGCCCAGCCGACCTCATCATTTTGGGTAGGTCTTTGGGCCCAACAACAATTAGCGCCAGTATAGCAATCACCAAAATTTCTGCAAAACCTAGTTGCGGGATCATAGCCGCGCGCTCTTATCTTATTTTTTCTTGTCTTTAGGGGGCGTAACGTCGATGGCTTCATCAGCGGCATCTGTGTCAGCTTCGGGGTCGTCTTTCAGGCCTTTTTTAAAACTGTTTATACCTTTGGCAACATCGCCCATAATTGACGAAATTTTCCCTCTACCGCCAAATAAAACGATAAACAAAACACCGACAACTAAAATTTGCGTCCAGCCTAAAGCCATAATATTCTCCTCAAGGGCACCTGCCCTTCCCTCTCTTTACGCGCTTATATCTTAATCATCAAGGTCTGGAGTCTCATCATCTGCCATAAAGTCCATGACAAACTCGCCGTCATCTTCTTCCTCAATGGGGTCTTCATCTATTGCGAGTGAAATCATCGGGGTTGGCATCTCAAAATCTTTAGGAAGGCGCGAGTCGAGAAGCCCCGCCGCTTTCAGCTCATCACGGCCAGGTAAATCCGTAATTTGTTCTAGGTTAAAATGCGCCAAAAAACTTTCCGTAGTACCGTATGTAACGGGCCGCCCTGGTGTGCGCCGCCGCCCGCGCAGGCGTATCCAGCCCAGCTCCATAAGCACATCAATCGTGCCGCCCGAGACGCTAACCCCGCGTACATCTTCGATTTCAGGGCGCGTCACGGGCTGATGATACGCAACAATAGAGAGGGTCTCCAGCGCCGCCTTTGATAACTTACGGGGTGTTTCTTTGATGTCCAGCAAATGCCCTTCTAGGTCAGGCGCAGTTTGGAACCGCCAACGGTCTGCCACATGCACAAGGTTAACCCCGCGCCCCGCATAATCACGAGCAAGGCGCGCGAGCAGTACGCCTACATCACAATCTTCGGGCATACGTTCTCGCAAGGTCTGCACGTCAATGGGCTCTATAGCTGCAAATAACAAAGCTTCGAGGAGGCGCAAATCCGCAGCCATGTCCTCGTCGCCTTTGGTATTTAGCCGCTCATTTAAGCTAACGACATCATCATCAATTCCAGACGCTGCTATTTCAACGCGCGAGCTTTTTTTCGTCATTTTATCAGTCATTATTAGTCTCATTTTTCCCCGAATTATCCGTCTCGGTTTGCAGTTTCCCACGCAGATAAATCGGCGCAAATGCTTTCGTTTGTTTTAGTTCCAGCTTACCTTCTTTCGCAAGTTCAAGCCCAGCAAGCAGTGAGCTAGCCCGAATTGAGCGCATAGGCAGCGGCTTTGCAAAATCCTCTGGCGCTGGCAATAGATCATCCAAATTGACCCAGTCTTGGCACATGCCTTTAGAGAGGCCCATAGCGCGGAAAAGACGGCTTCGTGCCTCGTCTAGCGCCAACACTAATGGCTTTGGTAATTTGTGATTACGCATGATGGATTGAGAGCGTATCTCGCCATAGGCTTTAATCAGGTCGAATATTTCCGCTTGGTAAAGCGGCGACGTGCGTGAGCGCAATCCTTCCGGCGCGCCGCGTACAAATACGGACTGCCCTATGATGTGCAATTTATGCAGCCCTGCCCCCGCGAGACGCATAGCTTCGAGGCGCTGGAGCCTAAAGGCCAAATGCGCAGCCATTTCTTCTGCTTCTGGCAGTAATTCTTCACCCTCTAGGCTTGGCAATATCAGGCGCGACTTTAAGTAAGCTAGCCATGATGCCATGACTAGATAATCTGCCGCTAATTCAATACGCAGGTTTTGCGCTTGCTTGATAAATTCTACATATTGGTCGGCAAGTTCGAGAATTGACAAACGTGCCAAATCGACTTTTTGCATTCGTGCGAGTTCGAGCAGTAAGTGCAGCGGGCCTTCATAGCCGTCAATGTCAAGGATAAGCGCGTGCCCCTCCTCGGCTGCATCATCAACGGCTTCAAACTTTAAATCTTCTTGGAAATCATCACTCACGAGCGGGCTTCCAGTGTATTCATAAGGCTTTCGTATTCAGCAAGCCCTTCCGCTTTATCAAAATTGTCAATATGGTCACTCATATATTCGGCAACCCGCGCGCGGCGTAAAGCTTTGCCGCTCAATGGCTTAAGGCCCTTTGCCACATTCACCATAGCTGGCAATTTACCGGAACATTGCAAAGCAATATCACAGCCTGCAGCAAGAGTTTGCTGCGTAAGGCTCGTCAAGCTGCCCTTAAGCGCCTTCATGTCCAGATCATCACTCATGACAAGTCCGTCATAGCTCAGCTTACCGCGAACAATTTTAGACATAGCAGTTTTAGAAATTGTAACAGGCTTGTTTTTGTCAACTTGAGTGAGCAAAACGTGGGCTGTCATTGCCATAGGTGCCTGTGCAAGCGCTTGGAACGGAATAAAATCAGAAGCTTCCAGATCACTGATATCCGTATCTATAATTGGTAATGATGCGTGGCTATCCACCTTGGCACGGCCATGACCTGGAATGTGCTTGATGACAGGAACTACCCCGCCAGCAGTTAAACCCGCCATGCAAGCATTGGCAAGATGGTTCATGATGCTGGGATGCACGGAGAAGGCCCGATCCGAAATTATGCGGTGTGCGCCGCTTACCGGCAAATCTATCACGGGCGCACAATTGGCCGTTATACCAACGTCTCTTAGTTCCTGCGCGATAAGGCGAAAATTTAGCCAAACAGCACGCTTAGCTTTTTGCGGGCAATAATCATATAGTCTATCAAATTTACTGGCACGCGGCGCTTTGCGCCAATGGGGCTCTGCTAGCCTTTGAACGCGCCCGCCTTCTTGGTCAACGAAAATTAGCGCGTCACGCCCAACGCTTTCACGTAGCTCAGCACACAAACGCCTTACTTGCGTTGGCGTTTCAACATTGCGCGAGAATAGAATAAACGCCCACGGATTACAGTCGCGGAAAAACGCGGCTTCGCCCGCACTAAGGCTTGGCCCTGCGCACCCAAATATTGCCGCGCCTACACTCATTTTTTCTTCACAATGCAGTCTTGACCCTTTTCCTTCAGGCGTGAACATAAACGTTTCGCCGCTGCTTGGTCTTTGAGCCCGCCAACGCGCAGGCGGTAATAAATCCCTCTGTCTTCAAGATTTACCCGTTTAATATCTGCATAATGAGACGTTCCGATAATGCCGCTCATTTTAGTGGTAAGCCCGTCCCAAAGTTCCTCCGCTTGCGCTTTCGAGCGCACGGCGGCCACTTGCACTACATAATCGCCGCTTACGGCAGTGGGACGCGGGCGGGCAGTTGGTTTTGGCGCAGGTGAAACTGACGTAGCTTTGGGCGGCGCTGTGGATGTCGCTGTGGACGGCGCTGTTTCTGGTTCTTTTATGACGACATTAGCGGCGGGTTTCACAGGCGCAGATTGTGGTCTATTCATTGGCTGCTCAGGGCCAGGCATCGCGGTAGATGGTTTATCGACATTTGTGCCATTAGCCATGCCGTAAACTTCGATTTTTTGATTGGGAGTTTGCTCACCTCCAGGATCTTCTGGAACCGTTTTATAAGGCTCATTATCAGCGAGAATACGCGGCGCATCTTCGCGTCCTCGCGTGCCATCAGAGAACAAAGTCATAAAAATAATTATGGCCACCACAGCGCAAGCACCTATCACGGTCAAAATAATCATGCCGCGCTTTCCAGATTGCTCGCGCACGTCAAATGGCTCTAATGCCTCCGTGTCCGAGCCTGGCAAATATGCGTTCTGCGGTTCGTTTTCCATGCTGGTTCCTTGCCTAGTTTTGCGCCGAATCACGCACTATGCGCGCCGACTATAGACGGATTTCATTCCCCTGCCTATATATGTATATTATGGCCTTTTCAGGGTTAACAAAAATTTTACATTTTAGCCTAGGCAGTAGATAGTTTTTTGTACGCTTCAATGGCGTAGCGGTCAGTCATCCCCGCTATATAATCGCAAATCACCCGCGCGGACATTTGCTCACCTGCGCATTGCTGCCTAAAATCAAGAGGGAGCAAGCTCTGATCTGCCATAAATAGTCCAAATAAGTCCTGCACAGTCTGCGCGCCTTGCGCCATTCTCTGGCTAACTTTTTCATGGCGGTACATATTGGCGAACAAAAACGCGCGCATGGGCGTTTCCTGCGTGCGAAATTCATCAGAAAACGCAATTATCGGCGCACTAAGATGGCGTATTTCATCGGCGCTTTGTGGGTTGTGCTTGCCAAGCCGCGCGCGGCTCTCTCGCAAAACATCTAAGACCATATAACCAATGAGATCGCGCACGGTTTCATGGATCAGGCGGTTTTCACTAATATCGGGATAGCGCGTACGTACATCCGCAAACGCACGGCCAATGAGCGGCACCTCTGATATATCATCAATAGAAAACAGCCCAGCGCGCAGCCCGTCGTCAATGTCATGATTGTTATAAGCAATATCATCGGCAAGCGCCGCAACTTGCGCCTCTGGGCCAGCAAATGTGCTTAGCTCTAACCCGCGCCAGTCCTTAAGCGCTGTCATCGCCCATGGCAGATCGTCCTCTGTGTGGTCTGCGTCTACCAATGGGCCATTATGTTTGGCGATACCTTCTAGGGTTTCCCATGTCAGGTTTAGCCCGTCGAACAAGGCGTAGCGCGCTTCTAGCGTTTCGATAACCCGCAGAGTTTGCGCGTTATGATCAAAACCGCCATAAGGCGCCATGACCTTTTGCAAAGCTTCTTCACCGCTATGGCCGAACGGTGGATGTCCCATATCATGAGCGAGCGCCAAACATTCCGCCAAATCCTCATCCAACCCCAGCACCCGCGCAATTGAACGTGCGATTTGCGCAACTTCCAAAGAATGTGTTAGGCGCGTGCGGTATGTGTCGCCCTCATGAGCCACAAATACTTGTGTCTTACCTTTAAGGCGGCGAAAGGCGGTAGAGTGGATAATCCGGTCTTTATCGTGCTGAAAAACCGTTCGTTCAGATGACGAAGTCTGCGTTACCGCGCGGCCTCTACTCTGGTCGGGGTCGGACGCATAAACAGCCCGCGGGCGTTTGCTGGAAAATGTATATGCTGTGCCCAATCCGTTCACCTTTATGTGTCATCATACGCCCAATGGCGTATTGATTCCTTACGCCACATACCTATATTAGAGTTATTCTTATAATCAAGAGCAGTTATGACCAGCACCAATATCACAATGAGCGCCTCGTGCGCCGCGCAAATCAACGCTATTATGGCCAAACAAGGCGAAGCCAAAATGCTGCGCGTAGCCGTAGACGGCGGCGGCTGCTCTGGGTTTCAATATGTATTTGATTTCGCCGATGCCCCTAATGACGACGACATGCTCATCGAGCGCGACGGGGCCAGCATAGTCATCGACGAAATTTCCCAAGAATTTTTAAAAGACTCCGAAATTGATTATGTCAACGAACTTATCGGTTCCGCATTTAAAATCCACAATCCCAACGCCACAGCCAATTGCGGTTGCGGGACGAGCTTCTCGGTCTAGCTAAACACCTAAAACCTAACAGCATGTGATAATGCCTTGCCGAACCGTAGCCTACATAATAGGCGAAGGCTGGTGGGTGATAACGGGATCGAACCGCTGACCCTCTCGGTGTAAACGAGATGCTCTACCATCTGAGC
>Ga0209633_10005728_pt1 | contig 10814 bp, 11 predicted proteins | sample Cruoilmetagenom1_FD_187290 | JGI IMG/M metagenome (GOLD analysis project Ga0209633, IMG submission 187290) | Oil polluted marine microbial communities from Coal Oil Point, Santa Barbara, California, USA - Sample 1 (SPAdes) (version 2) | ecosystem: Environmental > Aquatic > Marine > Oil seeps ... | reverse complement strand
CCTCCTGACTCGAGACCAGCTGCGGCGAATAGATGCTCAGCAGATCGGTCCCTTTTTTGACCCACTCCCCGGTCTTGTCGATTCTCAGCTTTTCGATCCAGCCTTCCGTTTTCGGGTGCAGACGCGCCAGCCGCTCTTCGTCGAAGTCGACCCGTCCGACCGCCCGGATGGTGTGCGACAGCGTGGATCGTTTGGCGACCGCGGTGCGCACCCCGATGTTCTGGACCGTCACCGGATCGATCGTAACCGTGCCCGGCGGCGTGTCGCGCACCTCACCATCCGCATCGGCGTGGATGGGAACATAATCCATCCCCATCGCATCTTTCTTTGGCGTTGGTGAAGTGACGGATGGATTCATCCGACTGCGGTAAAAGAGGATCTTGCGCTGCTTCGGCTCCTGCCCGGTTTCACCCGATACCCGTTCGGTTCCATCCGGCAGCAGAATGGCGAGCCGATAGCCGCCGGCGATACCCAGCACGAGCATGACCAGGGCGACCACAACAATCTGCTTATTCATCGACCCCCTCCTCACCGATGATCTCCTCCTCGCCGACCGCGGCGATCAGCCGGGCCAGCGCCTGGTTCGCTTCGGAGAGCACCCGCCAATAGCGGATTTCATAGTTATAGAGCGTGAGCTGGCTGCCGACCAGATTGAGAAAGTCCACTTTATTGACCTGGTAACCGGCGAGCATCGAGGCGACCGTCTGTCGTGCCTGGGGAATAATGCCGGTCTTGAATAGGACCGACTGCTCTTTCGCCCGTTCGTAATCGGCCAGAGCGGACGAAATCCGCGCCCGAACCTGATCCCATTCATCTTTGAGGGCATAGTTCCGCTGCAGCAGTTCGCTGTTGCGTTGATCGACCGCTTTGGCCTGTTTACGGTAGGCGAACAGCGGTACGGTCATACTCAATTTAAGGCTCAAAAAATCAGCCTTGGTTCCTGTGCGCGGCAGCGGGTTGTCACCGCTGCGAAAGCCGTACGACGCACCCAATTTGAAATCGGGGTAATATTCCCTCTTCGCCAGGTCGACACGAGATCGAGCCGCCTGGATCGTGTTTCTCTTCCGCGCCAGCAATGGGCTCGATGCCTCCGCTTTCCGGTACAGCACCGATACAGAGATAATATCAGCCAGCTGCCCATCGATCTCATGGGGCAGCTTGAGTGGGCTGTCCGCCGGCCGGGCCAGCAGCGCATTGAGCCGTGCGGCCTCGCTCCGCCGCAGTCCGACGAGCTTCAACTCCTGATCCAGCAATTTGGAGAGTTCGAGCTGCGCCAGCAGGACGTCCTGCTGCAGCCCGTTGCCCACTTCGTACTTGACCTGCGCGATTTTGACGAACTGGCGCAGCAGCTCCTGGTTGCTTCTGATGATTTGCACCGCTTGATCCAGATAGAAGAGCAGCCACCAGGAGGTCTTCACGTCACGGATCAGACGCAGACGGGTTTCATCCACATCGTTCGAGGCCGCTTCGGCCTCGAAACCCGCCGCTTCCTCTTTGAGCCCGAGCTTGCCCGGAAAAGGAATCACCTGACTGACGCCCAGCTGCAGCTGGGTCATCGGCTCCTGTGAGGTATCGAACGTATCGGTGGGTAGATTCAGCGCATTGAAATCGATGACAGGGTCCGGCAGTGTGCCGACCTGGGATGGAATCGCCGCCATCGCTTCGGAACGGGCATGCATCTCGGCCAGGTCCGGATTGTCTTTGAGCGCCAGCGAAACGGCCACTTCGAGCGTCAGCGGGGGATCTGCGGCAGGGTCGGCGGCAAGCGCCCAAGCGGTCGGCACGATCAGCAAAAAGGCGAGCATAACCGGGCGGCTGCACCCTATAGGGGTGGATGATGAGTGTTCACCGCCGTTCTGAAAGCCCGGTCGGAAACGAAAACGAAAAAAATGTGTGGGTGTGTGGAAAATCCTATGGCTGTTCCCGACCACACGCTTTGAATAAAAAGACATAACACCCTCGAGAATGAGAATCGTAATAGTTTGCGTCGACATTCGTTGACGCCGGCATCGATGTTTCAGAGGGTGTGGCGGAGCCGGAAAACAGGGCTCAGGGAACAGGGATCAGACCAGATAAGTCTGTTCCCTGAGCCCGGATTCCCGAATCGGACGCGCGGCACTGGCCGCACCCTCTCTCAGAGGATGCGGATGGGCGGTTCCAGTTCAGGCACAAACGCCCGGCCGTTGAGGTTCGCCCGAAAAGAAAGGGAATGTTGGTTTGATAAAAGAGAGGGGGTAAAGCGAATCGCTCCGGTCAATCCCAGGCCGCCGCACAAATGAAAGACGCAGGTGCTGCCTGTATGACAGCTGACATTCCCGTGGTCGCCGTGCCCGTCCGTCTCCTGCTCACGGTCCACCACCAGCATCATTGCCGGATCATCCGCTGTCACTGAAGCGGATGTGGCGCGCCCGCTTTTGGAATGGCTCGATTCCAGACAATCGGCGAACGCACTCATCACCGGAGAGAGCCCGATGAACAGTATCAGTAACAGTGCGATGTTTTTTCTTGCCATAGTGATCGTTGATTGGATTACTGCTCAATAGCTTAGCAAAAAACCCCGGAATCCGTAAAAAAACCTGTATCTGTTTACCACGATAAAGAACAGGAAATTATGGCCTGTTTCCTAACTTCTGATTTCTGACTTCTGGCTTCGGCGTCAAGTCCCGCTGCCGTTCTGACCCGACAAGGCATCGATCACAGAACAATGGTCAGAAGAGCGATCACTCTGACACGCCTCGATCAGATCGGTCAAAACTTGTCGCATGGCCTTCAGATCGCTGATCTGTTGATCGATTTTGTCGCGCTTCTGTTCGGCCAAGGTTCGCACATCGGTACAGTGGCCATCGCCGAGCGACAGCAGTTCGGAAATCTCCTTGAGGGTGAAGCCGAGCTGCTGCGCACGTTTGATAAAACGGATACGGGCGATGTCATCAGCGGGATAGTGTCGAAAGCCATAGGCCGGTTTGTCCGGCTCCTTCAGCAAACCGACGCGCTGATAATAGCGAACGGTTTCCACATTCACCCCTGCCTTCTGAGCCAGTTTGCCGATTGTGAGCCTCATTGCCGCCGCCGTCGAAGGAATCCCGGGAGTGACGACTAGCCGCGTGCCGGGTCGCCCGGGGAGCCCGCCAGCGGCTCACCGCCGCGGGCGAAACACTCCTGTTCGGACACATAGATATAGCCCTTGCCACGGCATGCGTTCTGACCGTTGCAGGCGTTGAAGGCGGTGCCGCAGGCGGTGGTCCCTTTGCAGGAATTGATGCCCCAGCAGGCAATATCCCCCTCTTCGGCTTTCGGGGCATAGGCGTCCACCGATCTGTACAGCCCGTAGAAAACACCGGCGGCCGCCACGCTGATGGCGGCCCCGGTCATCAACCGCCGTTGGCTGTCGATCGTTTCGGTGGATTCTTGTTCGGATTCCAGCTCGGGTTCGCAGACCACTTCGGCACATGCCTTGGCCTGCCGGCCGATGACAAAGTCCCAAACGGCACCAATAAGAAACAGAGCCAAGCCCAGGTAGATCGCCCAGTTCTGCGGAGAAATGCCGATCACAGTAAACCACAGGCCCACCGTGCTGACAAGCGCCCCGGCACCGCTCAACCCAAACGGCAGCATCGCGTCCGCGGCCGCCGCTTCGTGTCGCCTGGCGGATCGGTAAAGCATCCACAGGCTAAAACCGATGAAGCCCACGAAGATCGGAAACAGATAGGCGTCCTGGATCAAAAAACCCAATCCGACGGCGCCGACCGCGCTTAGAACGACCGGAACGCCCAGGCAGCAGGCGGCGGCAATCGCGGCGCCGAACAGACTGAAAAACTGTCCGAATTTCTCTTTCATTTCATCACTCCTCAGTCAGACGTCAGGAAGCATACTACGATTTTCTGTCCTCTGTCTTCTCATCCGGCACAGCAGGAAAGCTGCTTGACGTCCTTGGTGAAGGTCTGAGCGCACAGCTTGATACCCTCGACCATGGTCAGGTATGGGAAAAGCTGACCCGCCAACTCATCGACCGTCATCCGGCTGCGCAGGGCCAGCACTGCTGTCTGGATCATCTCCCCGCCCTCGGGCGCGACGATCTGAACGCCGAGCAACTGCCCGGTATCCGCTTCCGCCACCAGCGTGACAAACCCATGCGTTTCAAAATTGGCCAGTGCGCGGGGCACATTATCCAGGGTCAATGTCCGGGTCTCGGTTTTGATATTCTGCGTTTCGGCCTCGGCTTCGCTCAACCCGACCGTGGCCACCTGGGGGTCGGTAAACATCACTGCCGGCATCGCCGATAAATCCAACGCGGCATCGCCGCCCGTCATGTTGATCGCCGCGCGGGTGCCAGCCGCGGCGGCAACATAGACGAACTGCGGCTGACTGGTGCAGTCCCCTGCGGCATAGATGTGGCTGACGCTGCTGCGCATGTGATCGTCGACCTCGATGGCGCCGGTCCGATCGATCTCCACCCCGGCCTTGTCCAGTGCCAGCGACTCGGTGTTCGGCAGACGCCCGGTCGCGACCAGCAGATGATCGCCTTTGATCTCACCCTGCTTGGCGTCGACAATAAACCGGCCGGTAGAGAAAAACCCTTTTTGATACCGGACCGCCTCTACCTGGGTATGGGTAAGAATGCGCATGCCTTCGGCTTCCAGTACCTTTTGCATTTCGGTGCCGATGGCCGGGGCTTCGCTGTACATGAGCGTGTGACGTGCCAGTAGGGTCACTTTGGAACCGAGTCGGAGGAAAGCCTGGGCCAGTTCCAACGCAACGATGGCTGAGCCGATCACGACCAAATGGTCAGGAAGCGTCGTACTCGCCAGAGCTTCGGCCGACGTCCAGTACGGCGTGCCGGCGAGTCCGGGAATCGGCGGCATCGCGGGCGACGAACCGGTCGCGATCAGAAACCGGTCGGCATGGATCTCGGTGTATTCGCCGTGCTCCTGATCCACGATCAAGGTGTGCGGGTCTTTGAAGCGGGCATCGCCATGCACCAGAGTCATCCCGGGCTGGGTTTTCAGGATATCTTCGTATTTGGCGGACCGAAGCTCATCCACCCGCGCCTGCTGCTGAGCCGCCAGCTTGGCGCGGTCGATCACCGGGCTTTGTTTGCGGATGCCGGTAAACGGATGCGATTGCTGCAGGTGGGCGATATGCGCCGCCCGAATCATGATCTTCGATGGCACGCAGCCGACGTTGACGCAGGTTCCGCCGATGATCGGCTGACGTTCGATCAACGTCACTCGGGCACCGGCTTCGATCGCCTTCAGACCGCAGGCGAACGCAGCGGAACCGCTGCCGATGATGGCGACGTGGAGTTGGTCGCCGCCCTCCTCCTTGCCGGTGGGCGATGTGGCGACCGGTTCTTGATCATCGACGGTACTCACCTGATAACCTTTTCCTTCGATTGCATCGATCAATGACGTCAGGCTGGTTTTGCCCCTGACCTTCAGTTCGCCCATTGCATCCGCATAGGAGACCTTGATCTGCACGCCTTTCATCCGGTTGAGGGCTTTTTCGATGCCGGCGGCACAGCTCGGGCAGGTCATCCCTTCGATCTTCAGTGTCTTGGTCCACATCCGGTTGGCTCCTTAACCGACGCAAAAGGCGCGCGGCAACATTTATCGCTGCCAGTTGGGCTTGACCGTCGACGGATAGCCCACATTGGTCGTTGCCGCCGTCAATGCCTCGACATTCGCCTGTTCCGGATCGAAGACCACCGTTGCCGTTTTCGCCTCGTAATCGACGCTGGCACTGGCCACGCCGGGAACCTTCTCCAGCGCTTTGCGGATTGTGATCCTGCACATCGGACAATCCATTTTCTGGACATCGAGTGTGACGGTCTGCATTTCAGTGGCCTGCGTCGCCGCTTTCTCCACCGCGGCAACGGTGGTGAAAGCCAGTGACAAAACCAATGCAGAGGTCAAAGCTAAAACGATCGATTTCATATCACTTTTCTCCTATTCGATAAAAAACGGGGCATACCAGGGAAATGCGAGCAGGCCGATCAGAAAGACCGAGCCAACCCAAAAAAGAATCCGTTGATTGCGCCTGACCGAAGGCTTCGCGCAGGCCTCATCGGTTTCACAACCCTCCGGCACCAGATACAGCTTGCGAAAGGCCAGGCCGATGAAGACCAAGGTGGCGATGAAAAAAAACGGGCGCACCGCTTCCATGGAGGTCAAGGTACCGACCCAGGCGCCGCCGATTCCCAGCGAAAGCAACACCAGCGGACCGATGCAGCAGGCTGAAGCCCCGATCGCCGTCAGCACGGCACCGACGCCGAACCAGCCGGGCCGCTTCACTATTCTTTCGATATCACTCGACATGAATACACTCCTCATGGGCTGTGGATTTGGATCAAGTTTAATAGCCGTACCATAGTACGGTGTCAAACGGTATTAATATATTCTTCAATGCTCTGCACGACGGTCGTGCCAACCGCAACGTCAACAGCGGTTCGAGTTATGACGTCTTGCATAGCGTCCCCACCGACGCTCCGGCAGATACCACAACAATCCGCCGCCCGTACCGATGGCTAATGAAAGCCACCACCAGCCATTTGGACCCAGTGGTATCACCTCGTATCCATGCAGCACAGCGACCATGGCCATCACGATAAAAAACGGTCCGGTGAAAAAACAGTGTCTCCGGCCGCAGCGCGAGGCATTGACGAGGCACGCCCCTCCCATCCAGACCAGAGCGGCGAACCACGCCCATGTCTTGACGGCAGGGCTTGCGAAAAACGCCACGAATACCAGTATCAGCAGGGGCAACCCCCAAACAAGAAAAAGCTGCCGGGGGTTGTTCACCCAATCGCCTGTTCGGCATGAAATCTTTTCAGTCATAAGCTTCGCCACGTCGTTCGTTGCGTGATCCCATCCTCGAAAGCCCACCGGGCGTTCAGGTTTTATCACCGCCTGGATGGTTTTGATGAGCTGTTATTTCCTGATCCCACTAAAAATGCGTGCTGCAGGACAAACTGTAAACTCCGGACTATGGTACGGAGTCAAGCAGAAATTACAACGCCGCATGGGAATAAGCGGTCCGCCGATCGGAAGCCCTCCATATAGCTCTATGTTCACTCGCACTGCCCGGCCAACTTGACCGAGCAGAGCATAGGCTTCCGGCCAGAATGACCGGCACCACGTTGCTTGGCTCTTGATTTTTGCCGATGCGTCGCAATATTAAGACGTAGTAACGCTCATTGCAGTATCGTTATCGGGAAACCGCAGATACACAACCTCCGGGCGAGCCGACCGCTGTCCCACAAAGTGGACAGTGATGGATGGACCGAACAGGCGTTTCGGCGTTGCGAGGATTCGACGGCCGAATTCCTTGGCATGTGTGTTGCGTTACGATGAACGATTGTCGAATCATACGGGCGCACATCAGAAGGTATCAGCAAATCGAAGAGCCCTATGCTCGGACAGCTTTCTGGCAATAGGGCGAGCGAAAATTTGTTTGGACCAGGATAAATTGCGGAGGTATCGATATGTCGACACTGCAACAACTACGGGAACCGGCAAAGCTTTTGCCTCGGTCGCGCGGTCGGTATCGCCTTCGGTGGTCTTCACTCAAATCGAAGCGAACGCCCCCGGCGCGACGCCGCTGCCTTCGCCATTCGGCGAGGAGTGGCCGTTCAACGACGATTTTTTCCGGCGTTTTTCGGCCAGCCGATGCCCGGCGGCAGCAACGTCAGGCAGGATGAATCAAGAGAGGGCGCTCCTTCTCCCTCCGGGAGAAGGTTGGGATGAGGGTAAACTGCTGGAGTTCCTTTGTTTATCGCCCCCTCACCCAACCCTCTCCCGCTGGAGAGGAATTAAGTCAACAGTTTTGAGCACGACGACCCGGGCAGTAATGGAGAGCAGTCATACACAATCGGGGAACAACTGGAGCAATGCATGGAGTTCAAAGACTACTACACGATCATGGGGGTCAAGCGCGACGCGACCCAGGACGAAATCAAGCGGGCATACCGCAAGCTGGCGCGCAAGTATCATCCGGACGTCAGCAAGGAGCCGAATGCCGAAACTCGATTCAAGGAGATCGGTGAAGCGTACGAAGTTCTGAAGGACCCGGAAAAGCGCACCGCCTACGACCAGCTCGGTGCGAACTGGAAAGCGGGCCAGGATTTCAGGCCGCCGCCGGACTGGAACCAAGGCTTCGAATTCCACGGCGGCGGATTCACCAACGCCGATGCCTCCCAGTTCAGCGACTTCTTCGAATCGCTGTTTGGGCGGGGTTTTGCCCGCAGCGGCGGCCGAACGAGGTTCGATGTCAGAGGTGAAGACACCTACGCCAAGGTGCTCATCGACCTGGCGGACGCCTACCACGACGCCACCCGAATCCTCACTCTCCACCATACCGAACCAGGCCCCGACGGCCGCCCCCAAATGAAAGCGCGCACGCTGAATGTGCACATTCCCAAAGGCGTGCGCCAGGGACAGCATATCCGGCTGGCCGGTCAGGGCGGTGCGGGGATCGGCAAAGGCGACTCCGGTGATCTCTATCTGCAGGTCGAGTTTCGCCCCCACCCGCTCTACCGCGTCGAAAGCAGGGATGTTTTTCTGAACCTGCCGGTGGCGCCATGGGAGGCGGCGCTGGGTGCGAAAGTGAAAATACCGACGCCAACAGGAATAGTGGATCTCAAGATTCCACCCGGATCGAGCGATGGCCGCAAACTGCGTCTGAAGGAATTGGGCATACCGGGAAAACCGCCGGGAGACCTGTACGCGGTCATCCAGATTGCTTTGCCGCCCGCCAACACGGAGGTGGCAAAAGCCGCCTATCGCGATATGGCGCAGGCGCTGAAATTCAACCCGCGCGCACGCTTGGGGGTCTGATCGGTGATGAAAAACGAAGTGTTGTCATTGTTGTCCGGAGATGTGCTGGAAGAGAATGTCGAGCTGACGCTGGCCGATCTGTGCCGCGCCTGCCGACTGCCGGCGGATCAGGTGTACGAATTGGTGGAAGAAGGGGTCGTCGAACCGGTCGGCCGCGACCCCGGCAGCTGGCGCTTCCAAGGCGTCAGTCTGCATCGCGTCCGGATTGTGCTCCGGCTGCAGCGTGACCTGGGCGTCAATTTGGCCGGTGCCGCATTGGCTTTGGATTTGCTGGAGGAGCTGGAACAGCTGCGCGCACGCCTGGATCGGCTCGGCCGATGAATGAGGCGTGTACCGCATCATGGCGGAATTGCTTCGCATTGGAGTATGTTCTCAATAATCCGGGGCAGCGTGGATGTCGTGGCACGCCGGCGAACCCACCCGCTGCTGATCTGTCAGCAGCATTTGGCACGAAAGGAAGAACTTATGAGTGAAGTGCTGCATATCGTCTGTCCGCATTGCGATGCGGTGAACCGAATTCCCACTGCCCGTCTGAGCGACGGGCCAAATTGCGGTAAATGCCACCACCCCTTGTTTACCGGCCGACCGGTAGACTTGACCACCCCCGCTTTTCAAAAACAGATCGAACATACCGACATTCCGCTGTTGGTCGATTTTTGGGCCTCCTGGTGCGGCCCCTGCCAGATAATGGCTCCGGCCTTCGCAGCGGCTGCACGAAAGCTCGAACCGCAGATCCGACTGGCCAAGGTAAATACCGAAGAGGAACAGCAGCTGGCGGCACAATTCAGCATCCGCAGCATCCCCACACTGATGTTGTTTCGGAATGGGCGTGAGGTTGCGCGCCAGGCAGGCGCCTTGGGTGAAGCGGATATCATTCGCTGGGTTCAGGCTCATCTCTGACAGAACCGGTCGCTCCACCGGTTCCCGGAGAACCTCCTCGTCGTTAAAGGCTATAATTCTTGATGAAACCGTAATGAAACTGCTGTACCATTTATAGGTCAAATAGCGTAATTCGATTGATCTACCGAAGTTTCAGGCCCCGTCTGGAGCCGATCAACCAACAACCAACGAGGTAACAATGAGACTGAATACCGTTGCAACCCGCTCGGACACTCAAGTCCTGGCGACAAACAAAGTGTTGAAAAACACCTACGCTCTGCTTTCGATGACGCTGCTGTTCAGTGCGTTGACGGCAGGATTGTCCATGACGTTGAACCTGCCTCATCCGGGTATGATCATCACCATGGTGGGCTATTTCGGACTGCTGTTCTTGACGACCCGCTTCAGCAACAGCGTTTGGGGCCTGGCCTTTATCTTTGCGCTGACCGGCTTTATGGGGCTGACACTGGGACCGATCCTCAGCATGTACATCAGCACATTCAGCAATGGCTCGCAGCTGGTGATGACAGCCTTGGGCGGTACCGGCGTGATCTTTTTGGGGCTGTCCGGCTATGCGTTGACCTCCCGCAAGGATTTCAGCTTCCTGGGGGGATTCCTGATGGTCGGCATCCTGGTCGCTTTTCTGACAGGAATCGTGGCGATATTCGTGCCGAGCATGCCAGGGCTCTCGCTGGCCGTCTCGGCCATGTTCATCCTGCTCATGTCGGGCATGATTCTGTATCAGACCAGTGAAATCATTCATGGCGGTGAAACCAACTACATTCTCGCCACCATTACACTCTATGTGTCGATCTACAACCTGTTTCTGAGCCTACTGCAGATTCTTGGAGTGTTCAGCGGCGAAGATTGATCGAAGCCAATCAATTAGGCAACAGAAAAGCCCGAGCGTGCCTCGGGCTTTTTCGTTGAATCGGGCCTGGAACCGCGTGCCGTCCGGCGTATCGAACACCACGGCGCGGTTCGCTGCGCTCACCGCACTCTACCGCTGACCGCCATGGAAAGCGAAGCGAAGGCGGTTAGTCCCCGGTAGCGATCAGGCCGCACTGTTTTTCCGTCGTGCGAGGAACGAGCGCCAGAGGAAAA
>Ga0209633_10005727_pt1 | contig 10817 bp, 8 predicted proteins | sample Cruoilmetagenom1_FD_187290 | JGI IMG/M metagenome (GOLD analysis project Ga0209633, IMG submission 187290) | Oil polluted marine microbial communities from Coal Oil Point, Santa Barbara, California, USA - Sample 1 (SPAdes) (version 2) | ecosystem: Environmental > Aquatic > Marine > Oil seeps ... | reverse complement strand
AAAATCGTTGGTACGTCATGCGAATGTGCGTAAAGGTAATTTGAGCTATCCATCACGGGCAGTCCGTACCAACGATTTTCTTTATATTAGGAATTTTGAACCGGGGCGTTGGCCCTCAGGTGATCCGGAAGTACATCAATCCGTAGGGCAGTATGGCGATATCGACAATTCTATTTCCAAGTTCTTGATTATGGCCTTGGAGAGCACACCACCTACCGACAAAGACTATTTTAAGCTGGCATTTGGCAAAAGACCTGCAGAAGAGTTTTATGTAATTTCCGATGATCCCTATAACCTAAATAATGAGATTGAGAATCCGCGCTATACCGAAATCATCAGATCAATGCGGAACGATCTATCCCAATGGATGAGGTCAACTGGTGATTTGAGGGCAGCTGCACCCAATACCAACTACTGGGATGAGATCTTGTATACTCCAGACTACCAATTTGAAAACTATGACCTTCAGGTAAAAATAAATGAATACCACATGCTTGTTCGTGATGGGGGTGGATTTAAAAAATTGAATTGCGAACAATAACCAACTATTCCAAAGCGAAAGCAATTATTTGGTTTCCTTTATCCGTACCCAATTTCTCACCGCCACAGGCAATGGCAATGTATTGTTTGCCATTAACTTGGTACATGGCAGGCGTTGCGAATGCGGCTGCAGGCAATTCGTATTCCCACAATAATTTACCATTGTGTTTGTCAAATACCCTAAAATAGCCATCTTTAGTTGCTCCAATAAAAAGCAATCCGTTTTCTGTTACGACCGGACCTCCATAATTTTCGCATCCCGTTCCTGTTATGCCTTTTTCTTTTAAGGAAAGTGTTTCACCAAACGGGATGGACCAAATATACTTACCGGTATTTAAATTTATGGCATGTAGGGTTCCCCATGGCGGCGTTATACCGGGATTACCATTGCTGTCGAAGAATTTGTTGTATCCTTTGTGTTTATAAGGCAAAGGATAGGTTGTTGGTTTTTCAGTAGTGACTTCCTGTTTGTCATTTTCATCAAACAAAAAATTCAGCAGTGCCTCCATTTCATTGCCCGAAATGTCTGGAAAACCTGTCATCATTCCTTTCCCTTGGTTGATCTGTAACGCAACCTCTTTCTTGTTTTTAGACGCTTTTAAGCCAATTAGCGACGGAAAACCACTTAATTCCATTCCCGATCTATCGGCTTTATGGCAAATAACACAATTAGTACTATAAATCTGTTCCCCTAATGAGGCGGCATTACTTTTTTCATCAACTTCTTCCATTTGCATAATCCATGGCATTTCGTTTGAATTTATATAAATGATTCCGTCTTCCGGGTCAGCAGCTGTACCGCCCCATTCCGCCGCTCCGTCATATCCTGGAAATAGTAAGACTGGATCAATACTTGGAGGTGCATAAATTCGTTTATCGACCATCTTGAGCACCCCTCTTAACTCTTCTTTATTCTCAGCATACGGACTAACATCGTTCTCGGTAATATCAATTGATTGTCTTGCAAACGGTTTCGGAGCAACGGGAAAAGGCTGTGTAGGCCATGCTTCTTCACCTTTCAATTTTGATGATGGAACAGGTATTTCTTCAATATCGAATAAGGGTTCACCGGTTTTGCGATTGAAAACATATACATAGCCTTGTTTGGTCACCTGCGCCACAGCGGGAATCTTTTTTCCATTTCTCTCTACCATTAATAGATTAGGTGGGGCCGGGGGATCCCTATCCCACATATCATGATGGGTAAACTGAAAATGCCAGATCCGTTCACCTGTGTTCGCATTCAAAGCCAAAAGGCAATCAGAAAATAAATTGCTCCCTTTGCGCATTCCGCCGTAGAAATCAGGAGCTACGGAACCTGTTGGTATATATATGATTTCCATCTCCTTATCTACCGCCATTCCGGCCCAATTGTTCGCCGCTCCCACCAATTCGTTTTGATAAGCGTTTTTATCTTCCCAAGTTTCATATCCCTCTTCCCCAGGATATGGTATGGGATTAAAGGACCATTCCAGCGCCCCGGTGACAACGTTGAAAGCCATGATATCACCTTGGGCCGCATCAACACCCTCTGATAGTCGTAGCGGCATTACGATCAAATCTTTATATACCGTGCCTGGTGTGTTCGAGATTACGAACTTATCCTTATCACTCTCTGGAAGACCTGAACGCATATCTATCTTACCTTCATTTCCAAAACTAATGATCGGCTTGCCGGTCATGGCATCCAAAGCATATAAATCTGGCCCCCTGGTAAATAAAATGCGTTTGTCATTGCCATTTTTCCAATATGAAACACCTCGGCTTGTTGAATGCCATACTTGTAAGGAGTCGCCAAAACGCCAAAGTTCCTCTCCAGTTGCTGCGTTTAGGGCAAAAACGCGTAATGCAGCCGTTACCCCATAAAGTACACTATCGACCACAATCGGATTCATTTGCATTTGTCCCCAATCTGGCGCTTCATAGCTCCAAGCTACTTTTAAATCCACAACATTTTTGGGTGTAATCTCGGATAAAGTGGAATAGTGGCTGCGCCCTGAATCACCCAGATAATCCGACCAAGTGATATAGGAGGCTGCATTGGGATTTGATTTTTCGCAATTAACAAATAAAAAGAGCATTAAAAAGAGGACTAAGACGGGGAAAAGGTATTTGGCAAATCGCATTTTCTTAAGCGGGATTGGTTTTCCTAAAATTAGATAATTCTACGCTGGGTCGTATCGCTAATTGAAGTATGTTTTTAGTAATTGTATGACTGATTGATAGTATGATCTTCCAAATAAATTAAGATGTACCAAAAGATAATACAATTGGTAAATGTCTTTTCTTTCGTATTGCAGGCTTTCCGGTGGTATTTGCTCGGCATATGCAGTATAGAAGTCTGAAGAAAAACCGCCAAAGAGTTGCGTCATGGCAAGATCGACTTCATGATGACCAAAATATACTGCGGGATCAATAAGATAAGGTACACCTTGAGTGCTTATGAGATAATTACCACTCCATAAATCCCCATGAAGCAATGCCGGTTTTACTTTTGGGAATAATTGCCGGCACCCCATTAATAAGGCGCTTTCCGTAGGGACATCATCAGGAATCATTAATCCCTTTTCATTGGCCATATTAAGTTGGGGCAACAAACGTTCAGTCACATAAAACAAGGCCCAATCTTGATGGTTTTTGTTTGATTGTGTCAAGCTGCCGATGTAGTTATCTTGAATCCAACCAAATGAATCACCAACAGAAAAGGTATGCAAATCGGCCAATTGATATCCTAAGCCTTCGAGCTCTTTAGTGGTTGGGTTTTTGGACTCTATGAACTCCATCAACAAATAGGAATTACTTTCATATTGTCCGCAATCCACTACTTTCGGTGCTTTTATTGTTTTGGTGAGATTAATGTTTTCCAGACCTTTTTTTTCCGCCCTGAACATTTCCAATGCAAAGTCGCTTTCGTTTACCTTGAGAAAAAAACGTTGCATCGGGGTATGTACACAATACGCTTTTGAAATGTCCCCTCCCGAAACTCGCTCAATTTTCGAAATGGGACTAGCTAGTACTTGGGCAATATAATCCTTAAAGCTCGATGACAGCATTGATTCTAGCAATATTGAAGCCTTTGGCCAATACCTCCTTTGATTGTTCGCTTTCCTGATTCAAAAGGGGATTGGTATGGTTCAAATGAATAAAATGAATTTTATTTCGAACAGCTTCAGGTTGGTTCTTAAACAATTCCATAGTCTCAATCACAAACGGATGGGGAATTTCAGAAATATCACGATTGTTAATTTCGGTAGCATCGTAAAATGTGGCATCAATCAACGCATAATCCACGTTCGCTACAGCTTCTAAAATACTGGATTCCCATTTATCCCATTTATCTATATCGGGTATAAATAAAACACTTCTGTTAGGGCCAATAATCCTAAAGCCAACAGTTTCGGAATATTCATCGCGATGTGGCACGTTAACAGGTAAGACTTTTATTGTTGGTGATAATTTGATTTCGTCATTATTATGAATTTCTTCGAGGGCTATGTTTTCATTAGACACCAATTGATCCCATGGGCCATTGGTTTCTAAAAAAGCTTTCAACCGGGGCATGGCAAATACTACTGCATTTTGAGCGTTTGTAGCTTCCTTGCCTAGGTACATAAGCCCTGTATAATGGCCAATGTGCGCGTGTGTAATAAAAATACCATTTGGTATTTCGTTAGCGTTAAAAGGCGCTTTGCCCTTTAAATTTTTGAGTTGCTCCGAGATGTCAGGTGTCGCTTCGAATAAATATGTCTTTTCGTTTTCTGCGTCTATTATACCTAAGGAGACTACTTTACGATTCACATCCGGATTTACGAATAAATTTTTGCAACACTCTTTTTTACAAGCAATATGTGGTGAGCCGGCGTCTTGAACGGTACCCAGCAAAACCAAAGAAACTTTGAAATTCAGCAATTGATGATCAACAATACGTAATGGAAATAATTCGGAATGCCCTAATTCCTTAGTTGATGTTCTACATGCAATCAAGAAATTGATCAATAGGAATAGGATTAAGACTTTTCTCATACAGGAGGGTTTAGGATTTAGGATGAATTCTCACTTGTATATCCACATAAAAATATAAAAATGTAGGCCTTCTAAACCATTTATGTGGCAATAGATTAAAATCTGTGGTATCTTACAATACGAATTGTTTAAAAATAAAGTATGTGGTCTAATGCGAAAGTACTGGGATATTTATGCGTTGTTACTATCATGTTCCAATGTGCTAGTGTAAAGAGAATAGCTAAGAATGAAGGCTGGGAAAGTATGTTCAATGGAAGGGATATTGATAATTGGACGACAAAAATCCACCATTATGAAGTTGGTGATAACCATGGGGACACATTTAGGGTTGAGGACGAAATCATAAAAGTCCGCTATGATCAATATGAGGGGGATTTTAATGACCGATTTGGGCATTTGTATTATAACAAACCTTATTCCTATTTTCACTTGTCGATGGAATATAGGTTTGTGGGTGAATTGCACCCAGGAGCTCCAAGTTTTACCCTAAAGAATAGCGGCGTAATGTTCCATAGTCAAGACCCCAAAACAATGCCTAAGGAACAAAACTGGCCTATCTCTGTAGAAATGCAATTTTTGGCGGGTTTGGTAAAAGGGAAAGCCAGACCCACCGGAAATATGTGCTCACCCGGCACAGATGTCGTTTATGAAGGTAAAATTGACCCTAGACATTGTATAAATTCAACTTCGGAAACTTATTTTGGCAATAGATGGGTGAAGGCAGAACTTATAGTTTTAGGGGATTCATTGGTTACCCATATTGTAAACGGAAAGGAAGTTTTACAATATACCAAACCACAAATTGGCGGAGGTGTCGTTGACCGCTACGATCCAAAGATTAAAAAGGATGGACAGTTATTGACATCAGGTTTTATCGCCCTACAGAGCGAAGGCCAGCCAATTGATTTTAGAAATATAAAAATCCGAAATCTAAAAGGATGTATGGATTCCAAGGCTGTTAACTACGGGAAACATTTTATAAAATCAAATCCCGGAAGTTGTATTTATAAATAGGATTAGCACTTATTGTAGTATTGAGCTGTATTTGTTCTCGTTTTCCAAAAGCTCAGTACCGGCCAGGATGGCCTCATCGTTAGTCAGATAATGTTCAAATAATCCTTCCCTATAGAAGTATCTTTTAACGATTTCATCTTCTAATTTTTTCTGGATTTCTTTTTGATGTATATCCAAAGCCATGAACTTACTCTTCTCTATTTCTGCTAGAAGGGAATTATAGTTTTCATGTACAGAAGTCCCTAGAACGTCACTATCCTCATTAACCATGGCTTCTTTAATTGCCATTTCGGACTTTGTCTCGTAAGAGAAATCACTTTGGGATACAAAAGATTTGAAAGCATTGAAGTCAGAGTCAGAAAAAGAGATATCGCTTAAATTTTCTATAGTGTTTTGGTAATGATAATCCGTAGCGAAATCAAAAATGATATTGTTTTTCTCCAATGCCTTGGTCAAGGAATTGGTATTCAGTTCATCGATGACAATATCAGGGAGCACGCCACCTCCGTCCTGGACCTTACGACCATTTCTTGTTTTAAATTCGTTGAACTGGGTATTTCTCACCGCATTGCCATCTTCGTCCCTATTCCAATAGTCAAGTGACTGTATACATCTTCCTGATGAGGTATAATATCGACTTATAGTTACTTTTAACTGCGTGCCATAGGTAAGTTTCATAGGCCTTTGGACCAAGCCTTTACCAAAGCTACGGGCGCCCATAATTACGGCGCGATCCAAGTCTTGCAAACTTCCCGATACTATCTCACTTGCTGAAGCACTACTGCCATTAACCAAAACAACCAAAGGTATTTCAGTATCAATCGGCTTGTTTTTTGTCCTATATTCCGAATTGAACTTTTTGACTTTGGATTTTGTAGTCACAATCAATTCCCCCTTGGGTACGAATAGATTGGTAACGTTTATGGCCTCGGATAACAATCCGCCAGGGTTTCCACGTAGATCCAAGATAATTTTTTCCGCACCTTTTCCTTTTAGTTCGATCAGGGCCGCTTTCGTTTGGGAAGATGCCTTTGCATTGAATTTTGCCAATACAATGTAACCTGTTTTATCATTAACCATATGGAAATAGGGCACGGCATCGACTTCGATGGCTTCACGTTTTATGGAAGTTGTATTGATTTTACCCAGTCTTTTATAGGTAATTGCAACCGAAGAATTGTTTGCTCCTTTAAGCAGTTCGCTGGCATTGTCATCAAAATCGGCTATAGTAATATCCCCAATTTTAATGATTTCGTCACCTGCTTTAAGTCCTGCTTTATCTGCAGGGTAATCCTTATAAGGCTCAATGACCAATAATCTATCTTTATAGGAACGTACCAATGCGCCTATACCCGAGTATTCCCCGGCATTATTGATCTTATATGCTTCAACGTCCTGTTCGTTCAAGAATTTGGTATATGGATCAAGCTCATTTAGCATATTCTTTATGGCGGTATCCATCAACTCGGCTGGGTTGGTCTCATCAACATAGTTCATGTTCAACTCTTTGAAGAGGGTTGTGAATATCTCTATCTGTTTGGCAATTTCGAAGAAATCACTCTTAAAACTACTCCCAACTACTAAAAAGGTAACGGCCAGGACGGGAACCAGGACTCTTTTTTTAATCAACTTTCGCATCATCAATCTTTTTTAGAAATTTCTTAAGTATTATTTGCATTTCTTTTTCTACTCCGAGGTAGTTTGGCATTTCCTTGCCAAGATATAAAATTAGAAACGCAAAGTTTCCCTCACTATTGTTAAAAACCAGGTGTTTGTTCAATCGGTAACTTTCACGCAACAATCTCTTGATTCGGTTTCTTTTAACAGCGCTTTTAAAATTCTTTTTAGGAACGGCAACCCCTGTTTTGAATTTTGCATCCATGGGAGCCTCGAGCTTCAAATATATAAGCTTGAGGGGAAAACTTGAAAGCGTTTTTCCCTCATTGAAAAGCAATTCTATGAGCTTCTTGCTTTTGAGTTTTTCTCTTCTGGAAAATTTCACTGACATAGTCCGGTAAAAGTAAATAAATTTCACTGTATGGGTTTTATGACATTTGTCATTTGTTGACGGGCCAAAAAGGTTCTATATTGTGTGGGATAAAATCCATTCTTTCGAATCCTACTGACCTTAATATTATAAATATGGGAGAATTAGACGTTGAAAAATTAATTGGTAATCCGAACAAGGCCGTTTATATAAAACAGCTCATGTCAGATATTAAGGCTTTGGAATACATGCTTGAAAATGACTTGTTTGAGAAAGATACTACCAGAATAGGGGCCGAGCAGGAGTTTTGCTTGGTAAACGAAGAATGGGAACCGGCAAATAATGCCGACGAGATTTTGAAAGAACTCGATAAGAAATATTTTACTTCTGAAATTGCCTTATACAATCTTGAAATTAATCTGGACCCCTTGGAATTGACGGGTAATTGCTTTTCAACCTTGCATAAGAATTTGAACAATCTCTTGGATCAGGTAAATGAGGTAGCCAAAAAAAGGAACACCAAAATCATGTTGACCGGCATTTTACCCACAATCAGGACAAAACATTTACAGCTTTCGTATATGACTCCCAGAAAACGGTATAAGGTCTTGAATGAAGCCATTAAGGAGGTTAGAAAGAACGATATTGAATTACATATAAAAGGAGTTGACGAACTTAATTTAAAGCATGATTCAATACTATATGAGGGTTGTAACACCAGTTTTCAATCACATTTACAGATAGATCACGATGATTTTGCAAATACCTACAATTGGGCACAGGCAATTGCTGGCCCCATACTTTCAATTTGTACAAATTCACCCTTGTTGATGGGGCGGGAACTTTGGGAAGAAACCAGGATAGCCCTTTTTGCCCAAAGTGTTGATACACGTGCAAGTTCTTTTGTCTTGAACGAGAGGGAACCAAGAGTGGGTTTTGGCAATAAATGGGTAGAAGGTTCTGTAGCCGACTTTTTCAAGGATACCGTAATAGGATTTAGAAGCCTTATTACGACTGGGTTTGATTCGGACAGCATGACCGACCTTGAAAATGGCATAACTCCTAAGTTAAAGGCACTGAGATTACATAATGGCACTGTGTATAAATGGAATAGGTTATGTTATGGTACCACAGAAGGCAAACCCCATATTCGCATTGAGAACAGGTATATACCGGCTGGCCCTTCTACATCCGATGAAATCGCTAATATGATGTTATGGGCAGGTGTAATGAAAGGCAGGCCCAAAAAATTCGATAATATTCATACCAAAATGGATTTTAAAGATGTTAAAAGTAATTTTTTCAATGCCGCAAGATATGGTATGGCCACACAGTTCTATTGGAACAACAATCTGATTTCGAGCCAAGATCTTTTATTGGATCATTTGTTGCCTATGGCATATAGGGGACTGTACAGTATGAAGGTCGCACCTAAAGATGCAGAGTACTATTTACGGATCATCAAACATCGAATACAATCAAGAAATGGCTCAAGATGGATTGTAGAGGCATTCCGCAAACTTAAAAAGGATTATAAAACCCCGGATTCGCTCAAAATATTGTGTGCCACTATGTATAAAAGGCAGGAAAAGGGCTACAATATCGATGCTTGGCTTTTACCAAGAGGAGATGAGTTCAAAATTCCAAAAGAAAACAGGAAAGTAGGGGAACGCATGATTATCAGAACCATTACCGCACAGGAAAATGATAGTATGGAGCTCGTTTTGAGAATGATGCAATGGAAAAACATTCACCATGTTCCTATCCTGGACATCCACATGGATTTAGTGGGTCTTTTGACTTGGACAGACGTTGGCAAGTATTTGGAAAATCCCAAAAAGCATGGACAGAACATCAATAAAATAATGCAGAAAAAATTGATTACGGTAATGCCGGGGACCCCCCTGGAAGAAGCTAAGGAATTAATGCAGAAGAATAAAATAAATTGTTTGCCCGTGGTCCGGGATAAAAAACTGGTTGGTATAATCACATCCAAGGATTTATAGTATATGACAACAGCTCAGAATACCGAAATAGCGGTCGAAACAAGGCGCATTATTGGACATGTTAAGGGGGACCTCCCTGGACCAACTTTGATTTTTTTTGGGGGTATTCATGGCAATGAACAGTCAGGGGTCACTGCGCTTGAGCATATTTTCCAAGAATTGGCAATTGCCGCTTTTTCTTGTAAGGGGGTAGTTTATGGCATAAGGGGAAACATTCCTGCTTTATTAAAGGGTAAAAGATATCTTGATAAGGACTTAAACCGTATTTGGACCCATGACAATATCAAGAAAGTCATCGGTAAAACAAAAGACCGGCTTTCGATTGAAGACAAAGAATTGGCTTCTATATATAAACTTCTTTCTGGGATTTTGGAGACTGAGAAAGGGCCATTCTACTTTATTGATTTTCATACAACATCTAGTAAAACCCTTCCCTTTATTACGATTAACGACGCACTGATCAATAGAAGATTTGCAAAACTTTTTCCAGTACCCATTATTTTAGGCATAGAAGAGTATCTTGAGGGCCCACTTTTGAGTTTCATCAACGAGAAAGGGTATGTTTCTTTAGGCTTTGAGTCCGGTCAACATACCGAAGAAGTTTCAATTGAAAACAGTATAGCCTTTGCCTGGTTGACCATGGTTTTCAGTGGATTCCTGAACAAGGGCGATGTAAAGAATTTCAAGGATTACTATATGCAGCTTCAATCCTCCGCAGAATCCAATTCCAATTTTTATGAAATTGTGTTCCGTCATCATTTAAATGATATAAGGGTTTTTAAGATGATGGAGGGGTTTAGGAGTTTTGAAAAGGTCATTGAAGGTACGCCTTTGGCGGTGGAAGAGGATGAATTTATAAACGCTGAGAAAGATACCATTGTCTTCATGCCCCTCTACCAAGAGCAAGGCGAGGAGGGCTTTTTCCTAATACGTAGAACACCTTCTTGGGCGCTAACCTTGTCAGGGTTTTTAAGAAGGACCAATTTTGGCTCATTGCTCCATGTTTTACCAGGGGTTTCTTGGGGCAATAAGCAAAAACAATCACTATTGATTAATACGAAGGTGGCGCATTTTTTCACAAAACCATTTTTTCACCTATTGGGGTATAGAAATAGAGTGTTGGATAAAACCCATTATGCCATGAACAATAGGGAGCTTACTGCAAAAAATGAGATGTATAGAAACACTTGGTGGTATAGGATTACCACAAATAAATCAATCTAATTGATTAAACCATTTTTTCTTAG
>Ga0209633_10005724_pt1 | contig 10821 bp, 12 predicted proteins | sample Cruoilmetagenom1_FD_187290 | JGI IMG/M metagenome (GOLD analysis project Ga0209633, IMG submission 187290) | Oil polluted marine microbial communities from Coal Oil Point, Santa Barbara, California, USA - Sample 1 (SPAdes) (version 2) | ecosystem: Environmental > Aquatic > Marine > Oil seeps ... | reverse complement strand
GTATTTATAGTATATAATCAAGCATTAACAGAAAAAGTTGATGAAATTATTGACAGATTAAGAATAAGGGGTTACACACAATGGCAAGATGTTAGAGGACGGGGAACAAACAAAGGAGAACCCCATATGGGAACTCACACTTGGCCAGCACTTAACTCAGCTATTATGGCAATTGTGGAAGATAAATTGGTAGAAGGTTTGTTGGATGAAATCAGAGAATTAAACAAAATTGCAGAACAACAAGGGGTAAGAGCTTTTGTTTGGGGTATTGAAAATGAGATATAGCTAATAAAATTACTCGCATTAACTAATTAAAATGAAAATAAACAGTAAAGAAATTGACAATATTGTTTTCAATATTGTATTTGATATTTCAGAGATTCAATTTAGCAAATATTCATTAAAATATAGCTTGAAAGAATATTTGAAATTTTGCAAAACAAACTTTGCTTTATTATATAACACAATTGAAGACGAATTTAATATTGTATTAAAATCTGTAGATGAACGAAGTATTTGTACTATAGAAGATATTGTTAAAGCGGTAAAACTAAAAATATCTAATAGTCAAATATGAATAAAAAGAGTTGATGTTCAATCTTTATTTTTAAACCAACACTTCAATAAAGCATTGTCTAATATATTTTTGTCAATTCAAAAAAAAATCATTTCTTTGTACTATAAAACGATAATAGTCAAATAGAGTAATTTGTGATTATGGCAATTGAAAACACTAGAGATAAAATATTAAGTGTAGCTAACAAACTGTTCAGCAGGTTTGGATTTCACAAGACATCAATGGACGAAATAGCAAAAATTGCAAGAAAAGCAAAAGGGTCTTTATATTATCATTTTGCAAGTAAAGAGGATTTATTTAGAGAAGTTGTAGTTAAAGAAATAAATAATTTAAAAAACCAATTATCTGTCATTCAGACTAATACCGGTTTAAATGCTTCTGACAAGCTGAAAACCTACCTTGCTAAAAGAATGGAAATTCTGAATGATGCAGCAAACTATCACGAGACTTTAAAAGCTGACTTTTTTGAACATTTTCATTTTATTGACGACATAAGACATGATTTGGATGAATGGGAAAGAGAAAACTTAAAAATAATTATTCAACAAGGGATTGATACAAAAGAATTTGCTCAAAACAAGGATATAGATGTATTATTAGACGTATTTATTATGGTATTAAAAGGACTAGAAATACCATTGTTTTTACAAAATAAGTATAACAAGTATTCACCTCATTTCGAGGGGTTAATGGGAATATTATCTAAAGGCTTAGCGTCATAATTTTTTTTAATTAAAACTGACTATTAAACAGATATAGAATAAAACAAGTAAATAAGTGAATACATTTTCAGGAAATATATTAAAACTTCTAGGTTGGAAAGTAGTGGGCGAATACCCAGATATCAAAAAGTCAATATCAATTTTTGCACCTCACACTGCACATATAGACGCTTTCTATGGTAAACTGGGATATACAGAATATAGAGTTAATTACAGATTTCTATCAAAAAAGGAAATGTTCTTTTTCCCCATGAATTTGGTAATGAAAAAATTTGGCTCTATTGCTGTCAGGGGAGTTATAGGGAAAAATGCAATTTATCAAGTTGTTGATTTACTAAATAATGCAGAAGAATTACATATAGTAATATCTCCTGAAGGATGGATTAGGAAAGTTTCAGAATGGAATAAAGGATTTTATTACATGGCATCTAAAGCTAATGTTCCAATTGTGGTAACTTATCTTGATTATGAAAAAAAAGAAATGGGAATTAAAGGTGTTATTTATGATATCGAAGACTTTCAGACAGTGATGAAACAAATAAATGAAATGTATAAAAACGTAAAAGGCAAACATCCTGAGCAGTTTACCCTACAAACATTAAACTGATGTCTTTTCATACAAAGCAAATCATTGAGCAAATAGAGTAAAAACAATTAAACAACGACAAAAGGAGTAGATATTATATTACAAGGTTAAAAGAAATGGCTAAACTCGCTAAATTTATACTATTAATTCTGGGATGGAAAACAAAAGGTAGTTTTCCAAACCTAAACAAATCAATTGTGATTTTTGCACCACATACAAGTTATTGGGATAGTTTTTATGGTAAACTTTTTTTTATGCAGACTAATGTAAATCATAGATTCATAACAAAAAGCGATTATTTTAAATTTCCTCAAAATATTTTACTCAACTTATATGGTTCAATCCCTGTTTCGCATAACGGAAAATATGTAACAGAAATAGCACAGTTAATAGAATCTCACAATAAAATCCATATAGTAATTTCACCCGAAGGACAGTTAGCTAAAACAAACCGTTGGAAAAAAGGATTCTATTATATGGCGAATACAGCAAATGTCCCTTTAGTTGTTGGGTATATCGATTATCAAAAGAAAGAAGTTGGAATAAAAGGTATAATTAATGACGTAGACAACATAGAAACCACCTTTAGCAAAATAAATGAGATGTATAAAGATGTGGAAGCTAAGTATCCTAAAGAATTTGTGTTAGACACACAATATAGTGCTTAAATCTAAATAGTAAATGAAAAGAATCTCTAAAATAATATTAAAGATCTTTGGCTGGCAATTAGTAGGAGAATTCCCTGATATAAAAAAGAGTGTAGTTATTTTAGCACCTCATACCAGTTATTGGGATTTTATAATTGGAAAATTATATCTCAGTGCAAGAGGAATTAACAATCATACTTTAATGAAAAAAGAAGCATTTTTCTTTCCGCTCAGTTTAGTTTTAAAAGTATTAGGCGCTATACCTGTAGATAGAAAAAATAAAAAGAGTAACATGGTTGCACAAATAGCCAAAAGAATTAAGCAACAGGATGAGTTAAACCTATTTATTGCGCCAGAAGGAACAAGAAAAAGGAAAACCTATTGGAAAAAAGGATTTTATCATATAGCCAAGCTAGCAGATGTTCCTATTGTGATGAGTTTTATCGACTACAAGAATAAAGAAGTAGGCATACATGGTATTGTCAAAAACACAAACACAATTAAAGACACAATGGCAGAAATAAACAATTTTTATAAAAAAGTGAATCCTAAGTATATTGCGTATTTTGCTTTGGATGAGGGAAATAATTGATTTTTTTTAATACATACTGACTATAAAACAATATAGGTACAAAATGACAATGTTTGTAATAAATATAATAACTGAATTAACAGATATAAATATAGCTGAAATTGATTATTCAAGCACATTTGAACAATTAGGGTTTGATACTATTGATTTAGCCGAATTAGTTATGAATATTGAGGACAAATTAGAAATAAATGCAAATATTGACTCCTATTATTCAAAAACAGTAAGTGAATTAGTTAATAATATCAATAAATCAAAATAATATAACCAAATTAAACAAATAGTAAATGAACAAACTAGCAAAAGGAATAATAAAACTTAAATGGGTAATTATTGTTATAGTTATTGGATTAACAGCATTTTTGGGGTATCAAATTAAGGATTTGAAAATTGATTCAGATATTATAAGTTCCTTACCTGATGATGATCCTGTAGCACTTTTGTATAAAAATATTGGAAAAGAATTTGGTGGTAACGATATGGGAATGATTATCATTGAAACAGATGATGTTTTCAAAAAAGAAGTTATTGAACATGTAAAACAGATTACCGATACATTAAGTGTTTCTGAAGGGATAGCAACCATTACAAGTCTTACAAATGTTCTTGATATCAAAGGTGATGAATGGGGAATCGAAATAGGAACCCTACTTGATGAATATGACTTACCCGACACAACTTCAGAATTAGAAGCCTTAAGAGAAAGAGTTTTTTCAAAAGACATGTACAAAGGCACTTTAGTATCAGAAGATGGAACATCTACATTAATTCTTTTCACCATGGCTGATGGTGTAGATAAACAAGCTGTTGCTAAAGATATTAAAGAAAAAGTGATAAAAATTGGCATTCCCGAAAAATTATATTTTGGAGGTTTACCATTTATGATGGATGATATTTCATCTTTAATCGTATCTGATATAGTACGATTAATTCCCATAACTTTTTTACTAATAACCTTTATTCTATTTCTTGCCTTTAAGACAGCAAGAGGTGTTATCTTACCCATGCTTACAGCAGCATTATCTGTAATTTGGGTAATTGGCACAATGGTGTTATTAGGTTATGAATTATCTATGATCTCAAATATTACACCCATAATATTACTTGCTGTGGGTAGTGCATATACCATACATGTCATAAATAGAATAAACACAACAGCAGATAGCGACAGAAAAAAAGCACTAATTAAGGCATTAGCCTATATAACAATACCTGTTGTTTTAGCTGGATTAACAACCATGATTGGTTTTGTATCATTCGTTTTTGGGGCATATTTAGGCATTATTCGTGATTTTGGAATATTTACGGCTTTAGGGGTTATCTACGCATTAGTTCTTTCCATATTTTTTGTACCAGCTATCATCGCTGCATTAGCAATGTATAGAAAACCAAAAAAACAAGAAAACGATGATAAGAAAAAGAAATCATTTTTAAATAATCTTGTACTTATTCCTCTTTATAACGTATTGCACAAACATCCAAAATATACTTTAGTAATTTGGGGATTATTTATACTTGTTAGCATAGGTGGTGCCTCTCTTGTGCAAAGAGAAGTTAACATGGCAGAATATTTCAAAAAAGGAAATCCAACAAGGGTTACCGAAGATATTATGCAAGAAAAATTTGGAGGATCTCAACCCGTTTATATTTCATTTAAAGGTGATATTCAAAGTCCAGATGTTTTAAAAATGATGATTAAAACAGAAGACTACATGAAAGAATTCTCGGCAATAGATCGCACACAATCCATCGCAGACTTAGTAGAAGAAATGAACGACGTAATGGGAGAAGGAAAAAAAATCCCTGATGAAAAAGCTAAAATAGAAAACTTATGGTTCTTGTTAGATGGTCAAGATATAATGCCACAATTGGTATCTGATGAACTTGACAAAGCCATTATTCAATCAAAATTTGCCTCGACAGATAGCAAGGTCTTAACAGAATTTGTAAATTATATGGATAATTTTGTTTTGGAAAATTCAACAGAAGCTTGTAAAATTGAAGTTACTGGTATGCCATCTGTATATTCACAATTAGACCAAAGCCTTATCAATAGCCAAATGAGTAGTTTGCTTATAGCAATTATTATGGTGTTACTTATTGTTGGGCTAATGCTACGTTCTTTAATCAAAGGAGTTTATGCAACAATCCCAATAATAGCTACAATTATTATTCTTTTTGGGTTTATGGGTATAACAGGCATACCATTAGATATTGCAACGGTACTTGTAGCTAGTGTTGCTTTGGGGATTGGTATAGATTATTCAATTCATATAATTACACATTTTACTAATGAATATAAAAATACTGGGAAATTAGATGATGCAATGAGAGAAACCATTATGATTAGTGGAAAAGCAATTGTGATAAATGTGGTTTCTGTAGCTGCTGGTTTTTTAGTCTTAATATTCTCAGAAATGGTTCCCCTACAAAACTTTGGGTTACTCGTAGCCATGAGTATGATTGGGTCTGGTTTAGGAGCTCTAACCTTACTGCCTGTAATTCTGATTTTACATTATAGACGACAAGAAAGAATTAACAAAAAATAACACAAATAAATATAAATTTAAAATCAAATAAAAATGACAAATTTAAAACTATCAGTACTCGTTATCGCACTAACCTTTTTCAGTGGCTTTAATACAAATGCACAAGATGCAAAAAGCATTTTAAACAAAATGGATAATGTAATGTATTCCCCAAAAGATATGACAGGGATAACAAAAATTGTGCTAATTGATAAAGCAAATAAAGAGAAAACACGTGAAGCAAACATTCTTCAAAAAGGAAATGATAAACGTATTTTCAGATTTACAGCTCCTTCATCTCAAGCAGGAATAGCCGTTTTATCATTACCCAAAGATGTGATGTATTTATATATGCCAGCCTTTGGAAAAGAACGTAGAATTTCATCATCAGTTAAAAAAAATAATTTTGCTGGAACCGATTTTTCGTATGATGATATGGAATCTAAACCTTATGCTGAAAAGTACACACCAAAGTTACTAAAAACAGAAAGTGATACCTATGTAATAGAACTAACACCACTCTCGCCAAAATCAGCCTACTCTAAACTAATTGTTAGTATTGAAAAATCTAATTTCTATCCAAAAAAAATGGATTATTATGATAAAGGTGGAAAAAAAATAAAAGATGCAGTTTACACCTATATAAAAATTGGAAAATACTGGAATGCTAAAGAAATTAAGATGACCGATTTAAAGAAAAAGCATATCACTAAAATGATTATGTCTAACGTAAAATATGACCAAAATCTGTCTGATGACGAGTTTACAGTAAGAAAATTAAAACAATAATATAATGAAACAATCAGTTGCATTGGTGTTATCAAGCGGTGGTTCTAAAGGACTTGCCCATATAGGAGTAATCAACGAATTAGAAAAACAAGGCTTTGAAATAACCTCTATTTCAGGTTCGTCAATTGGTTCTGTGATAGGTGGATTACATGCAATGGGAAAGTTAGACGAATATACCAAGTGGATAAAAACTTTAAATAAAAAATTGGTGTGGGGTCTTATGGATTTTACCTTCTCATCAAAAGGTTTATTAAAAGGTGTAAAAGTTTTTGATAAAATGAAAACATTTATCCCTGATATCCTTATTGAAGAAATGAACATTCCCTTTACAGCCGTTGCAACTGATATTATTAATGAAAAAGAAGTAGTTTTTACTACGGGTAGTTTTTACGAATCTATTAGAGCTTCAGTATCAATTCCCAGTATAATTACACCTGTAAAATATAAAGATACTTTTCTGATTGATGGTGGTGTACTTAATCCTATTCCAATAGAACATGTAATCCGTAAACCAAGTGATATTCTAGTAGTGGTTAACTTATATGGAGATAAAGTAGAAAGAACTACAGAAGCTAAAATTCATAAAAAAAGCAGTAATGGTATGTTCAACGGTTTTGTAGAAAGTGTCAATCGATTAATTAGTTCAGGAGACAAAAACAGTATGGGTTATTTCTCTCTTTTAAACAGCACCACCAATGCAATGGTCCATAAATTGGCAAAACACAATATTGAGAGATATCAACCAGACATCATTATTAATATTCCACATGATGCAGCAAACACCTTCGATTTTCACAAAGCAGATGAATTGATTGCATTGGGAGAAAAAGCAACCATTCAAGAAATCTCTAATTATTTAAACACAATATCATGAAAAAAGCGACAGCAATAATTAGTGCATTCAATGAGGAAGACACACTTATGGATGTGATTCTTTATGCTTCCATTTCTCCAATTATTGATGAGATAATTGTTATTAACGACGGGTCAACAGATGAAACAAAAGGGATAATTGATGAATTGATAAAGGAAATTGACTTAAAACCCATCCATTTAGAGAAAAACAAAGGAAAAGGAAATGCTATGGCGATTGGCGTTGAAAATGCAAGTAATGAAGTCATCGTTTTTGTAGATGCAGATTTATCAAATATTCAAGAAAAGCATTTTAAACAATTAATCGATCCAGTAATTAAAGGAGAAGCAGATATGGTTCTGGGTCAACCAAGCGAAACAATGATTGACTATGGTATTAATCCATTTAAATCATTTACTGGGCAACGAGCTGTTCTTAAAACAGATTTAGTACCATTAATTGACAAAATGAAGACATCAAGATTTGGCGTAGAGACATTAATAAACCTATTTTATCAATCAAAAGGTAAAGTAGTGAAATATGTAATGCTCAAAGACTTAATTCATCCAACAAAATTTGGTAAAACATCACCAATAAAAGCAACAAAAGAATTCATATTTGAAGGGCATGAAATAGCGATGACTGTCATAAAAAATTATGATCTAATCCTAAAATCACTAAAAGAAAAAACCAAAAAAATAATTTAAAATGATGAAAATAAAACTAATAGTATTCCTTGCTTTCATAAGTATACTTACTTCAATCGCAATGGTTGCACAAGAGGACACAAACAAACTAAAAATATCAGGCGAATTACTCACAGACCAACGATTTTTAAACGAATCACCCAACAATTGGGCTTGGAATGAAAACAGAGTAACACTTAAGTTCAACAAAAGAATAACAGATAATTCTAAGTTTTATAGTGAAGTTTGGCTACGAAATATTGGGCTTCCACAAGTAAATTCATCAGCCGATTTGTACAACAAAGGAATCATAGACCCATATAATTTGGAAATTAGAGAAGCCTATGTTCAATTATATGGATTCTTGAGCAAAAAACTAGATGTAAAAATAGGTCGTCAGAGAATTACTTGGGGAACAGCCGATAAGCTAAACCCAACAGATAACCTAAACCCTTATGACTTAGAGGATATTCTAGATTTTGGTCGCCACAGAGGTTCTGATGCCTTAAGTTTTGATTATTATTTTAACTCAGAATTTTCGTTACAAGGTGCATTTATTCCATTTTTTCAACCTGCAAATATGCCTGTTGGGATCTTTTCAAACGCCTTAAATCCTACAATGCAATTACCAGAAGGACTTACACTATTGGATCTCACAGACCAAATACACACACCAGCATATAATATAGGAGAAAGTTCAACCGTTGGTATAAAACTCAAAGGCTTTGCCAAAGGATTTGACTTTTCTTTAAGCTATCTTTGGGGTAGAGATGGTATGCCAGTATCAACATACAACACACTAACTCCGGTTGATGCAACAGGAGGCATTACTATACATTCAGATTTATCCTTCTACAGAACACACATTTTTGGATTTGATACAGCTGGTAGTATTGGTGGCGTAGGTGTTTGGGCAGAAGCAGCTGCTTTTATGCCAGAAGACGAAGTAATAATGACAACTGATTTGTCAGCTATGTACCCTTTATCTCCCGACCCTATTACTCAAGATAATACTATTTTAAAAAAAGAAACTTATTTAAAATATGTGCTAGGTGCTGATTATAATTTTTCTAATGGTATATACCTAAACTTACAGTATTTACATGGTTTTATGAATGAAAGAGGAGCAGATAATCTAAATGACTATTTTTTCATACAGTTAGATCGTAAATTTTTAGATGATAAACTCAAAATTTCCCCATTAGCAGGTGGCTTTATAGTATCTGATTGGGAAAGTGCAGAAAATAATTATGCAATTGTTTATGTTCCAAATATCTCATATATGGCAACAGATAACGCAGAGATAACACTTTCAACAGCTCTATTTGATGGAAAAGGCGACAATATATTTGCAAATTTATCAGATTATAATATGATGATGTTTAAGATTAAATATAGTTTTTAAATGCTTATATTAGGGTCAGTTCTTACTCATTTTTTATGTTTTTTTTTAACTTAATCAATTTAATATCATGGAAAATACAAATTCTTACGAAATAGATGTAATAGACAGTCTGGTAACTATTACGATTAAACAAGATGTATTTGAATTACTTACAAATAGAACTAAAAGTGAGTTATTGTTAGAATCATTAAATAAATTCAAAACCAACTCAAAAATAAAAGCACTGTTATTTCTTAATAAACCTGGGTGCTACGGCGAAAAGGTTTATGATACATTTTTAAACAATATCATAAGTTCTGAATCAAAAAGTAATAATTTTGAAAAAACAAGCTTTTGTGACAGAATCATCAGGTTCAGGCAAATATTAACATTAAATCATTTTGTAAAATACATTGCAAATTATAACAAACTGTGTTTCACAATGTTATCTGGTAATATTGTTACTCCATTTTTTGGAATTTCTTTAGCTACAGATAGACGATTTGCAACGCCAGAAACTTCATTTGTATTAGATCACCATAAATATGGCTTACACCCAAGTGGTGGTCTTCCCTATTTTCTAACTAAACGATTAGGATATGAAAGGGCTTTAGAATTAATGTTACAAGAAAGTATTTCGGCGAAGCAAGCATTAGAATTAGGAATAATTGATAAAATAGTACCCAATAATAAAATTTTAGAAATTGTAGTAAAGGATATCGAAAAACTAACACAACTTAGAAGTTCTTCTTTGAAAATCACAAAGAACTTGGCTGCATTTGATCATAAATCTTTATCTGAATATTTTGAATATGAGGCTTCTTTCTTAAATCTTTAATTCATCTACTCAGTCACTGAAAAAAGAATAGGCTTTTTTGCTTGCCACACCTATAGTAAGAATATTCGTAAAAAGAACACACTTTATATTCTTTGATAGAATACTTAAACAATAAACACAACATCAATTGATATAAATATAATGTTACTTTAAAATTAGTTTTAGTAGTTAGTAGTTCTTTCCATCACACAAAAGCCATACACATTGCCAAGTCGCTCAAAAACCAACCACATAATCTCAAACTTGTCAATAGTATGCTTTCTCATCGCTCACATTTTTTTTCATACTAAAACTGTTTTTCAATTAAAAAAGGGAAAAAATCCTCTTTTACAAAATACTTTAGTTTAATAAGTTTGTGCTACAAAAAAATCTTATTAACCTTTAAAAATTGAATTATGAGTCAACAGTATGAAACTGGTCACGCCAAAAATGTAGCCAACCTACAAAAGTTAATCGAACAAATTTCCGTGTAAACAAATTACAATCCATCGGTTTGTAGCCTTCCCTAAAAATGTAGCCTTACCCTTTTTAGGACACATCTAAATTCGGCAAAATATTGTAATTAAGAGCAGATTTGGAAAAGATTTTAAAATCTTTTCCAAATCTGCTCTTAAACTCT
>Ga0209633_10005723_pt1 | contig 10821 bp, 9 predicted proteins | sample Cruoilmetagenom1_FD_187290 | JGI IMG/M metagenome (GOLD analysis project Ga0209633, IMG submission 187290) | Oil polluted marine microbial communities from Coal Oil Point, Santa Barbara, California, USA - Sample 1 (SPAdes) (version 2) | ecosystem: Environmental > Aquatic > Marine > Oil seeps ... | reverse complement strand
CAAGAGAGATAAATGATGTTGATGATATGTTTACTAGACTTGACAAAGTGAGTCTATTGCTAGAAGATTTGGGATTGCAGCATATATCTTATCAAGAAAAAATGTTAAGAAGACTTACTAATGGTGAGGATACTAAGCATCTTAAAATTTTAGTTGATGTTTTAGAACCATTGCAAGAATATAAGCGTGGTATGGATGCTAAAAAAAATGGAATGGAGTTTTCTCAATATACTCCATTCACAAGAATTATAGATGCTTCAAATGTTGATACAAAAATTGTTATAAATTTTAAGAATCTTGTGAAAAAATATTTAGCAGAGAAAGACAATTCTTCTTTACAAGAGATTAAAGCATACTTAACTAAATGGAAAGATAATCACGAAAAATTATTACCAATTATAAAAAGGTCACCTATGTTAAAAGAAATGAAACAAATGTCTGAGAATCTATCTCTTCTAGCTGAGATGACTTTAACTCTTATCTCCTCAAATAAAAAAGAAAATGTGCAAATAAGTGAAGTTAGGAAAATTCTTTCCCAAAGTAGAATAAGTTATGGACAGGTAGAAATGGCTATTGTAGATTCCATTGAAGAACTGTTAACCTCAATTACTGTAAATTAAGATCCTTATACAAACACTAAGAGCAGAGAAAAAATGAAAAAAAATCATCCGGCAACATGGGTCCCAACGCTTTACTTCTCAGAAGGTCTTCCTTTTGTTGCTACTTCAGTGGTCTCGGTTTTAATGTATAAAAGTCTAGGGTTAAGTGATTCAGAAATTGCTTTTTTTACAACACTGGTTATGTGGCCTTGGACTTTAAAACCTTTTTGGAGTCCACTACTTGAAATGTTCAAAACCAAAAAACATTTTGTTGTTGCAACTCAATTTATTGGAGGTGTAGCTTTTGGTATTCTTGCGTTAACTCTTCCGTTGGAAGGCTTTTTACAATACTCCTTGATAATGTTTGTAATAATTGCATTTAACTCGGCAACACATGATATTGCTGCAGATGGCGTTTATATTAATACTCTATCTCCTCATGAACAAGCTCAGTATGTTGGATGGCAAGGTGCATTTTACAATGTTGCAAAAGTTTTATCTCAAGGTGCGTTGGTTTACATTGCAGGTAAATTAGAATTAACAATTGGGGTTACTGAAGCATGGATGGTTGTAATGGGATTGTTTGGTGGTATTCTAATATTGATGAGTTTTTATCATCTAAAAATGTTACCAAGCGGAGGAAGTTCAACAGCAGTAGGTTCAGTTGGTGAAGCTTTTGAAACATTTTGGAAAGTTATAAAGTCATTCTTTCAAAAAAAATATATCATTTGGGGAATGGCATTTATAATTTTATTCAGATCTGCTGAGGGTCAACTTACTAAAATAGTTCCACTTTTTATGAGAGCAGAAAGAGATAGTGGAGGACTTGGATTACTAACCGCTGATATTGGAATAGCATACGGAATATTTGGTGCCGCCGCCTTTGTTATTGGTTCCATAGCGGGTGGCTATTTTGTTGCTAAGAGAGGATTGAAAAAATCGATTTTTATTTTAGCAATTATTTTTAATGTGCCAGATGCTGTTTATACCTTTCTAGCTTTTACGACACCAGAAAGTTTTACAATAATTTGTACAGCAATTTCACTTGAATGGTTTGGTTATGGGTTTGGGTTTGTTGGTATAATATTATTTATGATGCAGCAAATTGCTCCTGGTCCATATAAAATGGCACATTATGCCTTTGCAACAGCTTTAATGAATCTGGGGTTTATGCTTCCTTCAATGGTTAGCGGTTTTATTAGTGATTACTTAGGTTATCAGAAATTTTTTGTCTGGGTTTTGATTGCAACTATTCCTTCATTTTTAGTTGCCTGGTTTGTACCATTTAAAGAAGTACAAGAAGATTCTAAATCGTGATATTTGATTATCATGTGTTGATATAATTATCAGAATAAATTAAAATAGGCTTGATATGAAATACGGTTTCTTTGACGATGAAAATAAAGAATATGTAATTGATCGACCAGATGTACCAGTTTCGTGGACAAACTATCTAGGGGTAAAAGATTTATGCACTGTTATTTCACATAATGCTGGTGGATATTCTTTTTATAAATCAACTGAACATCATAGAGTTACAAGGTTCAGACCCAATGGAGTGCCTCTTGATAGACCTGGACATTATGTTTATATAAGAGATGATGAAACTGGAGAATTCTGGACTATATCCTGGCAACCAGTAGGGAAAGTTTTTAGTAAAGCTAAGTATGTATGTCGACACGGACTTTCATATTCAAAATTTCAATGTGATTACCAAGGAATTGAAGCTGAACAGAAAGTATTTATTCCAATTGAAGATGATGTAGAACTTTGGGATGTGATTCTTAAAATAATTCGGATAGACCAAGGAAATTAAGTGTATTCACTTATGTTGAGTTTTCTTACCATCACATAGAAATTGATAATCAGAATTTCCAAATGAGTTTGTATGCAAGTGGCTCCAGCTATAAAGATGGAATTATTGAGTATGACTTTTTTTATGAGCCTTGGATGTTTCATTTTTTTACTTCGAATATAGAACCAGATAGCTATGATTGTGTGCGAGATAAATTTATTGGGAATTACCGATCAGAGAGTAATCCTATTGGAGTTGAAACTGGAACTCTACAAAACAGTAGCGAGTTAGGTGGTAACCATTGTGGGTCACTACATAAAAAAATAATTCTTCAACCTGGTGAAGAAGACAGACTGATATTTATGCTCGGTGTTGGTTCGCGTAAAGATGTGGGTTATTCAATAAAGGAAAAGTATTCAAAACTAAATAGTGTTGATAATGCTTTTAAGGACTTGAAAAAATATTGGGAAGAAAAAATTTCAATTCTTAAAGTAAAAACTCCTCATAAAGGTTTTGATAGCATGATAAATATTTGGACTTTATATCAAGCTGAAACTACAGTTGTTTGGTCTAGATTTGGTTCCTTCGTAGAGGTTGGTGGAAGAGTTGGATTAGGATACAGAGATACCTCTCAAGATATTATGGGAGTAGTTCATTCTAACCCAACTAAAACTAAGCAAAGGATTATTGAGCTATTAAAAGGTCACACAAGTATGGGGTATGGGTTACATCTTTTTGATCCAGAAGTTTTCGAACCTAAAGAAGATAAGTTGCCTGGAGTAAAATTGCCTACTGTAACTCCTTCGCAAAGTGCTGCCGATATTGTGCACGGTTTAGAAGATGTTTGTGCTGATGATGCTATTTGGCTTGTTGCATCAGTTTGTGAATGGATTGAAGAAAGTGGAGAACTTGATTTCTTTAATGAAGTTGTTTCTTATGCAAATGGTGGAGAAGGATCGGTTTATGAACATCTTACAAAGATATTAGATTTCTCTGCAAGCTATATTGGACAAACTGGTATTTGCCAAGGACTAAGAGCAGATTGGAACGATTGCTTAAATCTTGGTGGAGGTGAAAGTTCAATGGTTTCATTTATGCATTATTGGGCTTTGGAAATATTTATTAAATCAGCAAAAGCTTTGAATAAAAATAATGACATTGAAAAATATGCTACAATGTCTCAAAAGGTAAAGCAAGCCTGCGAAGATGTTTTGTGGGATGGTGATTGGTATATAAGAGGTTTTACTAATAAAGGTGAGAAAATAGGTACTCATGAAACTGAAGAAGGTAAGATTTTTTTAAATGCCCAAACTTGGGCAGTACTTTCTGGGGTTGCCTCTAAGGATAGAGCGATAACATCGATGGATGCTGTAGATAAATATCTTTATTCAGAATATGGATTGCATCTTCTTTCTCCTGCTTACTCGAAGCCAAATGATGATATTGGATATGTAACGAGAGTTTATAAAGGAATAAAAGAGAACGCTTCTATCTTTAGTCATCCGAATCCTTGGGCAGTGATGGCAGAGTGTAAATTGGGTCGTGGAAATAAAGCTATGAAGTTTTATGATGCTATTTTGCCCTACAATCAAAATGATAAAATTGAAACGCGAGAAGCAGAGCCATATTCTTATTGCCAATTTATTATGGGCAAGGATCATACTGCTCATGGTAGAGCAAGACATCCATGGTTGACTGGGACTGCCTCTTGGTTTTATACGGCAGCGACAAAGAATATTCTTGGTATTCAGCCAAGTTATGAAGGCTTAACAATTGATCCTTGTATTCCATCCGATTGGGATGGCTTTGAAGTTGTAAGAAAGTGGCGTGGAGCTGTTTATAATATAAAAGTAAAAAATCCTAACAATATTGAAAAAGGAATTGGAACTATTTCACTTAATGGAAAAACTATAGACGGTCCAATCCCGATTCAAAAGGAAGGTACAACTAACATAGTTGAAGTCATAATGGGATAATAAGCAGTATTGATAAAAATAATTTTACATAACATGAACACAACCGGGTAAAGATATGGGTGAACTTCATTTGTTAGATATATTGGTAATAGCTGTCTTCTTTGTCATAATTTTTGGGATTGCAGCTTATTATTCTAAACAAGCAGGTAAAAATACTGGAGAGTTTTTTCTATCCGGTAGAAACATGCCTTGGTATATTGCTGGAACTGCTATGGTGGCAACCACCTTTGCCGCAGATACACCGCTTGCAGTTACTGAACTAATTGCAAAAAATGGAATTGCCGGAAATTGGCTTTGGTGGAATTTAGCAATTGGTGGAATGTTAACTGTTTTCTTTTTTGCCAAACTTTGGCGTAGAGCTAATATTCTTACTGATGTTGAATTTGTAGAGTTGAGATACTCTGGGAAATCAGCAGCATTTTTACGTGGATTTAGAGCAATTTACCTTGGTCTATTTATGAATGCAATTGTTATGGGTTGGGTTCATAAAGCAATGGATAAAATTTTCTCTGTTGTAATCCCCGATTTCGATTCATTTACATTAGTTGTAATTACTGCTGTTATAATAGCTGTTTATTCATCAGCTTCTGGATTGTTAGGTACTGCAAGAACAGATAGCTTTCAATTTATATTTGCTATGATTGGTTGTGTAATTCTTGCTGTAATTGTTGTTCAACAACCAGAAATTGGAAGCCTAGAAGTATTAAAAAACAAATTACCTGAATCAACATTAGAATTTTTTCCATCAATTGGAAATGTAGGAGCTAGTCAAGTTGGAACTGGAGTTTTTGCATTATCTGTTGGAGCATTTTTTGCTCATGTCGGTTTACAATGGTGGAGTAGTTGGTATCCAGGTGCAGATCCCGGAGGTGGAGGTTACATTGCACAAAGAATGATGTCTGCAAAAAATGAAAAACATAGTGTACTCGCAACTTTATGGTTTACTATTGCGCATTATACAATTAGACCTTGGCCTTGGATAATTGTTGCACTCGCTGGTTTAGTCCTATTACCAAGAAGTAATAATGTTGAGGAATTAAAATTAGAAAATTCAGTCTATTATCAAATAGCTGAAATAAAGTTTAGCAAAACTGAATTATCTGAAGAACAAAAGATGATGGCAATCTCACCTCATTTTGTAGCTTATTATGATAAATACGAAAACACAGTTGATCCTGGTTTAATGTATCCTAAACTAATGTTAAAATATTTACCTTCCGGTTTGCTTGGAATGTTAATTGCAGTATTCTTAGCAGCTTATATGTCAACAATTGCTTCTCAATTAAATTGGGGAACATCATATTTAATAAATGATTTTTATAGAAGGTTTATCAAGAAGGATGCTGATGAAAAACATTATGTAGTTGTTTCCAGGATTGGAATATTTGTTGTGATTGTTTTCTCATTGTTTATAACTAAATACTTTCTTACAACTATTTCTGGAGCTTGGGAATTTATAATTAATGCTAGTGCTGGTATGGGAGCTGTTCTTATTTTACGATGGTATTGGTGGAGAATAAATGCATGGTCCGAAATTTCTGCGATGCTTGCACCGCTTGTGATCTATCCTGTTGCAAAATATGGTTTTGGATTAGAATCACCAATGACATTATATCCAATTGTTTTTGGAACTTCAATAGTGTGGTTGGCCGTAACTTATATCACTAAACCTGTTGAAGAAAATAAACTTAAAGAGTTTTATCAAAGAACTTATCCGGGCGGAATCGGTTGGAAGAAAATTTCTGAAAAAGTAGGTGAAAAGAAATCAGAATTAAATTTTGGAAAAGCATTTGTTAATTGGATAATGGGTGTTGCTCTTGTTTATTCATTTTTATTTGGTTCTGGAAGATTTCTTTTTGGAGATTACTTGCAAAGTGCAATATATTTAACTGTTAGTGTGATTAGTGCATTTGTGATTTATAGAAATTTTAGTTCCGATGAGGTTACAGATTAGAGGTGAATTCTAATAACAAAAATATTTGATTCAATCGGAGATGCTCCTAACAATGTTGAATTTACTTCTAAATCCAGATGTAAATCTGTGACAAATTTGCCAACTGAATAGCCAATAATTCCACCAAGTAATACATCCGAAGTCCAGTGATGATTGTGATAAACTCTTGAGAATGCTGTTAGAACTGCTGGAAGGAATGATAGAACTTTAAGATAAGTATTATCAGTATTTTCTGCTAGCACAGTTGAAAGGGAAAATGCCAAAGCTGTATGTCCAGAATTTAATGCTAAGTAATCATCTGATTTAAGAGAGAATGGGGCAAAGGAAAAAGGATCATTATTATGTCTTGGTCTTTCTCTGCCAAAGGAGTATTTAAAAACTGTAGTTATAATTCCAGCAAAGAAAGCAGATTGACCAATTTCATATCCAATCTTTTTACTTGTATTATCATCAGCTAAAAGTCCATAACCTAAAAAACTTGCACCAAGTCCAAATGTAACAATTGGTTCGCCCCAATATTTACCAAATTGTATTGGGATAATATTTGTGTAATCTTGATTTTTTAGCATTTCATATTTTACTTGTTCATCAAATTGCATAGTGCCATAAGTAAGACCAGCAATACCCAAGACCATCAACCATTCATTTGAACTCCAATTTGTAGGTTGTACTGCAAATGTTCCAATTTCATTTCCAAATTGATTTATATCGTATTTATATTGTCCAGAAGTGTTCGAAATAAATAAAAATTGTAAAAGAAGAATAAATAAAATTGTTCTACTAAAACGATTGAAATATATTTTCACAATATCCTAAAATTATTTTGAAGTAAAATGCTTAATTATGGTAGCTTGTTCTAAAGTAACTAATCCACCGCAATTAGCTTTATCCAAAATATTATCGAGTATAGGAAGAAAATTTTGAATTTTTTCATGAGAATCAACGATTTCTATTACTAATGGTAAATCTTCAGAAAGTCTAAGCATCTTCGATGTATGAATTAAACTATTACCACCAAAACCCATAATGCCTTTGTAAACAGTTGCTCCAGCCAAACTATTTTCTCTTGCTGCAACAACAATTTTTTCATACAAATTAACTGGACCAACTTTATCATTTTCTCCAAGAAAAATTCTTAACAATTGTGCCTTATTCGAACTAAACATAACATCTCCTTATTTTGTAATTAAATAAGCAATGTAAACACCAAGAATTGTAAAAAATATATTTAGAAAAATATTTAATCCAGCAAAAAGAAATTGAGAATCACGAAGCAAAGTAATTGTTTCGAAGGAGAAAGTTGAAAAGGTTGTAAAACCTCCACAAAAGCCAACACCAAGTAACAGTTTAAGATTTGAAGAAAGTAGCTCCTTTTCGTCAAATCCAAAAATAAGTAAGCCTAAAATAAAACTGCCAATTATATTTACAATTAAAGTTCCATACGGAAAATAAATCGGTAACAAACGAAAAGCCAAAGATGAAACTAAATATCTTAATCCGCCGCCTAAACCGGCACCAATTGTAACTAGAATAAAATCCATAAAATTATTTTTAGTTTATTAAATATAACAACTTTTTCTTATTTGATGAGTCTAATAGCATACACATTAAGTAATAAAAATCTTAATCTGAATGTTAAGATAATAGATATTTTCTAAAATAAAGGAGGATAAAATGAAAAGTATAAAAAACAATAAAAGTGGTTTCCCTTTTATTATCTCACTACTTTTTTCATTTCTGTTAATATCGAATACATTTGCTGAAGAAATAAAACTAATAACCGAAAAAACTTTTAATGTTTCTGCGGGTGAGTTATTAGATCTTAGAACTGATGTTGGCGATGTAACAATTAGTACTTGGACTCAAGATAAAATTTCTATAAAAATATTTGGCAATAAAAATGCTGAAAAGAAAATTGAATTTACTTTTGATGAAACTGATTTTGGTCTTAGAGTTATTGGCGAAAAATATGGAAGTGGATTTCTAAATTGGTTCAAGAAAATTAGCCTAAAATACGAAATTATTCTTCCTCAAAAATTCAATGTAGAATTAAAAACTGCTGGTGGAGATTTAATTGTAAAAGAACTAATTGGTGAATTTGATATGAAAACCTCAGGGGGAGATATTATATTAATAAAATCTTCTGGTGACCTAAATTGTTCAACATCTGGAGGAGATATTGAAGTACAAGATTTTAGTGGTGATTGTGATGTTTCAACTTCCGGAGGAGATATTAATATGAATATTTTTGAAGGAGATGTAATTGCAAATACATCAGGAGGAGATATTAAAATACATTCGCAATCTGGAAAAATAAATGCAAAAACTTCTGGTGGTGATGTTGATGTTAGTTATAATGGAATAAATGAGGGAATTAAATTAGGGACATCTGGCGGAGATATTAGTTTAGCTGTTCTATCAAATTTTAAAGCTAATGTTGAATTAAAAACTTCAGGTGGTAAAGTTCATAATAATTTTTCAAATAGTTATGGCTCAAAAGTTACAAAACAAAAATTTATTGGTACTTACAATTCTGGTGGGGAAGTACTAGTAGCTAAAACATCTGGTGGAAGTATTAGAGTAACAGAAAAATAAATTGCAATTTTTTTTTTAATAAGCATTAGTTTTAATCATATTATTCTTAATCCTATTTGTCTGGTATCTTTAGTATACCAGACAAATCTCACAGTTGATACAATTACAATAAATCAAAAGCAATTTTGGAATTCATATAATTGTCTTCACTCAATCTTCCTATTTAGAATAGGTCATTCCCATTTCCATTGAATACATATCTTTTTTTTGTAATTTTATTGTTTAAATTCTAAGTTAATATTCAAAGTAAAATCCAATCAAAATTTTGACTTATGGAAAAATATCTTACCGAAAATAAATTCACATATTCCTATAAACTAACCAATCTAGTATTATGAAAATCATTCTAGTTTTATTTACATTTTTTAGTCTATGTCTTGCCGAAGAACCCGTAATTAAAAGTTTACAGGTTTATTCCAATAATAATATTACTGGATTACCAATTGTAAGAATTGGCACCAGCGACAAACTTCATATCGAGTTTGATATTGATGCTGAACATGAACCTGCTCTCTCAATTATTTTTAAGTTTTGTAATGATAATTGGAAACCATACGAAAATGCCTTATTAGAAAATATGGGCGAAAATACTTTGTATAGTACCAATACAGATGTTCTCCCAGCAACAACCGATGGAGCAAATTATTTTATTAAAGAAACTTTTCCAAAACAAGATGTGAGTTTCCCATTCAGTGGAAAGTGGATGTTTTTTATTACTGATAATTATGATGAATCAATAATTTATGAATGGGGTAAATTTTATGTCGTTGAGGAATTACTTCCTCTTAAGACCGATATAATTGAATGGAGAAGGGAAGGAAGCATTTCTGGAAATAGTGCTTTGGATAGAGTTTATAATCTTAAGGTGAATTTCGAAATCCCAGATTCTCTAGATCCATTTAGAGTTAAACATATTGAGATAATTAAAAACAATGAAACTTCCTATCCGCAACTTATTCTTAAAGATTCATTTGTTGAAAATAGAGGTTATGAATGGGATGGGACAAAAAAGTTTGAATTTGTTATTAGGGATTTAGAACCTGGAGCAGAATACAGACAGGTAAATTTGAAAGACCATAATCGATATCAACTTCCGGTAGCACGTGCACATTATGATGGTATTGAATACTCTAGATTCTATAAAATGAATAGAAGAGATTTTAATGGCGGATTTAAATTGATGAACAAAAACAATCAATATTCAGATTATCTTATTTCAACTTTTGAATTTAAACCACATGAAAAAATAGATGATAATATTTATATTGTTGGGTCGTTTACAAATTGGGAAGTTCTTCCTTGGTTTAAGCTAGAAAATAAGAAAGATGTCTATTCAATTAGTCTTGAACTAAAGCGCGGGATTTATGATTATAAGTATGTCACTGGTATTGATGATGATGAAGTAGTAGAAAATATAGATTGGAATTTGTTTGAAGGAAATTTTTGGGAAACACAAAATATATATTCAATATTTTTATTTTATCGTTCTCCTGAGCGAGGTGGATATGATAAAATTATTGGTTATAAAAGGATTGTAAAATAAATGAAAAAAATAAATATTGGTGTAATTGGAACTGGTCATCTTGGTAATTTTCACACAAAAATATTGAAGGAAATTCAAGAAGTAAATCTTGTTGGAGTTAATGATATCAGTATGGAAGCTGGTCAAGAAATCTCAGCAAAGTACGATGTCCCATTCATTAAAAATTTAGAAGATCTTCTTCTGAAAGTTGATGCTGTTTCTATAGTTGCAACTACAAGTAGTCATTACAAATTAGTAAAAATAGCTCTGGAAAATAATGTTCACGTATTTGTAGAAAAACCAATTACAAACACTATTGAAGAAGCAAAAGAGCTAGTTGAACTTGCAAAAAATAAAAATTTAAAATTGCAAGTTGGACA
>Ga0209633_10005722_pt1 | contig 10822 bp, 6 predicted proteins | sample Cruoilmetagenom1_FD_187290 | JGI IMG/M metagenome (GOLD analysis project Ga0209633, IMG submission 187290) | Oil polluted marine microbial communities from Coal Oil Point, Santa Barbara, California, USA - Sample 1 (SPAdes) (version 2) | ecosystem: Environmental > Aquatic > Marine > Oil seeps ... | reverse complement strand
GCATAGTCATCAGATGTGATACCCAAAGGTCCGATTAAGATGACACTCCTCGGCAGGGCAGTCCTCCGCGTTAGCGGGGTTAATGACTTACGCTACTGCGTAAGCTGGACGGTAATCTGTGTTGTTTGCGTTTAAATGCGTGTGAGCCGCGTAACGGAATTGCTCAGTCCGACATGCACATAGCCCCGACTACTCCAGTCGAAACCAAGTCATCCCCATTATTTGTTTTGCTCTATAGTATGAATATACCACTATTAGTATCTATCATTGTATCTAGAGCACATACAAAAAATCATCGACTAGCCAAAAGCTAGCCTTAAATTTTTTGCATATACTCTAAATACAAGCATAAACACTACTTGAGATACATTCATCCTATAGTTCAAAACAGGTAGATAAAATTTAGTCGGATAATAACACTTTTGGGTTATTTTGTCAATAGAGAGGAGTAATGCAGACCTTTTACATAAGAGAAATCTAGTATAACCTTTTTTAGTATATAATAATGAAACAAGTGACAAGGATGATTTTATGAAGAGTATAAATACCTATTATTCAGGTGTAGCAGTGTTGCATGCTTTCATTCTATCAGAGGATATCAAAGACTCACCCTCACTTCTAATACAGGTTTTTACTGCTCAAAATGATAAAGTGTTTATAGAAGAACTGCTTAGGCATCTTACAGATGCACTTCCTCAGGCTGTTATTATTGGCAGTACTACCGATGGTGAAATCATGAATGGTAAGGTCTCAACACATCAAACCGTTTTGAGCTTTACACGCTTTGAGCATACCACACTTCAAACCCATACTGAGTCACATCAGCAAGATGGCTTTTTTTCCGGAAAGTCTTTGGCTAAAGCCCTCATCAAAGAAGATACCAAACTTATTATTGCTTTTGCGGATGGACTTCATACCAATGGAGATGCTTTGCTAGACGGCATACATTCCATCGCTCCTACGGTGGTGGTTGCTGGAGGTCTTGCCGGAGACAATGGGACATTTAAACAGACTTATGTCTTTACAAAAGAGGGCATTGTGCTCAAGGGTGCTGCTGCTGTAGCATTGAATAGCAGGCATTTAAATGTGTACAATGATTACAGTTTTAACTGGCGTCGCATTGGAAAAGAATTGACGATCACAAAAGTAAAGAACAATCGTGTGTACACTATAGATAATAGAACTGCAGTAGATACATATATTCATTATCTGGGTAAAGAGATGGCAGAAGGCTTACCTGCGATCGGTATTGAGTTTCCATTGATAAGTATGCGAAACGGGATAATGGTTGCCCGTGCGGTATTGTCTAAACATGATGATGGTTCGCTGAGTTTTGCAGGAAATTTAAAAGTGGGGGATAAGGTTCAGTTTGGTTATGGTGACCCTATGGAGATATTAAAATGTTCAGACGGTATCTTGAATCATGTAAAAGAGAAACCTTCTGAAGGGATTTTTGTTTACTCCTGTATGGCACGAAGGCATTTTATGCCTGACTTGATAGATGCGGAAACGCTACCTCTGCAAAGCATATCACCCACAGCAGGTTTTTTTACTTATGGAGAATTTTTCACTTCTACCAAAAAAGAGTTGCTTAACCAATCGATGACCATTGTTTCTCTTAGCGAAAACGATAGACTGCCTAAACCCAATGTTGATAGGGTATCTCAAGAGACACCATTAACGACTACCTCCATTAATGCATTGATTCACCTGGTCAATACAACAGGTCATGAAGCGATGGAACAGGAGGCTTTAAGACAGGCACAAAGTACATTTGAAATACTTTTTCAAAAGTCCCCTGATGGCATTGTACTGATTGAAAATAACAGATTGATTGAGTGTAATCAAAAAATACTTGATATTTTTGGATATACATCCAAAGAGACATTTCTCAATACTACGCCACTACAGATCTTTCCAAGAAGACAACCGGACGGATCACACTCTTTTATTAAATTAAAGCAGATGAGAGAAAAAGTACTTGAGAGTGGAAATAATGAATTGGAGTTGTTATTAAAAAAGCAGAATGGTGAAACATTTTGGAGCGATATCATACTGACAAGTACCGTACTCAATGGCAGAGATATTATTTATGTTGTATGTAGAGATATTACGCAGAGAAAAGAGATGGAACTTGAATTGTCTCGTCAAAAAAATATACTCTATTATCAGGCAAACCATGATGCTCTTACGGGATTACCAAATCGATCACTTTCAATGAAAGAGCTTAAAATGGGTCTCGAGGAAGCGACTAAACTAAACAATGAATTGGTACTTATGTTTCTGGATCTGGATAGATTTAAAAGGATCAATGACTCACTGGGACATGACGTTGGAGATAAAGTGATTCATATCATAGGAGAACGTCTCAAAAAAAGTATACGCAAAGAAGATATGGTCGCTCGTTTGGGGGGAGATGAATTTTTAGTCATGATGAAGGGTATTGATCAGCATGAAGATATTTTAGTAAAAGCCAGACGTATTCTTCAAGTTTTAGATGAGCCTGTTTCCATAGAACACCATACCCTGTATACTTCAGCAAGTATAGGTATAAGCCGTTACCCTACAGATGCCAGCAGTGCAGATAACCTTTTAAAGTATGCCGATACAGCCATGTATAAAGCAAAAGAAGAAGGGGGAAATAATTTCCAGTTTTATAGCAGTGAAATGACAGATATGGCTTATGAACATGTGATGATGGAAAAAGATCTTCGAGAAGGGATCAAAAATGAAAATTTTGAAGTCTATTATCAACCGCAAATTAATATACAAAGTGAAAAAGTCATAGGTCTTGAAGCTTTGGTAAGATGGAATCACCCTACCGTAGGCTTATTATCTCCAGATATATTTCTTCCTATGGTAGAAAAAACAGGATTGATCATAGAGTTGGATCAGTGGGTGATGCGCACAGCGATGAAAGAGATAAGTAACTGGTACCGTGAAGGTTTAAATCCAGGGGTTTTGGCTTTAAATACCAGTATGAAACAGTTGGAGTATCCCGATCTACAATACAAAATAGAAGAGAACTTTCAAGCCTGTGATTTTCAGGCACCGTGGCTTGAACTTGAAATTACAGAAACAGAAGTCATGAAAAAACCAGATCAGGTGATATTGATACTGGAGAGATTACATGAATTAGGTATCTCTATTGCTATTGATGATTTTGGTACAGGGTACTCCTCTTTATCGCATTTGAAACGATTGCCTATTGATAAGTTGAAAATCGATAAATCCTTTATAGCGGATATCCCTAATAATGAGGATGCTGTTGCTATTGTCAATACGATGATCGCACTTTCAGAGAGTCTTCGTTTGAATGTGATAGCTGAGGGCGTGGAAAACAAAGCACAAAGAGATTTCTTATTTGCGAGTGGATGTCATAATGTACAAGGCTATTATTATAGTAAACCCTTAAATGCTCAGGAGATGAAAAAGATACTCATAGCGCAGGGCTGAGTAGGGTTATCAGATGTGCCCATTATAGACTTGCTATGAGTTGGGCAGATGTACCTGCTTTTTCATTGTGGGGCTGATAGAGATAGTTGTGTATCTTTTCAGGTATTTTTTCTGGTACTGTTAATGCTTCAAACTCTTCTTTAGCCAATTGTTTGGCTTTAAACAGTGCCATTTGTACACGTGAATAGAAGTTTGCAGCACCTTCTCCTGATGTTTCTATGGCAAGGAAATTCGCTTCTGGGAAACGGTTTGTAACCAGAGACTGTACCCCGTCTGATACTGCAGAAGAGGGCATACATCCAAAAGGTTTGACAGAGATAACAAGGTGTGAAATGTTCTCTTTGACAGATTCGATAAGGTGTGCGACCTCCAAGTGTCCTTCACCTCCCTCGCAGTCAAGGGTATAATACTCCTGGCTTAAGTCTGCCAGTTTATCCATATCGGGAATTTCATAGTCATGTAAGCCGATGGCTTTGGCATAGAGGTGAAAATGGGTTTTAATGGCCGCCTTCCCAAGTTTAATGAGTGCTCTTGTTTTAACAGAAGAGAAATCTACTTTCTTTGCCCCTTCAACCTGTAGGGCTTCTTTTTTGAGTACCGCACGTTCTGCTTCCCATAGACTCAACATAAGACGGTTCATAATGGGTTGAGGGATACATTCAGCCCCTTCAGACTCTAAAAATCGATGCAGATTATAGTTCCCATCCCCTTCTGTCATGGCTGCCCAGAACTCTCCCATGACCATCACTTTTGCTTTGGGCTGTAAACGGTTGAGTTTTACGTTTTCTAGTGTCTGACGACAGTCCCACATGGTTTTGATGAGAGATTTTTTGTCTAAAAATGCATTGGAGACCAAGATACGGCATGCTTCAATAGCTTTATCTACAGATCCAACTTCAACTTCATAGGGGCGCATCTTGTAGCCTAGGATATTGATAATATCTCCGATAATGACCGATTTGATGAGTGTGATGAAAAACTTAGGGGTGAAGTTGAGTATATCATCATCAATGTCATCACCTTGAAAAATACCTTTGTCATGTTCAAAAGAGGTAATACGAAAGCCGTCAAATCCAGCATCTCTCAGTGCCTTTTTATACTCCGTAATATACATACCAAAACGGCAAGGTCCACAGCCGCCTGCTGTGATATAAACATACTTTTGTACGATCTCTTCGGCACTTAAGCCTTTTTCATCTCTAAGGTTTTGTAAATATTTGACAAGATTCCCAACAGTAAAGTAGGTAGGGTTACATTGCCCTCTGTTTCCATAGGCTTTTCCTTTCTGAAAAGAGGCAAAATCAGGGTTGGGCATGGAGATATAGTTTTCTCCCAAAGATTGCAGTGCAGCTTGTATCAATTGGTCTTGTAAAATGGTCAAACCACCCGAAAGCATGGTCGTTTCACTTTTAGGAGCATAGGTGATCGTCTTTTCCGGTACATCTTTCCATTGCTTTTTTGTCTGGTTAAGGAAGTTTAGATCTCCGTTCTTATCGGTTATTTTTACTGTACTGCATGTGATACTCATACTAAAACTCCTTCTTTCTTCATATTGTTTTCAAATGAGGCTTTTTTTCTAAATGTACGTTTATACTGCTCTAATGTATAAGCAAACGTTTTGACACGTATCTTAATGGAACCACCGGGTTTGTTGGCATCTATGTCATGCAAAGTCAGGTGGGGAGTACGTGATGCACCAAGTATTTTGTCGATGATGGCGTAGGTAGGAGCATCATGTCCGCATTTAAAAGAGCTGAGATCAAGTACCGCTACATTAGGGTGTCGTGCAGCAAATTTGGCTGCCCAGACTTTTTGTGCTGAGTTGGTAGAGAAATTCTCGGCCCAGACATCACGGATATCATAGGCAGAAGTGACACTTTCCTGTCTAATATCATCAGCAAAGTATTGTGAGAGATAGGCTTCATCTTTTGGGATGGCACGCATAGAAATGGTTTTAAACCCAAGGGACTGAAACTCATCGAGGACTTCGTGGTTCATTCCGGGATCAGAATGATAGGGACGTCCTAAAAGTAAGATCACTACTTCATCGTTAGTGACTGCATCATCAAGTACCTGACGACCTTCTTTCATGATGTCGGCATCATTTTTGTCGAGGGCTTTCCATGCTTGTTCCACCGCCCAGTTGTTTTCATCTTCCGTGATATGCAGTCTATTTTTCCATGTTTGAAAAAGTTGTTTTTTAAGTAACGCTTTATTGTCAAAATTCAGTGCATCTTCTACGTAATCAATGCTTTTTTCTTCAAAAAGATTCTTCTCTTTTGTAAATGCAGAGTAGACCACTTTAGGAGTACCGGAGATGATGGGACAGGAGGTTTGTCCCATGGTATGCTTGACATAACCTGGAAGCTCTGTGACGGCAGGAAACCACATATAGGCAAAAGATTTTTTGGCAAACTTTTTGTCATACATGAGTGAATAAACATGGGACTGTGCCACTTTTGCGGGATAACATGAATCTACAGAACCGTATTTGGCACCTTCCAAAAACATATCTTCATTGGAAAATCCTGAAAATTGTATATGTAAAGGATTGATATCAAGGGCTTCAAGGTAGGTACGTAAAAAAGGAGCCAAAGAGTAGATATTAAGTACTTTGGGGATGGCAATACGTAGATTTTGTCTAGTGATCTTTTGCTCTTCACTGGACGTTTTAAAATTTCTTCGTATTTCTTTTCTCATTGTCGGCCCCCATCCGCCTAAAGTCACTTTGACCTGTTGTTCTGTGATCCATGTGTCATCTGTAGGTTTTTCTTCCAAGTCATAGGTAGGTGCAAAAAGTGACATAGATTCTTTTTTTACCAGGTTGGGTGTATTTTTTTGCAGGTCTTTCCTGGAATCTTTGAGTATTTTAAGTGCCGCGTGGGACTCTACTGTACCTTCTTCACAGGAAAAACCTGCAATGTAGCGTACTGAGTCAGAAGAGGGGGTCTGTGTATCGATAAAGGTACGTGAACAGTTAATGCTGCAGAAGTGACAGCGTGTACTTTCATCTGTTTTTGAAGTGTAGGTCATTTGCAGTGCTTCTTTGAGGCCTACAAATGTGGCATACCCGCGTTCAAGCACGATATCTTTGGCTTCTATGGCTGCACCATACGCACCTGCTTCACCGGGATGTGGGTGTACATCTACTTTTGCATGAGGTACTTTGTCTTTAATGTAATCTACCTGCGCTTTGAGTGCAGCCTGATTGTACTGGGTACCGCCCTGAAGTACAAAGTGGTCTCCAAAAGCTGCAAGATTAGGTGCCTGTACCACATACTGCCATACATTTTTAGGCAAGACTTTAGAGATACCTGCAAAGAGTTCTTCTTTGGTGTACCCTTCTTTTTGAAAGTTGACCCTGTCTGTGTCCAAAAAGACAGCACATCCGTAGTTGAACATTGGAGCCTTTTTTGCAGCAAAAGCAATATCTGCAAAGCCTTCTACCGGCACACCAAACTGTTTGGCCATAGACTGAAGCAGGGTACCGTTACCAGCACTACACTGGTTGGAAAGGCGGAAGTTCTTCATCATACCATTTTCCATGAACAATACTTTAATGTCTTGTCCTCCAATGTCACAGATGACGTTAATACTTTCCCCAAATGCTTTTTGTGCAGACTTCATATGTGCAATGGTCTCGATGATGTTTGCATCTGCTTTGAGCGCACCGTGAAGTACATCAGCAGCGTAACCTGTCACACCTAATCCTCTAATGTCATAGTATCCATATGGATCTTGCTCCTGGATCTTTTCAAGTAGTTCAAGGGTATCGACGATAGGGTTCCCTTTTGAAAGTTGATAGACTTTTAAAAGTAAGGTTCCCTTTTCATCACAGAGTACTGCTTTGGAAGAGGTTGAACCTCCGTCTATGCCTAAAAAACAGGTAGTCTTATGTGTCAGTAGGGGAGGAGAAAAAGGTTTGATAGCATAAGAGACTTTAAAAGCTTCCAATTCATCCTGAGATGAGATAAGAGGCGTGTCATTGTTGTCATTTTGGTTTGTTCCACCCGTATCAACCAGTGTTTTAAGTTGTATGAGTCCGGTAAAAGGTTTGTCATTGTTAGCCTCTCCTTCACCAAAAATGACCGCACCCAAAGCGGCATAATACTGTGCATTATCGGGTACGCAGACCAGTTCATTGATATTCTCTTTATCATAACTGACTCCTCGTTCATCCCAAATCTCAGAGATACGCATACGCCAGCACTCTTGTAAAAAAGGCAAGTAGGTATTTGGACCGCCTAAAAGTAACACATTGGGCATGAGTGTATTTCCCCGTGTGAGTACTGTGAGGTTTTGCATAACAATGGCATCGGCAAGGGAGTTCATGATCTCATCTGAAGGAACAGAGGTTTTAACAAGGTTGACAATGTCTGTTTCTGCAAATACACCGCATTTGGCTGCGACATGGTGGAGTTTGTCTGTTTGGAAAACAAGATTTTGTACATCTGCGCTCTCCATACCCACTTTCATGGTACATTTTTCTATGGTGGCACCTGTACCTGAAGCACATTTGTCATTCATGGAGGTCAGTACAGACTTTTTGCCATCTTCACTCTGCTTAAAATGTATGATCTTCGCATCCTGTCCGCCAAGTTCTACAACCGCTCTGACATCAGGATGATTATGTTCTACTGCCAGAACAACTGCATTGACCTCTTGGACAAAACGGGCATTAATAGTAGGGGCGATGCGTGAGGCACCTGAACCGGTGATGTAGACTTTATCAATTTTATTGTAAAGCTCGGGATGTGTGTGTGAAAGTTCTTCTAAAAGACGTAAAAGGGTGGGGGCTTGTTTGGTGTCATGCGCTGTGTATGCTTTAGCAACGATGTTAAAGTGTTCATCACACAGTACATATTTGACTGTGGTGGAACCGATATCTATACCTAAAGCGTATTTTTCAATCATGACTTTGGTCATTTTATGCCTTTTTACTGTCCTTCTTGGTGCTTAATGCCCATACTATCCACACTATACCAACTAAAATAAAAGGTATGCTTAACATTTGACCTGTGGTAAAAGGAAGATCCGTGGTGTAGTCAGCTTGGCGTGTTTTAGTGTACTCGAGCATAAAACGCATGATGAACATGTAGGTTAAAAAGATGCCAGGAAGTATCTTTGTGGCAAACAAAGGGGTACTTTTTCGGTAAATAGTGACTAATATCACTACAAGCAGAAGGTAAGAGAATGCTTCATAAAGTTGTACAGGGTGACGGGGGATCATATCTACCTTCTGGAAGATGATCGCCCATGGTTTATCTGAAGGTAATCCAAGTATCTCAGAGTTAAAAAGATTACCAAAACGTACAAACGCAGCGGTGAGTGCACCAGGGATGGCAACGCGGGAGAGTAGCCACATGTATGATTCCTGATATCGTCGTGCAAAGATATAAAGTGCGAGAAGTACACCCAGTAGTCCTCCATGACTGGCAAGCCCACCTTTCCATACTTTGAGTATCTCAAGGGGATTAGCAAGGTAGAATTCCGGTTCATAAGCCAGGCAGTGCATTAAGCGGGAACCAAGTACTGCACCTACCATGACATAAATGAGTAAGTTGTCAAGTACTGCAGGATCTCTGTTTTCACGTTTATAGATCCATTGAAGTATCATAAGACCCAGGAAAAAAGAGCCTACAAAGAGTAGTCCATACCAGCGTAGCTGTAAGGGTCCCAATTCTAAGATATTGGGATTGATATTCCAAATAAAGTGTTCCATACATTCATACCTTCATTATAATTGAAAGTATTATACTTTAAGTTCATTAATGCTGGTAAACGCTACTCTTTAGGCATAACTTTTGTGAAATAATAATATCCTCCGCCTATAAAAATGAGCGCAACAAGAAGAAAGATTATGCCTAGTTTTGTACCTTCATCCATGGTGTATTCCTTTAAGAATTGATTTTATCTTTGATCTCTTTGGCAATGGCAGAAATTTTAGTGATTTTTTGTGTATCACTCAAACTCTCATCAAGCAGTACTTTCACAAAAGCAGAACCTACTATGACACCATCTACACCTACCGCTTTATCTTTAGCGCTGTTTTGGTCTACCCCAAAGCCTACATAGACTGGGGTGTCTGAGTATTTTTTAATACTTGTGATGATGGGTTGTAGATCTTCAGATTTTCCTGCACCTGTGATACCTGCATACGCCACAAGGTAGATGAATTTTTGTGCATCAGTAACAATCTTTTTGATACGTGCTTCTGTGTCTGTAGGTGCGATGAAGTCAATGAGACTTAGACCAGCAGTTTCAACCATGGGTTTGTAAGGTCTGGCTTCTTCTAAAGGCAGATCAGGAATGATAAAGCCATTCACACCAACCTCTTTTGCTTTAGCAATGAAATTCTCCATACCTCTGTGGTAAAAAGGGTTAAAATAACCCATCCAAAGTGTATCGATATGGGGAGCTATCTTCGCAGAGGCTTCAAAAAGGTGGTCTAATTTAAAACCATTTTGAAGAGCTTTAAGATTGGCTGCTTCAATGACAGGACCATCTGCAACAGGATCGGAGAACGGCATACCAAGTTCTAAAGTGTCAACACCGGCTTCAGCTAAAGCCAATGCAGCATCTACTGTAAATTCTAATGAGGGAAAACCTGTAGTGATATATGCGACTAAATTTTTCAAAGGGGGACTCTTTTTATCTTATTTTGTATATATTTTTAACATTATATGATAAAATGAGTAAAAATATAGATTTAGCACTTAGGATTAAAAGAAAATTATGAGTATTCATACCCCTAAAATAGAGAAAAAAGTAACTTTAACAACAATCGCACAAATGAAAGGTAAAGAACCTATTACTATGGTGACGGCCTATGATGCACTTTTTGCACAACTTTTTGATGGCGAAGTAGAGATGATACTGGTAGGTGATAGCCTCAATATGAGTTTTCTTGGTAAAGAAGATACACTCTCTGCAACAATGGATCAAATGATATACCACACACAAGCAGTTTGTAACGGAGCAAAGTTACCGCTTATCGTTTTAGATATGCCGTTTGGGTCATACACTTCAGCAGAGGTAGCTGTTAAGAATGCAACAAGAGCATACCAGGAAACCAATGCGCAAGCCATTAAAATAGAAGGTGGTAAAGAGAGAGCGCATATTGTTGAAGCGCTTACACAAAACTCTATTGCAGTACTTGGTCACATCGGACTCATGCCACAATTTTTGCGTAGTGATGGTGGCTATAAAGTACGGGGTAAAGATCAGACAGACATAGACAAACTTGTAGAAGATGCTAAAGCATTGGAAAAGGCCGGTGTGTTTGCCATCGTGGTTGAGGGTGTCAAAAGTGAAGCTGCCAAGGCCATTACTCAAGCAGTATCGGTACCAACCATCGGTATAGGTG
>Ga0209633_10005721_pt1 | contig 10823 bp, 10 predicted proteins | sample Cruoilmetagenom1_FD_187290 | JGI IMG/M metagenome (GOLD analysis project Ga0209633, IMG submission 187290) | Oil polluted marine microbial communities from Coal Oil Point, Santa Barbara, California, USA - Sample 1 (SPAdes) (version 2) | ecosystem: Environmental > Aquatic > Marine > Oil seeps ... | reverse complement strand
TCTACATTGTTCATTACGAAGCTCTGCGTTGTTCAACGGCTTAACCGAACAGGATTTTGCATCTATGCATGAGCCAGTGGAACAGTTAACCCTTAATGCCGGTAGTGTTCTCTATAAGATTGGCGAATCCGGGCATCATTTATTTACCGTACGTAATGGTTTAATAAAATTAGTCCAATATTTACCTGATGGCACAAATCGTATCGTGCGTTTAGCGAAAAGCACCGATGTTCTTGGGCTGGAGATGATGGTCAACAAACAATATGAACATGAAGCGATTGTGTTACATACGACAGAATTGTGTCGTTACCCTATGGAGCTGGTCACGCGGTTGAGTCAAAAAAATCCCGTAATGCATAAAGATCTGATGACGCAATGGCAGAAGGCACTGACCAATGCCGATGCCTGGTTGACTCGGTTATCAACTGGTCAAGCCAAAAAACGTATGGCAAATTTACTTTTGCTTTTGGTCGATGGCAAAACAGCAACAGATTGTTATTTATTAAGTCGAGAAGATATTGGCTCGATTCTTAGCATCACCATTGAAACCGCTAGCCGTACAATTTCGGAATTTAAACGTCAGGGTTTAATGAAGGAAATCACTAACAATCATTTTGATCTGGATATTGCTGCTTTAAATGCCATCATCGAAAATTAGATAGTTTTTTATATCAATACACTACTATCTGGAATTCTGTCATTTCCAAATGACTTAGATTGTGAATCCACATGCTTTATGTTTGCAAATAACATTGGATTCCCGATATAAACATGTGCGAATAACCAATTTATATCCTTAATTTTTTGCCTTTCTAATTAGAAGTCAGCTCCCTCTCTTGGAAGTCTTGCCTGCTGCATGACTTTTATCAATGATAATATTAGAAAACAATTATACAATAAATATATCAATAACTTATCTTGGATAAATCAATGTTTTTTACTAATAAATTCATCAGCCGCAAGCTTGTTTTTATCTGGCTAGCACTCATTTCAACGACTGTTGTATCCGGTGAACTCATACAGCGTAATAGCGATGCTGAACGTATAAAAGCGGCCAAGCAAGTATCACAACAGTTTGTGAAACAACTTGGCGGTCATCTTAAGAAAGAAATGAAAACCAATGGCCCTGTAACAGCGATTAAAGTGTGCAAAGACGTCGCACCTGAGATAGCTAATAATCTATCACTCGAAAACGGCTGGCGTGTTACACGTGTTACTGAAAAACCTCGTAACGCATTATTAGGTTCAACAGATAAGTGGGAAAGTGAAACACTTGCCTCATTTGAATCACGCGCAGCTAAGGGTGAGCATTACAAGAATATGGCAAAGGGTGAAATAGTAGACGAAGCAGGTAAAAGCTATTTTCGATTCATGAAGCCATTAGAGGTTAAACCCGTATGCCTTAAATGCCATGGTAGTGATGAACAGATTCCACCAGCTGTTAAAACACAACTTGATGATATGTACCCTTATGATCAGGCACGTGGGTATAAAATTGGTGATCTGCGAGGCGCAATCAGCATAAAACAACCTATGGATATTCCTTTAAGAAAAACATTCTAAGTTATACAACAGTGATGAATGATTCAAATAGCCTTTATACACGTCTCGGTGGAGAAACCGTATTACGTGAATTTGTTAACCACCTATATGATTATATGGATAGCACACTCAAGGTGAAGCATGTCAGAGATATGCACTCAGAAGATTTGTCTCACGCCCGCGATAGACTGTTTATGTTTTTAAGCGGTATGTTAGGTGGGCCGCCACTGTATATAGATAAATTTGGTCCGCCGCGTCTTCGCCGCAAACATTTGAGTTTTGAAATTGGTAATGAGGAGCGTGACCAATGGTTGTTATGCGCACGTTATGCAGTAAATAAACTGGATGTTGCTGGTCATCTGCGTGAAGAATTAATGCGAGACCTAACAGTAATGGCAAATCATTTGAGAAATAAAAATGGTAATGTCGATACCTGCCAAAACAAGAGATCTGCCTGATGATTAGCGAATTATCAATGACGGCTGCTTTTATGATCGGCCTGTTGGGCTCAACACATTGTATCGGTATGTGTGGTGGTATCGTCGGTGCGCTTACCATGGGGTTACCAGAACCCACTCGTCAGTCACCCATTAAACTATTGCCATATTTACTAACTTATAACGGTGGACGTTTAATTAGTTATGCTTTAGCAGGATTGATCGTTGGATTTTTGAGTAGCACGCTCAGTGATATTTTTCAGATAGGACGATTTCCAGTTGGCGGTATTGTCGGTGGTCTCTTTATGGTTGCGCTAGGAATCTATATTGGCGGCTGGTTACAAACCCTAACCTGGTTAGAGAAGATCGGTAGCGTCTTCTGGCGAAAAATAGAACCATTCGGTCGTCGATTTATGCCGGTAAAGTCACCTGCTCAAGCTCTGAGTCTAGGCTTTTTCTGGGGCTGGTTACCTTGCGGCATGGTGTACAGCACACTTGCGTGGGCCGCGACTTCAGGTAGTGCCACAAACGCTGCATTATTAATGCTGGCTTTTGGTGCAGGTACATTGCCAATGTTATTGATGATGGGAGGTTTTGCAAATAAGTTGCAACGCTTTACCCAACATAAATGGACGCGTTATTTGGCAGGTATTTTACTTATCGCTTTCGGCGCCATCATTTTAACAAAGGCCCTTAGTGGTGGGCATATGCATATGCATTAATGAGTTTAAAGTTACGATACCAGTAAGACTCGTAAGATACTCTAACCCGTTTCAAGACATCCATATTTTTATCATTGGCAGACATAGACTTATTTGCATAGTCGTATCTCTTTGTGGATATGAAAAAACAATATACATCTATCTCTTACACCACTGAATAGTTTATAGCGTTTAAGAACATTACTCTTAAAGCTTTTTATTACATTTCTGCTTCAAAAGATGTAAAATGCCGTGCTAGTCGAGAGAGTTTGTAACTGCTAATTTCTTGCAGTGGCTGTCACGATATTTTAATAGATAGCAGGTTAATTATGAGCGGACAAGCGCCTAAAACCAGACCACAAGTTCCTGAAGGTAAAACACACCTTCTAACAACTACTCAGAAGCCTATTACAGAAGGCGCGTTTTTTGTTGGTTATGACACAACATGGGAACCAGTACAAAAAGAAGTTCCTTACCAAACGCCTAAAAAACCATAATTCATTTAGTCGCACGTCCAAAAGGTCGTGCGACTGAATAATTTAAGTCATAATATTCATCTTTAGCATTCTTTGTAATCACAAAAAATTAGAGACCTTATCTCCAGAGATACTCTAAATTCTTCAATTTTTTCAAAACCCATCAATTACTTTACTGTACATATTTAAAGGGCTCTGATTCCTTTAACTTATTTCTACATGCAGAACGCAGGTAAACTACCTGTGAAATCTCCATATTTAAATTAAACTAATGTTCATTGCTTGATTACTAATTTCACCAGTATTCTCACCGTAGGTGAAACCATAATTACTACCGGGAACGCGACAAGAAATGCAAAGCTCCATGCTTTGAGCCAGATACTTAAAATATTTTCTGCAAAACCAACATTAAACACACTTATTACAAATGACATAATGCATGACATCAGCAATGCCATAAAAAATGCAAAGACTAAATGTTGGTGTTTTTCATTTATCATTATTAATTCTCTCGATTTAAAACTATCGAAGAGGTTATGATTAACCCCTCCGAATATTTTTAGTTTAAAAACTCTCTGATTTTTTTCGCGATAACATCACCATCTTCTTCAAGCGCAAAGTGACCTGTATCTAACAGATTGAACTCTACGTTCTTAAGATCGCGCTTATATGGAAATGCACCATCTGCAGGAAAGATGTAATCATTCTTTCCCCATACAATGAGTGTTGGTGGTTGATGCTTACGAAAATATGCCTGCCATTCAGGATAGTATGGAACGTTATTCTGGTAATCATAAAACATCGCCAGTTGTATAGATGGGTTGCCTTCACGCGTCAGGTGACGTAGATCCACATTCCAGTTATCTGGACTTATTGTGCTTTCATCTCTAACACCGTGTGTGTACTGCCACTTCACACCGTCCGGCGCGATAAAGCCAGCTAAGGTACCCGCATTTTCATCAGAACGATCATTCCAGTATTTACGAATTGGGATCCAGAAATCTTTCAACCCTTCTTTATAAGCATTACCGTTTTGCACAATTAGCGAGTCTATGCGATCTGGATTTTGTGAAGCAAGGCGGAAACCAATAGGCGCACCGTAATCCATCAGATACAAACTGTATTTTTTAACACCTAATTTATTAACCAGCTTACCCATGACAGCAGCCATGTTATCGAATGTGTAATCAAACTTGTCCATAGCTGGTTGATCACTGTTACCGAAACCAGGATAGTCCGGTGCAATAAGATGATAACGATCTGCTAAAGCAGGAATAAGATTACGGAACATATGTGACGATGTTGGAAAACCGTGAAGTAATAATATGGTTGGTGCATCGACCGGACCAGCCTCACGATAAAAGACATTTACGCCATCGATATTAATTGTTTTATGTAATGTTTGCGTGATACTAATTGTATTCGTGTTTTCATTTGATGTGGAACTGTTCGCAAACACGATGTTAGAACTACTTACTGCTGCTGCCAGCAATAAGCTAGATATCAATTGTGCTTTTTTCATTTTTTTCTCCTGGAAGTATGCTCGACAAAAAACTTTGTCAGTTACTCCAGAGCAACAGTTGTGCCAACTACGCAATTATATTTAAGTCATTGATTACGTTTAAGTTGGTAAATCATCCTCGAAAAAAGTTATATTACGAAAATTCGTTATTCACGATTTATCATCACACATATATGAATTCTCATTTTTAATTATCAATATAAATCATAAACTTATTGTATGGAAAATCTGGCACGGCATATGCAGGCTAACAATTGAGAACAAAATAAATAACCAAAATGTAGGAGAAGATCATGAGCCGCAAGCAACGAAGCTACTTAAGCAACGTGAATCGTATGATTATTTTCTCTCTTACTGTCGCGGGTTTATTAATGGATGGTTTTCAATCTTCGGACGTTCCCTGCACCATCGCTTTGATTGTCTGGTTATGGTTACCCACCTGCACACGTATCGAAGCTAAAGCCATCGATTTCATTAGCACTATGTAGAAAATAAATACCTTCATTATTTCCCAGATAAATTCCTATGAAGTTGATAAATTACCCCTTATCTTTTTACAAGAAACACAGAATGACAATAAGCGCGAGCTATCGAACAAACTTAACTGTAAAGTAAGCACATATACGAACCTCCTCTAGCATGATGAAACGTAAGATAATCCATATTGATATGGATGCATTTTTTGCCGCAGTCGAACAGCGTGATGCACCGGAGCTTAAAGGTAAGCCTGTCATCGTGGGTGGCCGACCTGATAGCAGAGGCGTAGTTGCAGCTAGCAGTTATGAAGCCAGACAGTTTGGCATCTACTCAGCCATGCCCTGCTCACGGGCTTACCTGTTATGCCCGGATGCCGTTTTTGTACGCCCTCGGTTTTCTGCTTACAAACAGGTATCTGCACAGATTCATGAAATTTTTCACACCTATACTGATCTCATTGAACCGCTATCTCTTGATGAAGCCTATCTTGATGTAAGTGAATCTGATTTCTGCCAGGGTTCCGCCAGCCTGATTGCACAAGAGATAAGAAAACGAATCAACGACGAAACACAACTTACTGCTTCGGCGGGTATCTCTTATAATAAATTCTTAGCCAAGCTGGGATCTGACCAAAACAAACCCAACGGCCAGTTCATCATCAAACCTGGACAAGCTGAGCACTATTTGCATGATTTGCCGATTGGGCGCTTTTACGGTGTTGGTAAAGTAACAGAAGCCAGATTAAAAACGGCAGGTATCAATACTGGTGGCGATCTAAAACAGAAGAACCTGATGGAGTTACAGCATCTTTTTGGTAGCTCTGCAGAATATTATTACGATATTGCTCGCGGCATCGATAACCGACCGGTTAGCTCGAATCGTGTGCGAAAATCTCTGGGATCAGAAACCACTTTTCAACAGGATTTAACGGATACTGAAACAATGACCAGGCAGTTATCAATTTTACTCGACGAGGTACTCGAAAGTCTTTCCCAACGCGGCCTATTGGCCTATACATTCACTATAAAAGTAAAGTACTCGGACTTTATCCAGGTAACACGAAGTTATACCGGCGACACCGTCATCTCAGAAAATGAAATAGCCTCCAGATTAATTCCTTCTCTACTGAAAAAAACAGAGGCTGGAAATAAATCTGTTCGTCTACTTGGTGTATCCTTTTCTAATTTGGTCATGCGCGATGATTATACGCAAGATCAGTTACAGTTATTTTGAGATAGATTCTTAATAACAAATACACAATCACGAATATCATTGGTGTATCATCATTGTACTATTCCAGACAATGAAACTCTTATGTTAAAAAAATTCATTCTTACTGCCATAGCTGTATCACTTCTGGTCGGTGCTATTATCTTCGCCAAGCTTGGGCAGTTTTCGGCAATGGGAGAAGCCGCACAAAATATGGTGCTGCCACCTGAAACAGTCACGGCTATGCAGGTGGAAGACACACTCTGGGAACAGACGCTTTTTGCCACAGCGACTGTATCAGCTGTGCAGGGTGTGAATGTTAGTGCCGAAGCAGGTGGTCGGGTAACGCGCATTGGTTTTGAATCAGGCGCAGATGTTAAGGCTGGCGATGTACTGATTCAACTGGATACGGCAAGCGAAGACGCACAGCTTGCTTCTGCTAAAGCCACGGCTAAGCTTGCCAAAGCCAGCCTGACTCGCGTTCGCAAACTCGATAAACAAAAACTGGCATCACAAGATGCGCTCGACAGTGCTGATGCAAAAGTTAAAGAGACCACTGCACAGATAAATAACGTCCGCGCAGCCATTGCGAAAAAAACTATCCGTGCGCCATTTAGCGGTCGCCTTGGAATACGACTGGTTAATCTCGGTGAAATCTTACGCGAAGGCGATGCTATCGTATCCTTGCAAACCCTCGATCCGATTAATGTCGATTTTTCGATTCCGCAAAAATCTTTACTGCAATTAAAACCCGGTCTTGAAGTACGGGTAACCGTCGATGCTGCGCCAGACGAAACGTTCAGTGGCAAGATTCTTGCCACTAACCCCGATATCAATCCTGCCACACGCAGTGTTCGTGTTCGTGCGCAAATTGCGAATCCAGATGAAATACTTCGAACAGGTATGTTTGCGAACGCCAGTGTGGTGTTACCGGAGAAAAAATCAGTATTGCCAGTGGCCGCCACTGCCATAGCCTATGCAACTTTCGGTGATTCAATTTTTGTGGTGGAAGATAAAAAGAATGACGAATCTGGCGAGACCGAGCAAGTTTTGCGCCAACAGTTTGTTCGCCTGGGACAGGCACGTGGTGATTTTGTTGATGTCATTGATGGTCTGAAGACGGGAGAAACTGTTGTTACCAGTGGTGTGTTCAAATTACGCAGTGGTATGAAGGTGGTGATCGATAATACTCTGGCACCCGAACCCAGTCTCGACCCCAACCCGTCTGACTCTTGAGTCGTACCGTCATGAATAATAGTTTTACCGATTTATTTATCCGGCGTCCGGTCCTAGCGGTTGTAATCAACCTGATTATTGTCATCGCCGGACTTAGCGCGTGGAACTCGTTAAGTGTACGACAGTATCCGCTTAGCGAAAATGCATCGGTACAAATTGCAACTGCTTATGTTGGCGCCAGCGCAGAACTGGTACGTGGTTTTATAACCACACCTTTGGAACGTGCTATTGGCTCTGCTGAAGGTATCGATTATGTCGAGTCAAAAAGCCTGCAGGGTATTTCTATTATTACCGCACGGCTCAAGTTAAATTATGACTCGACCAAAGCGCTGGCAGACATCTCTTCCAAGGTTGATCAGGTACGCAACGACTTACCTGTAGAAGCGCAGGTGCCCGCGATTAGTGTGCAGTCTGCTGATTCTGAATTTGCGGCGGCTTATCTGAGTTTTTCATCCGATATTCTTTCGCAAGAGCAGATTACCGATTATCTTGACCGTGTAGTACAACCACGGCTGGCTGCAATAACCGGAGTGCAACGAATCGAAATCTTCGGTGCCCGCACCTTCGCCATGCGCGTCTGGTTGAAACCCGATCGTATGGCAGCATTGGGCATCAGCCCATCGCAGGTACAGCAAGCACTTGTCTCTAATAATTATCTGGCAGCCATAGGCAGCACCAAAGGGGCTTTGGTGCAAACCAAACTTGCCGCCAATACTGACTTGCACAACGCAGAGGAATTTCGCCGTCTGGTCATTTTTCAGGAAGGCGATACCATCGTTCGTTTGCAGGATGTTGCCGATGTTGAACTAGGTTCTGAGGACTACGATACACTGGTACGTTACTCTGGACACACAGCAGTATTCGCTGGCGTCTTCCCGCAACCCAATGCCAATATCGTCGAAGTGATCGACAAAGTTCGCGTCGAACTCGACCGACTACGAAGCGACTTACCTGCGGGCCTGGATGCCAGCATCGGTTACGATGCGTCTGCTTATGTCAGTGATGCCATCCATGAAGTAACAGGCACTTTGATTGATACACTGTTAATCGTAATCATCGTAATTTTCCTGTTCCTCGGTTCGATGCGCTCAGTACTGATACCCGTCATGGCTATTCCGGTTTCACTTATCGGCGGTATTTTTTTAATGCAGATGTTTGGCTTTACGCTCAATCTGTTGACGCTACTCGCTATCGTGCTTTCGGTTGGGCTGGTGGTCGACGATGCGATTGTCGTAGTGGAAAACGTCGAACGACATCTGCGCGAAGGTCGTACCCCACGCGAAGCTGCCATGCTTGGTGCACGCGAACTGGTAGCGCCGGTCATCGCAATGACGGTTACACTGGTGGCGGTATATATTCCGATTGGTCTGCAAGGCGGATTAACCGGCGCTCTTTTTCGCGAGTTCGCCTTTACATTAGCTGGCGCTGTCACCATATCAGGCATCGTTGCACTGACCTTGTCACCAACGATGTCAGCCAAAATGCTACGCAGTGCAGAAGATGAAGAACGTGGTTTAACGGGTTGGTTGAACCACCGATTCGATCGTTTGCGAATCGCTTATGGTCGAGCCCTCGGTTCTACCCTGGACGCTCGACCCGCTGTTTATCTGGTCTGGATTGTGGTCAGCCTGTGTACCATTCCGATGTTCAGCATGTCTCCCAAGGAATTGGCGCCGTCCGAAGATCAAAGCGTACTGTTTGGCATTATTAACACCTCAGCCAATTCCACCACTGACCAGAATGTCGTTTATACTAAAGCCGCAGAACAGGCCATGCTCGATGTACCGGAAACTGCGCTCTCATTCCAGCTTCTGTTCCCACCGTCGGTCGGCGCAACCATAGGCGCGGATGGTTTTAGTGGAATAGTAGTAAAACCCTGGGCGGAACGTACCCGTACTGTCAGTGAAATCATGCCCGAACTACAAGCAAGAGTATCAACTATACCTGGCATTCAAATGTTTATGACGACACCACCGGCACTACCGGGTGGTAGCAACTTCCCTGTCGAATTTATCATTACCTCTACAGCCGACTCGAAACAGCTGCACAAACTAGCACTGGTTATACAAAAGAAAGCAGAGGAAAGCGGACTGTTTTTCTTTCCGCCGATTATTGACATGAAACTCGACCAACCACAGGCAACCGTCACATTCGACCGCGACAAGCTCGCCGCTTTGGGATTAAGTCTGTCGCAAGTGGGTGCTGATCTCGGTGTGGCTACTGGAGGCAACTTCGTCAATCGTTTTAATATGGATGGTCGCAGTTATAAAGTTATCCCGCAGATAAAACGCAATGATCGTCTTAACAGTGAACAATTGCGTGACATCCATGTCACCGCTACGAACGGAGAGATGGTGCCACTGTCAGCCGTCACTCATATAGAACACGATGTTGTTGCCCGTTCGCTTAATCGTTTTCAACAACTAAATTCAGTGAAACTCTCAGGCATTAGCGCACGCACACTCGATGATGCTCTCACCTTCCTGGAAGACACTGCCACTGAAGTTCTGCCGCCCGGTTATAGCTTTGACTACACTGGCGAATCGCGCCAACTGCGTACCGAAGGTAATAAATTTCTACCGGCATTTTCATTGGCAATACTATTAATTTTTTTAGTGTTGTCAGTACAGTTCAATTCGTTTCGCGACCCGTTTGTCATTCTTGCCGGTTCAGTACCACTGGCTATGTTTGGCGCAATGATTTTCACCGTGCTAAAGATACCCGACCCCAATACGCCATATTGGACAAATGGCTGGACCACCACCATGAACATCTACGCCGAAGTCGGCCTGGTCACGCTTGTTGGTTTAATTGCCAAAAACGGAATACTAATTGTTGAATTTGCCAATCAACTACAACTAAAAGGCGCAAACAAACTCGACGCAATACACGAAGCCGCCATGACACGCCTGCGACCGGTACTGATGACCAGCGTCGCAACTATCGCCGGTCACTTCCCACTTGTATTAGTGACCGGTGCGGGCGCTGCCGCAAGAAATTCTATTGGTCTGGTACTGGTTGGTGGCATGGCGATTGGCACCGTGTTTACACTTTTTGTAGTGCCGTCACTGTATGTGTTAATGGCAAAGGATAGAAGTGGGCAAAACGTCGAAGATAACTAAGGACTTAATATTTAAAAAAACAGATATTCGCCCCCACTTTGCTCATTAGCAAATGCGAGATGGCCTTCAATATCTTCAACACCATATATTGGGTTCGTATA
>Ga0209633_10005720_pt1 | contig 10824 bp, 7 predicted proteins | sample Cruoilmetagenom1_FD_187290 | JGI IMG/M metagenome (GOLD analysis project Ga0209633, IMG submission 187290) | Oil polluted marine microbial communities from Coal Oil Point, Santa Barbara, California, USA - Sample 1 (SPAdes) (version 2) | ecosystem: Environmental > Aquatic > Marine > Oil seeps ... | reverse complement strand
ACACCCGATTGGTTCCCGGTGCTGTAATCACCGGCGTGATGACCGTATGAGAATAGCTGGTCGACCCATTTTTGTGGTGCTTTACCGTACAATTCTTACAGTGAATTTCGTTTGAGGAAAAATATTGTGTTCCATCCATCGCGACCAGAAGCGTTTCATTAATCGCTCGATAAGCCTCCAGATAACCATATTTTTTGAGCCCATCGAGAATGCCGCCAAAGAGCTCGAACAACGCGCTTGGAGGAACCCCATCCAACAGGTTGCGAATCTGATTGTCGCACGGAATCTTCAACATACCAAACAAAGTCTGAGCGTTGCTAATGCCTTTCGCCAGTTCCATCGTCCTCTGGAAATCCAGAAAAGACGGGCTTTGCGTGAAAAACACCGAGAATGCTCCAAGACCGGCATCCACCATCGTATACACGATATTTTTGCCCGTTCTATGGCTCGGCAAATTGCTCAGCACATGGTGGGTGTATTTGATAATCTCATCGTAAGTAAACTGCTTGATAGTTGGTCGGAATGGGTAGCTCATCGTTACTGGAAAATTGGTTACTATTTCCCAGTGTCTTATACGCCTGCTCGCGCCGGCTGTCTACCATAAGCTCTTCATGGTTATTCCTTGGGTCACTTCTATGCGTCCAGCTCAGACGGTCCACATTTAGAATTGCTGCGGCTAAAGCCAGTGGCTTCGGATTGCGGCTCAAAGCCGGATTGATCGGCCATTCGGCCGATTTTCGGCCCCCTCTCCCTCAGGGAGAAGGGACCCTTTAGCTGACCCTTGGCAAGTTACCCGATGATAAAATCAATGACATTGCTATCGATTCGCCGCCTGAAGGCGGGGGGGGTACTGATCCCCTTTCGGGGACTCTAAAAAGCAGACGGAGGTCCGACAAACATCCGCCCATCATCGCTTTCAGTCACCATACCGAACCATCCACGCGCAAACCGGGTGAGAAGTTCGACCCGGCGACGTCGCGATGCAGCCGCAAGGATCCAACCAGTTCCGGCCATCTTACCAGCGAACCGGAGAGAGCCAGCCCGACTTCCATATGCTCCTTGGCACACGGTTTAGAGGCGCAATCACCCCATGAAATCCGGTCCACCACCACGCCGTCCGGATCTCGCAGAGTCAATACATCACCAGCGTTGGTGAGGCTCAACCCCTTGTCGGAAGTCGTCCACTGAACATCGGCCTTGCCGAAGCGGCCGGTCGGCACCCCGCCACCAAAGATCACCAATGCCTTCCCGGGTTCCAGCACACGGCCAAGCGGAAACAGATGGCGCAATCGCCCGTTCGCGTCGGTCAGCGTCCAGCCCGCCAGACAGACGGGCGTGGCGCCGCTGTTGACGATTTCCACAAACTCGTCGTCCCTGGCGCTCCGCACACCGTCATGGTTCACATCGCCATGTGTTCCGCGGGGTGGGTCGGCAAGCACTTCGTTGATCACAAGCGCGCCATTGTCAGTCTCCGAACCTGATTGGCACGGTGGTTTGTCGTTCTGGAACAGCAGATATCCAGCCGAAGTGATCACCTCCGTAAGCCGGTGCCGGGCACCGGGCGCCAGAACCAGCCGCCAGCCAAATGGGGCGCCAATTGTCGCGGAAACCCGTCCGCCCGTTTCGAAATAGTTTGTTCCGCGCTGCAACCGTGTCGCGCCCTGCGCCATCGCTTCAGGGGTCCCGCGCAGCAGCGGGTCACTGGATGATGTGGCCGTGTCACGCGTTCCGAGCAGCAGCGTCAGCGGCGCTGCCAGCAGTGATTCGAGGTCGAGCGGCGGGCCGCCGAACAGGCCGTAGGGTATGGCAAACCGGGCCCCTTTATTCCGCACCGGCAGCGTATACCAACCGGCATTGGCAGCAACCGCGCCAAGCACCCGCGTCCCGGGCATGAAGGTGAGCAGGCGATGGGTGAACTGCGCCCCGGCGCTGTGGCCAAACAGATAGTATCCCGGCTGCCGCCCTCCGAGCGAGCATCGCACGGCGTCGAACAGCCGTTCTATTTCTGTGTACAGGTACTCTTTCGGTTTGCGCCAGCGCCCTTCCTGCCAGGCGCTTTCATCCACCAGACCATCGCTGGTCACTGCCAGAGTATAATCGTTCCCGTGCGGGTATTCGCGCCTCGAAAATTCGATGACGACAGCGAGCGCCCGATAGCGTTCCGCGACCGGCGCAGCCGCATTCAGGTAACGCCGTGCATTACGTTTGGCACCATGCATCACAAACCAGATAGGACCCTCCTTCTGATCGAAACCGGTGGCTCGATAGATGTAAACGGAGAGGCGCTTGCCGTCCCGCGTCCGAAACCGCAACCGTCCAAACCGCGCTTTGAAGAGATCCGAAGCGCCACCGATCCAGACGGCCTCCGGCTGTGCCGGGACAGCTGCTGCCGGGTCGTCGCCGGCCAAAGACGGGATGGCCGGGCCGTTGCAAGCGGTTGTCAGAACGGCGCCCAAAACCAGCCGAGCGAACCGGCGCCACCCGCTCCGGTTAGCCATAATCGGCCGCCGCCCGGGCTGCTCTCCGTTCATCCTCCAGAGCCGGCGCGACCGTTATCGGCGCCAACGGACACCTTGCGTCGCTGTCATGCCGCGCCGCCGCCGCGGCGCCATATCGCGCCCAGGCCAACTCCACGATACGCTGCACAAGCGCGTGAAACGGGTAGCCGCCCGCCTCGGCGGAGCGGGCGAACGAACCCCTAGGTGCCAGTATCCCCAGCGAACGAATCCGCACAATGCAAGGTTCGCCCGCCGGTGTCAGCCGAACATCGACACGAGCGTAGTCCCGGCATCCCGCAGCAACGTAGGCGCGTCGAGCATAGTCGCGGATACGGTCGGCCAGGGCATGATCGACGGGCGCCGGACAGATCCTCTCCCGGCGTGACGGCCCTTCCTGCAGCAGTGGCAAACACTCGATGCTATGGTTGCCAAGAAGCGACACCCGAATCTCGGGGCCGTCGAGCGCTGTTTCGATGATCGCCTCCTGTGCGTATTGCTGTACGATCTGCCGGGCCGCGGGACCCAACTCCTGCCGATTATGAGCGATCAGCGGCGGCCCCTTCGGTTCGCAGCGGGGACGGAGCGTCAACGGAAACCGAAAATCATCGTCCAGGCCGATATCCTGCTCGTCCGAGACCAGCCTGAAGCGGGGCGTGAGCAGGCCGTTTTCTTTCAGCAGCAGCAAAAGAAGGTAGCGGTCAAACAAGCGGGCGTGGGCAACGGGATCGGGGCCGGTATAAGCAACGCCGGCCATTTCCAGCATAGCGGGAAGATGGCTGAAACGGCCCGTTCCCTGAATCCCGGCGGCAAGATTCAACACCAGCCCACCCGGGGCCCCGCTTCGCGGATCGGGCGGTAGAAAATCGCCCAGGTTGCGAAACAGCGAAATATCTCCCTCGAAGACCTTGACCGAGCAACCAGCGTCACGCAACCCCTCCACCACCCGCTGGACCGAGCGGGGCTGGTTCCTTGTCGATGCCTGCCGGCCCAGACGACCAATCACACCGCTGTTCCAGCGGTTGCGCACCACCGCCACTCTGAGTCGTCCCCGTCGGTCGTAGGCAGGCTTGCCCAGATTGGCCTGCCACTCATGCAGCAGCCGGCAATCGAGAAACTCCGAGATCAGTATGATTGCGACCAACTGCGTTATCATGAACTCTGGAAAGTGGAGCGCAAAATCGCGTACCGCCGGGGCGTAGCTGATCCACGCAATCAACAACGCCAGCAGTACGGTCCACCCCAGACGCCATGTTGCAGTCAAAGCATTGTCCTGATCGACCGTTCTGGCAATGCTTTCTGCCAGCATGGCAAGTATGATGACCGGAAAAAAGGCGACGCTCCAGATGGTTTCAGAACGCAGCCAGGGCCCGGCGAACAGCGCGGCGACCATGATGATGGCCGCAATGCACGCGACGACCGAAATCCGGGCGTAGAGCGGCAGCCGAATGCGCCGGGCCGCCGGGCGTGCCAGAATAACAATGGTGGCAACCACCGCGATCAGCAGAAGACTGGGAGTAATACCGATCTCCTGGAAGCCCACCGCAATCAGAATGGCGCGCAAACCCAACACGCGAAGGCCGAAGGTAAGCCGGGCCACCGTGATCAGCAGGACAGCGGTCGGGAGCATAAGCAGATAGAGGATCGTCCGGTGATCGTCCGGCGGTATCCACTCGAGCGTTAACGACCGGTTCAGAAAACGACCGAATTGGTGCAACCGCTCGAAGCCGACCAGTTCGGCAAACGGCATTCCCGGATACACCAGCAGCCGGGCAAACGCCATGACAAAAGACGCACACCCCGCAAACAGCAAAAGCGACAAACCAAGCGGCCCGATATGGCCTTTAGGACGTACCAGACGCGCTGGCCAGGAGTTCTTCGGTTCATGGCGGTTGGCAGACGTTGTCACAACCGTACTCATGGTTTCTTCAACTGTCGGCGGCACGAATCGCCACCACAGCCGACAACCCGGGCAACAAGGTTTTGCCATGGAGATTGCGCAGGCGTACCAGCACACCGACCACCGGCGCGCCACGCATCCGTGCGAACCGGGGCCGAGGAATCTCGTCGAATGTCGGCATTTCGAAGTCGGTTGTCACTCCAATTTGCTCGACGACGCCGGGAAACTCATACTCCGGAAACGATTGCAGCGTCACCATCGCTTGACTGCCGACCGTCACCTTGGCGATTTCATCCTCGTCGACCCATGCCTCCACCCAAACATCTTTCCCGAGCCACATGGAGAGGACCGGTTTCCCAACCTTGACCGATCCACCCAGATTTGTCAGCCAGCGAATCACGGCGCCATCGGCCGGCGCCCGGACCGAGGCGCTCTCCAGGTCCGCTCTGGCTCCATCCAGGCTTGCCCGGGCGCGCTGTATATCCGCCTCCAGCACACCAACCCCTTGTTTCCGGATCGCCACTCCCGCGATCTCGAGCCTGATCGTCTCCTTCGCCAGTCGCGCCGCGATAAAATTCTCTTGCGCCACTGTCAGCATGGCCTGCGCTGTTTTTCTCTTGGTGTCGGCAATGCGAATATTCTCTTTCGAGATCGCGTTGGTTTGCAGCAAAGTTTCGCGTTGTTCGTAGGATGCGCGTGCGTTGTCCGCCCGGCTTTTGGCCGCAGCAACCTCGGCTTCCGCGGCCTGCAGGTTCGCCTCGGCCTCTTGCAGCCTGTTGTCGAGAAGGCGCTGTTGCTGAGCGATTGCCAGCTGCTCCACAGCCAGCTTCTGTTGCAGACCGTCAAGTTCCGCCTGCGCCTCTCTGACTTCGGAGCGGATATGCCGATCTTCAAGGCGGCCCAGCACTTGCCCTGCCGTAACGCGAGCGCCTTCGGGCACTTCGATGCTGGCCAGCACTCCATTGAGGCCGGTGCCGATCTCGGCGAGATTGCCCCGCACCATCGCGTTGCGTGATATGACGTGGACGGCGCGGTAATGAATCCACATAGCGCCAGGCACACAAACAACCAACAGCAGGAGACAGAGCAGAGCTCGCCGGAGATAACGGCGTGCGCGCGGCGGCAACGGTGCTTTAGGGGAACGGCCGTCGTGTACCCGGACCACCGGCACGCCACCCGCCGAGGCGCTTTCTGGCGGCGATTCGTCGCCTGTGTGCCGCTGCCTGACGGCCTCTTTCGGCACGTGCGGAGTCACCCGACTCTCGCTCCGCCTGCTGTGAACGTTCATTGAATCAGACCTGAAAACAGACCACCGGTCAGCACCGCACGCCGGAATCGGTTCGTCCCGCCGGAAGGAATCGATCTCGATTGGACGCCAGGAGTCGCTGAGCCATTCATACTCACCGCTGCTCACTCATAACACGGGATGTTTCCGGGCAGCGGGTTCCGATGCAGTGACGGGCGCGACCGAGCAGCTCGATGGCGATGCCGGGCGTATTGAGATCTTCTTTCGTATAGACGGGAAGGGCCATGGCTGCTTCCGCTTCTCTGGATTGCAGCGGCGCCGCCGACAATACGCCGCTCAGCGCCAGCACCTGAGGTGACTGGGGGCGCAGCCAGCCGACGCCTGAGCTGGCCCCCATCGCATCCCGCGCGGCAAAGACGATGCCGCTCACGATCCGTGCAAACAGCGACGAACGCAGCAGCGCCGCCGTCTCCCGCTGGAAAACACCATCCGCCACCTCGAGCACGATGACGTCGACGCCATCATGTGCAATGTTTCCCACGATTGTCTTGAGTACGACCTCGACCTCTTCGGGTGACGCCATATAAGTTGTCGCCATCCCGGCATCGGTAAAATCGAGCACCGGTGAAGCACCGGCGTCCTTCAGCAACCAGGTGTCACCACCGGCGCCGGTTCCGGTGATCTTGCCGTAACCGGCGCGGAGCCCGGCGCCAATGAGTCCCTTCACGAAATACGCCGCGGTGTGTGTTTTCCCCGAATCCATGCCGGTACCAACCACGGCTACGGTGGCCGGATGCGGGCCGCTGAGCGGATCGGCAGGGGCGATCGCGAAATCACGAAGATTGATGCGCTCGCCACCGGCATCGACCAGCAGACTGATTGGTGTGATGTGCGTGGGCCCTTTTTCGATCCGGTCGTGCCAGGAAAGCGCTCGCGACGCGATGCCGCCGCCGGCCACCAGATGACAGGGTTCGAGGATATCGGGAATCAGCGCCTCGAACTGGTTGGATGCATAACGGTTGCCGTAGGCAACAACGATTTCGTCGCCCACAAACAGCTGCCGGCGACGGCCGTTCGCCAGCTGAAGCTTGGAGTGATGACCCAAGACATCCACACGCGCAAGCACAAGATCCCCCGCTCTTGGTGCACAAGCCTGGGAGGCGGGCGCCACACGGGCGATCTCACCGGGCACGCGCCGGGTCGTGAACGCCCAGGCGGCACGGCGCAGGCGCGCGGCATCCAAATGGATACAGTTGTCGGCTGATGGCGTCGGCCGGATTGATGGCGGAAACGGCTCCGGCACATTTTTCCTTTTCTCACCTTCCATTCCGGCCAGAACCGGTTGGTCGCTTTTGGCTACGGTCTGTCTGAACTGGTTGGTTTCTGTTTTCGTCAAGACGTTGTTCATTTTCTGTTTTGCTCCTCATCTGTCGTGTGTTATCACGCCGCTTTCGGGCATGAAGCGACCTGTTTTTCAATCCTCTTTCTTCTCCGTCGGAAGAGACTGTTTTCCCGCCGAAGCCGCATTTGCCGTGCCGCCAAAGATCCATTGCCCCGGTCATGGCCGATATCAGGCCGATGGATCACTTTTTTCGCCAACCACCGAATGGCCGGTGAAAACAAGAAACGATCGTCAAAGTAGCAGGATTGCCCACAAAAATTTGTGATGTACTCGCAATTTTTGAACATCGCCGGGAGATGATCGGAAATATCACCAAGCGACCGTATCAACTGCGTCATCATTCAGGCCGATCAGCGGAACAATCAGCTTCGTTATGTACCAGCAAAAATAGGGCCATTTTTTATGGTTTCGGAAGACACTGTTTTTTCAAGGAAAAACAATTTATCCCACAAAGCCCGTTTGCGGAGCCGCGCCAGCCCCGCAAAAAAGGTAGGATTGCCAACATGAATCGTACAAAACGTGCAGGCCGAACGATCCCGGGATCGTTCGGAAAGATGGAAGGCGCTCGTGTCAAGCCGGCACGGCGCTCAGCAGACAGCTCGAGAATCGTTCAGGCGCCGTTTGATTTCATCCCACAGCAGTCGGTAGGCCTTCGCCGACCGGCTCTTTCCCGAGTAACTGCATAAAGGAGCACGTTCGATGCCCATACGCTCGATATCGCTGGCGTACGGAATAAGGGCGCTCAGCAGATTCGGACAGTGTTCGGGAAGGGTCTCGATCACTTCTCGATGCAGGTTTTTGCGCCGATCGACCATGGAGAAAAACGGCATCATTTCGAGGTTGCCGCAATCGTTCTTTTCGATGAATCGGGTCAGCTGATCCAGCGTACGGATCGACAGCGTCGTCGGAATGACCGGCGAAACGATCGCATCGGCGATCTCGATCACGCATTCGGAGAGCAGAGAGATATTGGGTGGACAGTCGAGAAAGAGATAATCGTATTCGTCGGCGACCGGTTTCAGGACACTGAGCATTTGGCGGGTGGGTTTTTTGGTCTGATCCAGAACCAGATCGAGATGGCGGAAGGAAAAATCGGAGGGCAGCAGATCCAGACGATCGTAATCGGTTCCCTTGATCAGATCATCGATCGGGCGATCGCGATGAATCAGTTTCCTGCCGCCGCCCTTCACCTTCGGTTTGATGCGGAAATAAAAGCTTGCAGCGCCTTGCGGGTCCAGATCCCACACCAGCGTCTGTGCTCCATCCAGCGCTGCCAGGTAAGCAAGATTGACGGCCGCTGCGGTCTTGCCCACGCCGCCCTTGATGCTGTAGGTTGCGAGAATTCTCATGGTTCCTCCCGGTGCTGACGGGAATCGAACAGCGCCCGGAACGACGCCTGGTGATCCGCCGATGCGAAATCGGCAAAGCGGTCGGCAAATTCGCCCCTGGCGCGGCGTCGGCGCCGATCCAGATCCTGAACCAGAAGTCCCATCGCCAACAGCGTTTCCGACGGCACGCTTCGACTCTCCATCATCTCCCTGCTGAATGCCTTCAGGGTCTGCTCCTGAACTTCTAAATCCTGATGATCGCCAAGATTGTCCTGCAGCCCCTTGAGTATCTTAATCAGTCGCTTGATCCGATCTTTTGGGTAGAGGCTCTGGAAAAACTCCATCAGATAGCGCAGCTTCTTACATTGCTTGCGCAGCTCATGCAGCGCTTCCGCCGGCGTGCCGGCGCCGATGGCACGACCCTGCTTGAGTATTCGCAGATAAATCCGCCAGATGCGGCGATCGGCCAGCGCCTGGATCGGCACCAGAGCATTGGGAGCCGATGGCTTCTCGGGCAGCGGCGCCAGCAGAAAGTCGCTCCACTCATCGATCAGCTGTCGATAATCGGGCGAATCGAGGGCCTTGACCATCTCCTGATGCGCCTGTTTCTGCCGCGCCTTGAGAAAATCGTACAGCGGGTCCAGATCATCGCGAATCGAGACCGGAAGCGAGGCCTTGTAATCATCGAAGTTCAACAGATAGACGTCCAGATCACGGGTCGGCCCGGTGATCCGCCCGAGCCAGGCAAACCGGGGAGCGAAGCGATCGACCACCTCCGGCGGAAAAATCCCTTTGAGCTGCCCCAGGGCCGAGCGGGTACGGCGGACCGCCACCCGGAAATCGTGCAGAAACTCCGAATCGAGATCCGCCCGAAGGCCCGCTTCGTTGGCTTTGAGCGCCGCCAGAAGATGACGCAGAATGATCTGCCCCGCCACATCCGAACGCATCTGAGGCTCCAGCCGAATCGCCAGCTTGGAGGAGTAATCGAGCGGCCGGCGGCCGATCGCGCTCAATGCGGCGGACAGCTGGCATTCGCTTGCCGGCGTCAGCCCCGGATGATTGGCCAGCGCCTTGGCCATCCTTTGGACCGGTTTGTGGTAACCTTTGACCGGCAACACTCGAATCCGGCTGTTCAATTCGTATGATTGGCCTTTATCCGGGTCGAGCACGCGATTGCGTTCGATGTAAAGGCGCAAAATGGTCTTCCGGTCGCGGTTGAGCCACTTGAAACGGCGGCAGCGGCATTCGATCTCCGCCTGCGGCAGCAAAGCCCGCATCTCCAGGACAGGTTCAAGCCGGGAACGCAGCGCGACGGCAGAAAAATCCCAGACGAATCGCGGCGGCCGGTCAATCCGACGCGTATCGCTGATGGCGCCTTCCTGACGCCAGTTCAAACGGAGCCCGCTGTCGGACGATTCGATGTCCAGGGTACCGCCCTGAGCATAAAGCCGCCAATCGAAGGTATCGCAATAGGTTCGATGGATGGATGTTTCAGACTCTTCCTGCAACGGGAACTTTTTTTTCAGTTCCTTGATGAACGGCTCGATCTCGAAATCGGCCGGGCACTCAAAGTTCAATGGATCAGTGGACACAGAGCTCACTCGATTGATATGCATTTCAAACAGGCTGCAGTTCGCCCATCCCATCTACGGTGGCCACGGGAAGGGAAGGAAAGTAAGGAACGTGCATGAATTAAGTTCGACAAGTTCATGCCGGCCAATTAGTGCGCGCGGCGCACCCTACGTATGACGTCGCCGCGCCGGCGCACTGTAGGGTGCGCCGTGCGCGCCATGTCGGACTTATTTCGTGCAAACTCCTAAACAGACTTCATCCCCGCTCGTACGCTTCGATAATCCGGTAAGCTTCTGCAACATCCGCATCGTCCACCCATAAGGTCGTCGTGCCGCTCGCCGGGACTTCGCCGACGCCCCCCTGCAAATAATAGCCGCCGATATGGACGCTGATTCCATACTGCTCCAACAACCCCTTGACGATACTCGCCTCGATGATGTCGGCCGCATCATATATCCGCTGCATTGTTGGAAACCGGATCCGGACAGATTCTTAATTATACAAGTTGTTCCACTTCAGGCGTTACCACGCTGCACATGAAGCGCCAAAAAAAGGATAATCCGCTCGATGAACGACAGAACGCATGACTGGCTGCTGGACCGTATGTTCTTTTTTTGTCGCGCAGCCAAATGCTGTGCGTCGTGCGGGAACTTCCCGAAAAATCAGGGCATGAAAAGCGGGCAGACTCATTCTGAAAGCTCAGAGGATCCACGCGCAGCCGCTGCGGATTATCGAGAACATACACCCCGCCTTGCAACCAGTGTTAGAAGCAAATAGAATTGTCCGGTTTTTATAGCACATGAATTGTCCGCTTTTACCTGGATTGCGGGGGCTCTGCCCCGGAGGGCGTAGCCCGTAGGGGCAGAGCCCCCGCGCGCCGC
>Ga0209633_10005717_pt1 | contig 10830 bp, 10 predicted proteins | sample Cruoilmetagenom1_FD_187290 | JGI IMG/M metagenome (GOLD analysis project Ga0209633, IMG submission 187290) | Oil polluted marine microbial communities from Coal Oil Point, Santa Barbara, California, USA - Sample 1 (SPAdes) (version 2) | ecosystem: Environmental > Aquatic > Marine > Oil seeps ... | reverse complement strand
AACTTAAAAATATGTTTTGCCAAAATCAATATTAAACGAAAAAAGCCTAATTCAAAAAAACTTCGTATTTTTAGCTTTCTAAAAAATACTTATGAGCAATACTTTTGGAAAAATATTTCGCTTAACTTCATTTGGTGCTTCTCACGGAGCCGCGATTGGCGGTGTAATCGATGGAATTCCTTCAAACATTTCATTGAACTTACAAAATATTCAACAAGAATTAAATCGACGAAAACCAGGACAATCCAAACTTACCACACAAAGAAAAGAAGCTGATAAAGTAAAATTTCTTTCAGGCATATTCGAAGGAAAAACCACCGGAGATCCAATTGGGTTTATTATTGAAAACACCGATGAAAAATCAAAAGATTACGCACATATAAAAAATGCTTTTCGTCCATCGCATGCAGATTTTACCTATCAAAAAAAATACGGTATTAGAGACTATCGCGGTGGTGGTAGATCCTCAGCACGTACAACGGCAAGTATTGTTGTTGCCGGTGCTATTGCCAAACAAATCTTAGATGACATAAGTATTTCTGCTTATGTAAATGCAGTAGGCGACCTAAAATTAAAAAAAAATTATCAAGATTTAGATTTTTGTCAAATAGAAACAAGCCCCGTTCGTTGTCCCGACGCCAAAATGGCACAGAAATTCATCGAAAAAATCGAAAACACAAAAAAAATAGGCGATACCATCGGTGGTCAAGTTACTTGTGTTGTTAAAAATGTTCCTATTGGATTGGGCGAACCTGTTTTTGATAAATTACAAGCAAGATTGGCTTATGCCATGCTCAACATTCCTGCTGTTAAAGGATTTGAATATGGCAGTGGATTTTTTGGAAGCGAAATGCTTGGCAGTCAACACAATGATATATTCTTACCAAACGAAAAAACAAAAACCAATTATTCAGGGGGTATTCAAGGAGGTATCAGCAATGGAATGGACATTTATTTCACACTCGCTTTTAAACCAGTCGCGACCATTATGCAAGACCAAGAAAGTATCGATATAAATGGTGAAATCATCAAAATTTCGGGTAAAGGACGACATGACCCTTGCGTAGTACCACGAGCCGTACCTATTGTAGAAGCTTTAGCCGCCATAACATTGCTTGATTTTATGTTGCTTGATAAATCCTTAAATTCTAAAAAATAAAATATTAAATATATGAAATTACATTGGAGAATATTAATAGGAATGGGATTAGGCTTAATCTTCGGCTTTATCTTTTTACAATTTCCCTATGGAAAACAATTGGTTTATGACTGGATTGCCCCTATTGGTAAAATCTTTGTAAACCTATTAAAAATGATAGCCATTCCTTTAATATTAGCCTCACTTATCAAAGGTGTTTCTGACCTAAAAGATATTGCCAAATTTAAAACAATTGGACTAAGAACCATCGGGCTTTATATCATGACGACTGTTTTTGCCATTAGTATTGGTCTGGCAACTGTAAATATATTAAAACCCGGAGAAGGCATCTCACATGAAACAATAGCAAAACTAGAAAAAGCTTTTGCTGGAAATAAAAAAATTGCAAAAAAAATTGAAACCGCTCAATTGCAAAAAAACCAACCAAAATTACAATTTATAGTGGATATGGTACCTAGCAATATTTTTAAAGCGATGAGTCACAACACCAATATGTTACAAGTTATTTTCTTTGCAATCTTTTTGGGCATTACCCTAATTTTAATTCCCGAACACAAGGCTGCACCCTTAAAAAGTATTTTTGATTCGCTCAACGATGCCATTCTTAAAATGGTAGATTTGATTATGTTATTTGCTCCTTATGCCGTTTTTGCGCTGATTGCAAATGTTGTTGTAGGCACCTCAGGAGACTGGGAATTATTATCCAGTTTACTTCAATATGGCAAAGCCGTCGTAATTGGATTAATCATAATGTTGGGCATTTATATGCTACTGCTTTGGATTTTTACTAAAAAAAATCCTTTTTGGTTTTTTAAACAAATATCACCAGCGCAATTACTGGCATTCTCCAGTAGTTCGAGTGCCGCTACTTTACCCGTTACCATGGAACGCGTAGAAGAACATGTAGGTGTTGATAAAGAAGTTTCAAGCTTTGTTTTACCAGTAGGCGCTACCGTAAATATGGATGGCACCAGTTTATATCAAGCTGTTGCTGCTGTGTTTATACTACAGGTTTTATGGCCGGAAGGCTTGGGCTTTGCCAATCAAATGACCATTATTTTAACAGCTCTTTTGGCATCAATTGGTGCCGCAGCTGTGCCCGGCGCCGGTATGATTATGCTTGTAATTGTACTAGAAGCACTAGGGTTTCCGGGAGACAAAATGCCCATAGCTTTGGCACTTATTTTTGCCATTGATAGACCTTTGGATATGATGCGTACCGTTATCAATGTTACCGGCGATGCTACCGTTTCAACTATTGTGGCAAAATCTGTAGGCAAACTACACGATCCCAAACCAAAAGAATGGGATGATCAACTCAAATCATAAATAATTATTTTCTAATAATTTGCTCTTGTTTATCGATACTTTCTTGATGAATGGCTTTGAAAATATTTTGCACAAAAGTTTCACTTAAATCGAGTTTTTCTGCTTTTTCCATTGCTTTTTGCATGATTTCTTTCCATCTATTGGTTTGTAAAACCGCCACGCTTTTTTGTTGTTTTATATTTCCAATTTCTTGCGACAACTGCATTCTTTCAGACAAAAGTGAAAGCAATTCATGATCCAACTGATCTATTCTATTACGAAAAAAATCTATTTTATCAATTATTATTTGATCTTCAAAAACTTTTTTTCGCAGACATAATTTATCGATTATCTCTACCAAAACTTTAGGCGTAACTTGCTGTTTGGCATCGCTCCAAGCATCATCAGGGTTTATATGAGATTCTATCATAAATCCTTGATATTGAAGATCTAAAGCCATTTGCGACATATCATAAATACAATCTCTTCTTCCACAAATATGAGAAGGATCAATTATCATAGGAATATTGGGATACGCATTTTTAAAATCCAATGCCAACTGCCAATTGGGGTCGTTTCGATAATTACCACTTCTATAAGTAGCGAAACCACGATGGATGACACCAATATTTTTTATGCCTGCTTGATAAAACCGCTCAACAGCACCAATCCAAAGAGATAAATCCGGATTGATTGGATTTTTTATTAAAATAATTTTATCAGTTCCCTTAATCGCATCGGCAATTTCTTGAACGGCAAATGGATTAACCGAAGTGCGTGCACCTATCCATAAAATATCTATATCGTATTCTAACGCCAGGGCAGCATGTTCGGCATTGGCAATTTCAATAGCCACTTTTAATCCGGTTTCTTCTTTAACACGCTTGAGCCAAGGAAGCGCTTTTTTGCCATGTCCTTCAAAATTTCCAGGTCTTGTGCGTGGTTTCCACACGCCGGCTCTATAAACCTGTACGCGACGATCTGATAATCCACGCGCTGTTTCCATTACTTGTTCCTCCGATTCAGCGCTACAAGGACCTGCAATCATCAAAGGATATTTTGGCGCCAATTCTGTTAACCAATTATTTAATTCTTTTGCTGTTTTCATTCCATATATTTTTTTAAATTCACACGGCTACTTTTGTGCTTCAATTTTATTAATAATTTCACCAATATGATTGGTTTTTTCAAGTACATTTTCTAATTTTTGTTTATTTTCTCGATATAATATCTTTTTAAAATCATTCAAATTATCGATATATTCTTCCAAAGCAATTAAAATATTTTGTTTGTTTTCAATAAAAATTGGTGTCCAAGTTTGGGGTGAACTTTTAGCCAATCGAACTGTAGAAGCAAAACCACTACCTGCCATTTGAAAAATATTTTTTTCGTTTTCTTCTAAGTCCAAAACTGTTTTTCCCAACATAAAAGAACTGATATGCGACAAATGCGATACATAAGCAATATGCTTATCATGCGCCAAACTATTCATCTCTATTGTCTTCATTTTCAATTTATTAAATATATTTTTTGCTTTTTTCATTTGCATTTCACTTGTATCTTGCGCATCGCAAATAATATTGATTTTACCTTCAAACAAATTAGAAAAAGCAGCTTGTGGACCGGAATATTCCGTTCCTGCAATGGGATGCGCCAATACATAATTCATTCTTTTTGGATGATTTTTAATGGCTTTTGCAATTTTATGCTTGGTAGAACCAACATCAAAAACCAAAGCACTTAGTTTCATAGCATCTAAAACCTGCAATGCAATTTTTGGAATACTATCGACCGGTGTCGCAATAATAATCACATCCATTTCTGATATATTTTTTTCATCTAACACAGCATCCATCAAACCGATTTGCAAAGCTTCTTTTTGATTAAATTTATCCGAACCAAAGATTGGGCTTCCCAAAGATTTTTTTAAGGCTAATGCCATTGATCCACCTATTAAACCTAAACCATAAATACCTATTTTATACATCTCTAATTATTTTTTAATCGGTTTAATACTTCTTTTAATCTCGTTTCGTTTGTGGTCAAAGAAATGCGCATATAATTATCGCTTTGCTTCCCAAAAATATATCCCGGCGTGATAAAAACACGGTGTTTTTGCAGAATTTTATCGCTAAAATCTTTTGAATTTTGACTTGTGGGCAATTTTGCCCAAACAAATAAACCACTTTGTGTGTTGCTTGCCTTCAAGGATAATTTTTCTAATATTTGCATCACTATTCGCTTGCGTTTTTGATATATTTTATTCTGTTTTTTATACCAAGAATCATCGATTTGAAGCGCTTTGACAGCTGCCATTTGCATCGCATAAAACATACCGCTATCCATATTTGACTTAAACTTCATAACTGCATTGATATAAGAAGCTCTACCCAATAGCATTCCAATACGCCATCCAGCCATATTGTGCGATTTACTCAACGAATTTAACTCTATAGCAACATCTTTTGCCCCTTTTACTTGAAGAATGCTCAATAAATCATCATTCAAAATAAGGCTATAAGGATTGTCATTGACCAACAAAATATTGTGTTTTTTGGCAAAAGCAATCAAGTCTTCAAAAGCATTTTTTGTCGCACGTGCACCTGTAGGCATATGGGGGTAATTAAGCCACATAATCCTGCAATTTGTCAAATCCATTTTTTCCAAATCAGCAATATTTGGCAAGTAATTTTCTGCTTCTTTTAATTCATAATAAACTGGCTTTGCACCTGTCAAAAGCGTAGCAGAAGTATATGTCATATAACCAGGGTTAGGCACTAAAGCAATATCGCCTTCATTTAAAAAAGCCATCGAAATGTGCATAATTCCTTCCTTTGAACCCATTAAAGCTAGTATTTCATCATCTGCCTGCATAGTAACATTATAATGTTTTTGATAAAAAAATTGAATTGCCACGCGCAAAGCTTCAATACCTCTATAACTTTGATAGGTATGACTATCCGGCAACTGACTCACCCTAACCAACTCATCAACAACACTCTTGGGCGGTGGCAAATCCGGACTACCAATTCCTATATTGATTATATCAGCACCCTGCTTGTTCAAATCATATATTTCTTTGAGTTTACCAGAGAAATAATATTCCTGAATATTTACAAGTCGTTTGGCTTCTTTCATCGTTTAAATATTTTTATTGTTCTTATACTCGCCTAAAATTTTCAGTTCCGTTACAAGTTCTGCTATCTCTTGCAAAGCTTGTTTATAAAGGTTTACATCACCGACTAAAACATCTACAAAAAACGCATATTCCCAAGGTTTATCTATTACCGGAAGTGATTGTATCTTGCTCATATTCAATTTATAAGATTTTAATATTTGCAATACATCAACCAAACTTCCTGCCTTGTGATGAAGCGTAAATCTAATAGATGATTTTGTAAAAGAATCTAGATTTTGATTATGATTGGCATCTAAAACTACAAAACGCGTCGCATTGATTTTATTGGTTTGAATGCTTTCTGCCATAATTTTTAAGCCGTATATTTTTGCTGCTTCATAACCGGCAATAGCGGCTATTCCTTTTAATTTTTTTTGTTGAATAATTTTAGCCATTTCGGCTGTGTCTTTTTCTTCAACCAATTTGATGTGCGCTTGTGTCCTAAAATATTTACGACATTGAAGCAATGCCATTGGATGGCTCCAAACTTCCTTGATATCTACCACATCTTGCTTAGGCAACGCCATTAAATGATGTTCAATGGGCAAATAATATTCTCCTAAAATATGCAAATTATATTCATCTATCAATGCATAATTGGGCAGAATAGCACCTGCAATAGTGTTTTCGATAGCCATAATACCTATATCTATTTTATTTTGTTGTAACAAAATCGGAATTTCATTAAAATCCATACATTCTACAAACTGATGATTTTTACCGTATAAATTTTTAGCCACTTCATAGTGAAAAGAACCTATTGTTCCTTGTATTGCAATCTTCATTTCTATTTGTTTTTAAAAAATAAAAAAGCCCCGAAAATTCGAGACTTTTATATTTATAATTTATTAAAATTACACACTAAAAGCCTCATCTTTTACGTAAAAATAAAAGTAAAAAAAGAAACTAAAAAATGTGTTGTTATTCATATTATCGCATTAAAGCCATCAAGACTCGTATTATTATTGGGGCAAATATATTAATATTTTCAGATTAAATTACAATATTTTAAAAAAACTTATTGATTGACAAAATCTACAATACCTTGCACGACATCCTTATCTTTTAAAATTCTATTATGCCCAAGTGACTTTGTGTGAATTAATGTACCTTTTTTTAGGTTTTTATAATTGTTAAGTGCATCTTTTATAGATACTTCCACATCGTCATCGTCGTGAATAACCAAAACCGGCACATCAATTTTTTTGGCATTTGATGACCCATGAAAATTGTCAATTGATTCACCTGTAAATTTTTCAAAAGTTTGAATTAAACGCTCTGCAATTTTAGGTTTAACGGAGAGCCTGTTCGCAAAACCATGAAAAATATCTTTGATTGAATCGGGTGTTCCTATTACGACTAGTTTTTTAAACAATCTAAAACGTCCTTGTGCATTCAAAGTAGAAATTCCACCCAACGAATGACCAATTGCTACCTCAAAGGGACCATATTTATTAGAAATTTTTTCTACACTTATAATAAATTCAGGCATCATCGTTACTTTTCCAGAAGACTTGCCATGTGCTGGACCATCAAAGCTATATACTTGAAAACCTTGTGCCAAAAGTGCATCTATAATTCTATACATCTGTGTAGCACGCCCCGACCATCCGTGAACCATCAAAGCTTTTTTATCACCTGTACCCCAATGATAAACAGCAATCTTCTTTTTTATTTCAGAAATATAAATATATTCAATTTGTGCGGAATTAAGTAATTTTTCTTCTGGTTTTGGATGCTTAAAATTCATGGGTTTTTGAAACAAAAAACGCACAAACCTAGCTGTCAAACGGCTTGAAAAGATCTGTAAAAATTTTGTAAAATGTATTATAAAGCTAGGAATTACGAAACCTCCTTGTTGCTTTCTTTTTTTTGCCATAATAAAATTTTTAAAAAGCTAATTTACAAAATATATATGACCAGTATCGTGCTTTATGATATTTATTACAGGCGGATTATGGTATAAATAAATATCGCCATACCCAAATAAATCACCAGTTATTTTTTGCAAAGGTTTAAGCCACATATCTGCATTGCTTCTTTGAAAAACCGAAATATGATCAACTGTTAGATTATTTGCTTCTAAACGGGGATTTCCACCGTAAAAACCCACAAATAAATCATGACAGCTACCCGTAATTTTTATATTACTGTTGCCATTGGCAATAATATTAAGTTGTTGTATATCAAGCTTTATATCAATATTTGCAATATTATTTGTTCCCTCGTTATAATTTTCAGACAACAAATCAAGATGGTTAAATTGCCACGTATTTGCAGCAGAAATTTTTAAATCGGTATTGGCTATAATCTTTTGAATATCATCCACTTCCAAAATAATTTTTGCAACAGCATCTTTGTTTTGAATCAGGCAACTTGTATGATTGGTTAAAACCAATTTCCGATTGATAATTTCATAAGAAATATTTTGGATGATATCTTTGTCAGCTGTAATATTTATAGAATTTTCATCAACATCAACAATTTGTAAATCGATTCCTACATTTACTTCTACCGTGTCAAAATCAGGCAATGCTTTAATTACCGTAGTTTTATCACCCGAAAAATCACATTCTAGGGGTGATTTACAAGAAAAAACAATACCAACGATAAAAAATACAAAAAAATACTTCTTCATTTAATTCAATTTATACATAAGACTAAATTCCATTGCCTCCGCTTTATTAAGCCCATAAGTTTTTATGGTGTAAGACAATCTAAAATTTTTATTATAATAATATTTAACACCCAAACGATTGTAATACCGACTCTCAAAATGATAAGGATAGTAAACATAGTAGCCCATACCAATATCAATTCCCAGTTTCTGATAAAAAAATTCATGTTCCAAAAAAACACCCAAACGCTTAAAATCATCTATTTTTTGAATATGGTATTCGGGCATGGTACGATATTCATGACGAATTAATTCCTTTAAGAAATATGACATAAAAAACTCCGTTCCTATAATCAATTTATGGCGATAATTCAAATGCTTCTCAACTTGAAAACCAGGAATATAAAATGGGAAAACGCCACTGTCTGTATAATCAGACTCGTTTACACCAGCACGCAAAAAAACAACATATTGCCAATTTTTAGAATAGGGCAATTTACGTTTTTGCAAAACAACACTATCTTTTTTTAAATCATAAATTACACCAAATGAAACACTTGGAGTATTTTGACCATAGTTTGGCGACTGAATATTTCCATTGGAATAATGAAAAATTGAAAAACCGGTTTGCAAACGCCAACGCCTTAAAATTTTGGGGCTTTTGAGCCAAATACCAATATCAATTGGGAAAAGCCAATGCGATCCAAAAAGCATATTTTTTTGATTATAAGTCTTATTATATGGATTTGTGTTATAAGCAACTCCTAAAGAAATCCTAGTAGATAAATGCCATTTTTTATTGGGTCGCCATAAATAATATTCCATAAAAGCGTAAAACCCAAAATTTTTTCCCAGTGTCTGATCTTTAAAGTCGTGGTATAAAAAAGTCAACCCAAAATCAGCATAGCCATACTTGCTTAAAGAATTGACATCTAAATAATTAGACTTCTGCCAACTCAATTGAAATGAAGTTGGCATAGATTCTTCAAAATAATAATTAGTATTAACTCTAGATAAATTATAACCAAAATTGGCATCAACAGAAAACATACTTTTTTGCAAAATACTATTAGACTGCCCAAACACAGGTGCGAGTATAAAAAATAAAAAAGGAATATATATATATTTCATCAAAAACAAGTATTGAAAAACAAAGATAAAAAGTTTAACAATATCAAAAGAATATATTTGTAACTTTGTTGGAATTTCTAAAATAATTAAAGAAAAACATTAACTTTGTAATAAATATTACACAATTTTTTTTATTAAAATATTATTCCTTTATTAGATTAAAATATACCTATGAAAATCATCACCGAAATATTCAAATATATAGTCGCTTTTACTTTTATTATTTCAGGCTTTGTAAAACTGGTTGATCCAGTGGGCACCAAAATAAAATTACTGGATTATTTTAGCGAAGAAGTACTCAATATTACTTTTCTTAACGATTATGCTATTTACATTAGCCTTATGCTAATTGCTTTTGAATTCGGCTTGGGAATTTGGTTATTATTTGGTCTTAAAACCAAACAAACCACATTTTTGCTACTCCTAACAATCTCCTTATTTTTATTTCTTACTTGGTATTCAGCATACTTCGATAAAGTAACAGATTGCGGATGTTTTGGGGATGCTATAAAACTCACGCCTTGGGAAACTTTTTATAAAAATATTTTATTAATTATTATGATTGGTTGGTTGGTAAAATTTCATCGATTTATTCAGCCATTGTTCAAACAAAAAGCAAATATTGCCGCTATAATTTTATTTGTTATCGGACTTATATTAATGATTTACAGTTATATATATCTTCCTATAATCGATTTTAGAGCTTATGCAATCGGCAAAAATATTACACAAGGCATGCGCATTCCGCCCAACGCACCACAAGCCAAATTTAAAGACATTTGGTATTATAAAGTAAATGGAAAAATACAAAAATTCAGCAATGAAGACGAGCCTTGGAATATAAAGGACGCCACTTTTATCGATAGGGAAACAACTACGTTAAACGAAGGATACACCCCGCCAATTCACGATTTTAGTATTGAAAATGAAGAAGGTGACATCACGGATGAAGTACTTGAATCAGACGAAATATATTTGATTATTTCTTCAAACCCTTCAGAAATGAAATCACAAGCCATTGCCCAAGCAAATATACTTGCCGAAAAATTAAAAAATAAAAATAAAAAAATAATTGGTTTATTTTCAACTATTGATGCACAAATAGAAAAACAATTTACTTTTCCGCTCTATCTCACCGACGAAACCACTTTAAAAACAATAATTAGAAGCAACCCTGGAATGATTTTATTACATAAAGGAACTGTTGTTGACAAAAAATCATGGCGAAAATTTGAATAAGGTAAATGCAACTTTTTGAATTTCAATTTATTAAATTAGGTTGCTAAAAGAAAATAATAAAATTGATAATTTATATTATTTCAATTTTCTTTCCGAGAAATTTAGGCGTTACGCCAAACATAATATCTAAATAAGCTTTTGTTCTCGCAAAATACTCTCTAATTCTAGTTTTTAAACCATATTTGCCACGTAAGTCTT
>Ga0209633_10005716_pt1 | contig 10830 bp, 10 predicted proteins | sample Cruoilmetagenom1_FD_187290 | JGI IMG/M metagenome (GOLD analysis project Ga0209633, IMG submission 187290) | Oil polluted marine microbial communities from Coal Oil Point, Santa Barbara, California, USA - Sample 1 (SPAdes) (version 2) | ecosystem: Environmental > Aquatic > Marine > Oil seeps ... | reverse complement strand
AAGACGGCCCCACCCATCAGCCGGTGGAGCATGAGGCTCAGATTAGACTGCTGGAAAAACTCAAAAACCACTCAGGAAAACCATCAATTCTGGCCTTGCGCCCGGCAGATGCTGCGGAAACCACTGTGGCATGGAAACTGGCTCTGGAAAACCGGAGCACTCCCACGGCTCTTATCCTGAGCCGGCAGAACATCACCGAACTTCCTTCTGCATCAGGCAACCGATACAAGGAGGCCCTGCAGGCCGCCAGGGGAGCCTACATAGTGGAAGACTGTGAGGGAACACCTGATATTATCTTTGTGGCCTCAGGTTCCGAAGTATCCACCATGGTTGCCGGAGCGGCCCTGCTCAGGAGCAAAGGTAAAAAGGTTAGAATCGTCTCTGCACCCTCAGAAGGACTGTTCCGTACCCAGAATGCCGGCTATCAGGAAGAGGTTCTTCCATCAACTGTTCCCAAACTGGGCTTCACCGCTGGACTCCCGGTAACACTGGAAGGACTCACCGGCACCGGAGGACGGGTATTCGGTCTGGATCATTTCGGTTACTCGGCCCCGGCCGGTGTACTGGATGAGAAGTTCGGCTTTACAGCTGAAAATGTTCTCATTGAGGCTGAAGCTCTGCTGAAAGGTTGAAAACGGTGGTAAACTACAACAGGTAAAGTAAAACGAGGGCCGTTTCGCATTATTGCGGGACGGCCCCAACCACATCACCGGCAGAGGCTTTACAAAAACCCTCAATAAGTTGCTGCCCAATGTTCAGATTCTCAGCCTGGATTACAACCCGGATGTGAGTATGGCCAATATCGAAAAGCATTTCATAGACTTCATTGGATTCATGAACTTTCCTGATTCAGACGCTTCCATTTAAGATTCAGATCCAGCGCCTCTCCCAGGGTTGAAACAACCGTACTGTTCCGGCCGGCAACACGGAACACCCTGGAAATCCTGTCATCACTTTCCCGGGATTCAATTCCCACCTCAATTTGAGCTGAAATAAGACGTGGCGGATCCGACTGCCTGATACCGCATGCCGAAACCTCCACCCGGCCGATGGGCACATTGCTATTCTCCGCTACCAGCCTCAAAGAAGAGGTGATACAGGCCCCCGCCGCCGATAGAAGTGTTTCCACAGGATTGAATCCAACAGAGTTATCTCCAGCAGTGCACCCCAGGTTTAATGAGAAATCACGTACCTGGGAAGTGGCGGTGTTACTTCCGTCCTCACGGATTATCTGAATACAGTATTGGCTGTTACTCATCGCTACTCCTTATTATATCTGAAAAAACCGGCCTGTGAGCTATCGTTTTTTTCTCAATATTACCCAAAAATATTCTGATTGACAGGACACTTATATTATATGATTATATGCTCATATATTCATACTTCGGAGATTAATCATGTCATCTTCAAAACAGGCTTCAATAGGTTTTTTCGGAAAATATCTGACAATCTGGGTTCTGATATGTATCGTTCTCGGAATTGCTATAGGTCAATTCCTCCCATCAGTACCGGAGTTTCTCAGTAAACTTGAATACGCCCAGGTTTCCCTGCCGGTAGCCATACTTATCTGGCTGATGATATATCCGATGATGCTGAAAGTTGATTTTACAAGTATCCTTAAAGCAACCAAAAGACCGAAAGGCCTGGCTGTTACGACAGTTACAAACTGGCTCATTAAACCCTTTACCATGTACCTTATAGCCTTCTTTTTCCTGAAAGTGGTATTTCGTCCCTGGATAAGCGACGAGCTGGGAACAGAGTACCTTGCAGGAGCGGTTCTCCTGGGCGCGGCACCATGTACGGCGATGGTTTTTGTCTGGAGTCATCTCTCCGATGGAGATCCGGCTTATACGGTGGTACAGGTTGCCGTAAACGACCTGATAATACTCTTCGCTTTTACACCCATTGTCGCTCTACTTCTGGGAATCAGTGATATAAAAATACCGTACAACACCTTATTTCTATCGGTATTCCTGTTTGTGGTTATTCCCCTTGGATTCGGCTATCTGTCCCGAGTCCTTATCACGAAAAACCGGGGGAAAGACTATTTTGAAAATGTATTCACCAAAAAATTTGATGGGATAACAACCACCGGCCTGCTTCTTACCCTGATCATCCTGTTTTCATTCCAGGGGGATACAATACTCAGCAACCCCCTTCACATTGCCTTAATCGCCGTACCCCTTATAATTCAGACCTACTTCATTTACGGTATTGCTTACAGCTGGTCGAGAATATGGAAACTTCCCCATCCCATTGCCGGACCGGCTGCATTGATCGGAGCCAGCAATTTTTTTGAGCTGGCCGTCGCTGTCGCGATCAGCCTGTTCGGGCTTTCCTCAGGAGCCGCCTTTGCGACCGTAGTGGGTGTTCTCGTTGAAGTACCGGTTATGTTGAGCCTTGTCAATTTCACCAATAATACCCGGCACTGGTTCCCGGTACTCCCTGAGGACTAAAAAAATTATGGATACAATATCAACAATTACCGCCCTGGCTGACGAAACCAGAATGCGAGTCGTATGCCTGCTTCAGGAAGCCGTGGATTTATGTTCCTGTGAAATTCAGGCCATACTGAAGTTAAACCAATCAAACCTATCCCGCCACCTCACCCGGCTCAGGCAAAGCGGGCTGATAAAGGGAGAGAAACAGGGGCAGTGGGTTCACTTTCAGATTAATCCCGGGAATTGGGAGGAACAAAGTTACATCCCCGGAATTATCAAATCAGCAAATAAAGATTTGCCTTTAATTACCGAAGATCTCAGGAGGCTCAAGTTATACTGGAACAGCGGGTGCAACTGTAAAACGATCAACGAATGGAGGCCTTAGGAGTAACACCTCTTTACAATCCCAGGTTCTTACGCCGATTGCTTAAAACCGCACCTTCGGCACAGGATGCCAGATCCAGAACACAGGGTGCTGTAAGACGGTATTCCACCTGAGTTCCCTTCTTTTCAATATCCACAAGCCCGGCTTCCTTGAGCTGGGAAAGGTGTTTTGATGCGGCAGATTTGTTAATACCAACCTCATCAGCCAGCTCGCAGACACACCACGTGCGTTCTTTGAGTTTGTCCAGGATATAGATTCTCATCGGGTGAGACAGGGCTTTAAACATGTGAGAGCGCATATCGTATCTTATCTTTTCCTGCTCAGTCATTGTACATCCCCCTTCTTAATGTTGCAAATTTTAGAAACTTTGTCAAATAAGTTGACACCTATACATCGGTTTCTTATTATCGAAACCATGAAAATAGGTTTAAACGTCATGCTTCTGTATGCATTTACTCTGGCTGCACTGATTTTTTCAGCCTTTAAAGACCGGATTAAAACCAAAAAGGCCGTGTTAAAAGGTCTCAAGTCGCTCAGTAATATATTGCCTCAATTCATCACTGTTCTGGTAATTGTCTCCATAGTGTTATCGCTATTCAATGAGGCTCTGATGACAGGTATTCTGGGAGAGGAGTCAGGGGTTCTAAGCACCTTCGGTGCCGCTGTAGTGGGGTCGATAACTCTGATTCCCGGATTCATCGCTTTTCCGGTTGCCTCTGAGCTGCTGCGAAGCGGTGCCGGTATCGTACCTGTTGCAACTTTCATCTCAACCCTGATGATGGTAGGTATTGTTACTCTTCCCATGGAAATTGAATATCTGGGTAAACGGGCAGCGCTAATACGCAACACCCTGGCATTCGGTTTTTCCTTTCCTGCGGCCCTGTTTGTCGCATGGGTGATTTCTTTATGAAAACTATTGTCAGAAAATACAGTGCAGCTCTCTTCTCGATAGGTATATTAACCGCTTTTCTCCTATTCTGGCCTCAGAAGTCTGCTCAAACAATCTCAATCTTAAGCTACCAGCTCGGCACCATGCTTCAGATTATCCCGCCAATCTTTATTCTACTCGGCCTCTTCGATGTCTGGGTGCCCAGGGAAATCATTATTCGTCTGATGGGCCCGGAATCAGGTTTCAAGGGTGGATTGCTGGGATTCTTTCTGGGATCCGCTGCAGCCGGGCCGCTGTACGGCGCATTCCCGATTGTTGCCGTCCTGATGAAAAAAGGAGCTTCATTCACCAATATTCTAATTTTTATCGGTGCCTGGTCTACCACGAAAATCCCCATGTTCCTGTTTGAAATGAACGCATTGGGGTATCGCTTTGCGGTTTCACGGTTGATAATCAACCTCGCCGGTATCCTTTTTATTGCTGCCGTTATGAATCTGCTGATACCACAAAAGGAAAAAGACCGGCTGTATGCAGCGGCTCAGAACCGATAATTCGTTTCAATCCTGAGCTTTTCTGTTTAAATAAACCAACATCAGCCCGCCGGCAATTATCATTCCCGAGCTGAGCAGCTGACCCATGGAAAACTTCAGAAGAACAAAGCCAAGCTGGGGATCCGGCTGCCGGGTGTATTCAATGAGAAAACGGAACAGACCGTAGCCCATCAGGTACAGAGGGAGCATGGCTCCCGATATTTTTATACGTTTTTTAAGAAACCAGAGAATCAGAAACAGGACAATCCCTTCAAAAAAAGCTTCATAGAGCTGAGAGGGGTGCCTCAGTTGTATTCCCGGTGCCTGCGGGAAATACATTCCGATTGAACGTTCGGTGATTCTGCCGAAGAGCTCACCGTTGATAAAGTTACCCAAGCGTCCGAAGGTGTACCCCAGGGGAACACAAGGAACGATAAGATCGGCAATGTCCAGAAAAGAGGTCTTGTTCTTTCGGGCAAAATACAAAGTCCCAAAAAGAACTCCCAGGAGCCCGCCGTGGTAGGACATACCGGCAATACCGGTAAAACGAAACCCGTCGGAAATATCAAAGGGCAGAACAATCTCCAGGGGATTATGCATGTAATATGAAAAATTATAGAAAAGGACATATCCCAGACGTGCACCGATGATAATACCCAATATCATAGCTACCATCAGTTCCTGAAGCTTCTCGCTGTCCATATTGAAACGGGGCTCCCTTTTCAACCTAAACAAGGCCAGAATATAAACAATTGTAAAGGCCACCAGGTACATCAGGCCGTAGTACTGCAGAGAGAAACTGCCGATTGAAAAGATAACCGGATTCATCTGTTCCGGGAGGTGCTGCCACCACTGTGCAAAATTACTCATACTATTTCCCCTCCAATCTAAATTCAGGTATGCCAGATTATAGAGAATAATAAACCCGAAGGGTATACTCCTTTTATGACAGTAATGTTAATTGGAAACAGTCTTACAGCAGGAAATCTCGGGATTCCATACAGCCGTTATCTGAAGCTTCCGGAGAGCGGTTCTTCTGAAAACCGGATAATCAACCGAGGACGGGATGGGGATACTCTCCTGGGTGTCGGGAACCGCCTGAAGGCGGCTCTTGAATCAGAGAACCCCGATGTACTGGTAATTCAGACCGGAGCCAATGATGTACTGCTGCCGGAGATGGCCTCCCGGGGCGGACTCTGGACTCAATTTGTCAGGGAGATGGAGAAACAGGGCAGTATCCCCACAATAGAACCTCGGGATTTTTCTAAGATCTACACTGAAATGATTGGCAGGGCTGTCACATATGGTGTTGATATCCGGCGTATTATCTGCGTAACCATTCCACCGATAGGAGAGGTTCTCCTCAGCGAGAGAAACAGGAAAAGAGAGGTATACAACCAGGAATTACGCCAGCTTGTTAGAAAAACAGGTGCCAGTCTCGCCGACGTTTCCAGGAAGTTAGAAAGTATTCTGAAAAAAACTGAGAATCTATCAGATTGGTTTTTCAGCAACCCCGGGGATTTCACTGCAGATGTAAAAGAAGTACGCCGTGAGAAAGGTGCTATGAAACTATCCGAAGAACGGGGTTTGTACCTGACGATGGACGGTGCTCATCTGAACGAAACAGGAGCCGAACTGATGGGAAAAGTTATTTCCTCTGCGATAGCGATGGTAGCGGTACCCCGCAGGGTGCGTTAAGCACTCGAGGAGTAAAAGCGGACAGCGCGGGCCCCGAAGGGGTATCGCCAAAAATAATTAAAACTAAGCGAGCTTTGCTCCATCCACACCGAAAAGACAGTTACGACCGTTGGACTTGGCCAGATAGGAACGGCTGTCCGCCGCCTTGAACAGGGAATCCATCGACCTCAAACGATTCTCCGAATTATGAGCCACACCAGCACTTACTTTTAAAGTGATACGCCGCTCAACCGAAAGTCCGCCAAACTCATTAATTAAAGATTCCCGAATCCTGTTGGTTGTGTACCCTTTAAGCTGCAGAGCAATAAACAGATGAATAATACGGCTGAACTCAGGGTCTATCACCGTGAATATTTTATTGTAAAGTATTTTATCCTCAACAATTGCACTGATTTCACTGATTATCTGCACCCCAAGGACTTTCGAACCGGTAATAGCCTTTCCTTCCTGTACCCGGTAATGCTTCCAGATATCGACAACATGAGCTTTCGGCCCCTTGTGAACTTTTTCTATATACTCAGTCCGAGAGGCCTGACGGCTGCCGACATCCGGGCGCATCAGTCGATGGAGGAAAGAGATAAGGTTTATTTCCATCCCTGCCCCTTCGTTCCGATCGTCAAAGTAAAAGCTCATAACCAGAGGTTTCTCGGTGATGCTTCCGAAGACTTCAATGGATTTTTCTTCAAAATCATCTTTACCCATTCCGGCAATAAAGAGACAGAACTCATCCCCTCCGAAACGGCCGGGAACAGCCTCCACGCCGATGTTCTCTGTGGCTTCAATCATTCTGTTAGCCAAAGATCTCAGAAGCTTATCGCCGAAGTCGTGACTCACCGCATCATTAAAAATCTTGAAGTTGTCCATATCCAGAAAAATCAACCCCAGAGGGATTCCAGGATTAGAAAAGGATTCGTTCAAAAGAGTTTTAAAATGCTGCCTGTTGTACAGACCGGTTAAATTATCCCGGCGGCCCCTCATATAGGCCAGTCCGGATTCCAGGTTCCCGCTGAGAGCCTGAAACAGATCGAAAAAGCGCCCCAACCGTTCGAGAATACTTCTGCTGAGTTTCATCAGATGATCGACGTTGCCCACGTCTCCGCGTACTGGCAGGCGCCTGGACAGATTCGCCATTACCGCTTTGGGGTTGGTTGTAAGACATTCGGTTACCATGAAGAACAGATAATCTTTAAGATCTGTTAAACCATGAATTACCGCCTCACCGTTTACAATATTCCATAGATCGGTACCCATAAGATACTGATCTGGACTCTCGGGATTCAGCGGACGCTTTCCGATACGTGGGAGATCGAAATACAACAAAACCCGTCCTCCGGGGATTTCCCTGATGGGAAAAAGCAACAGCTGTCTTTTCAGGATAGCTGCCGGAGTAATAGGATTATTAAGTAATTTATAGTTCTTCTCCCCAAGGTAGCTACGGGAGAACAGCTGCAGCATATGTGTCAGATCTTTGTCTTCGGAGAATATCATCACTTCAGATATACCGAAAAACTTTCTCAAAACTTCCAGAGAGTCAGAAACGATAAGATGCAGGTTTTCACCGTAGTCCAGAGCCCGCAAACGCAGTGAATCCAGAAAATAGCGCCATTTCAAATCCTGAACGGCTTCTTCCCTGTGGATTACAGGGATTATTACATCAATAAGCTTGCCAACAGACTCAACAAACAGCTTCACAAATCGGTGAGTCAGCATGTTCCGTCTGGGGTCTACATTTCCTGTACTCCGGCTAACCATGTGAAGACTTAAATATGATGAATTATTTTCTATCTCTGAAGCTCTCAGGGATACATCGTTTACCGTAAACTCATATCCATCGGGATTCACCTGGGGAAAACGTTTTTCCAATCTGTCAAATCGGGTTGTGGGTGTGCCGTTCTCGGCAAAATCAACTCTCAAACTGCCTGAAGCAATCAAGCTTTCATCTCCGGCAGCATCAATACTCACTTCACATTGTTCCATGTCAAATGGACGCCATGTATACACCAGAAGATGCTCAATAATCTCAAAGAACCGCCGGTTCTTGTCCTTCTCCTGCTTCCACATCATGTTATCGGCATTAAATGAGGAGATGATATGAAAGTAATTCTGCAATTTCTCCTGTTGAATAAGCTGGAGCTTATGATCGATCAGACTGATCAGCTCAGAGCTGGGAGGAGCAGAAAAACGAAGGGCAATTATGTTAATTCCCTGACAAAACCAGTATTCCAGATTGGAGATAGGAGCATCAGAACTGCCCGCTGCCGGAGAGTTCAACCCTTTGATAAAATTATCAATTCCCGTGCCTCCGGGAAAAGGTTCCCATAACAGGGTCTCCAGACTGCGGAAAACCGAGTTATTGGATTTGGCTCCAAGTCCGATATCAAAATCATCCACAAGCAAAGATCTGAACCGCCAGGTAAGGGTACATTGGTCTTCACCCGATTGGCGGCAGTATCCGCTACGGAGAAGGCTCTTTTTGATTAATGCAGCCTTTTTTCCATACAGTTTGTTAAAAGTTCTATCTGTGAATACCCCGGTTCCTGTGCCGGACTCATCCGCGGCGGGATGCTGCTGTATCTGCTTGTAGAGAGGACGACTATCTTTTACCTGACGAAAATTGAACTCACGTATATCAGTGATAAGAGACGAAACACCGACAAGGGAATCGATGCCGTAGCTTTGAACTACCTGGGAAATATTCCCGGGGTTTATACTTGAATTCCTCACATCCGTCCGATCAAAAAAAGAAAGATAATACGCTTTAATGTTCGGCAGTAAGGGTTATTCCGAACAATAAAAAAGGACGATTGAATGGCAACCGTCCTTTTATTTCATTCATTTATCTAAGTAAATGACTTAGTAACCGACTTTCTATCCGAAAAGATAACCATTTACAAGACTTTCCAGGTACTCCTGTTTACCGCTGGTGGTTGCCGGTTCACCCTTTTCTCCCATGGCTGCCAGCTGCTCAAGAGTAAGTTTGCCCTTTTCAAACGCGGCACCGTCACCCGAGTCCCAGCTGGAATAACGGGCTTTGAGCATCTCGGCAAGTTTACCGTCTTCAATAATCTTCTGAGCCGTAACCAAACCCAGGGCAAAGGCATCCATTCCGGCAATATGAGCAAGGAATAAATCTTCTGAATCGGTGGAATTCCGTCGTCTCTTGGCATCGAAGTTCAGCCCGCCGCTTGTTAAGCCGCCCATTGCCAGGATTTCCAGCATGGCCTGAGTTGTCTGATAAACGTCGGTGGGGAATTCGTCAGTGTCCCAGCCGTTCATCAAATCTCCCCTGTTGGCATCAACGCTGCCCAGAAGTCCGGCATCCCGGCAGGTTCTCAAATCATGAACAAAATCATGTCCAGCAAGAGTGGCATGGTTGGCTTCAATATTGCATTTGAAGTCTTTGTCCAGGCCGTAGTTTCTCAAAAATCCGATTACTGTGGCCGCATCGAAATCGTACTGGTGTTTGGAGGGTTCCATGGCCTTGGGTTCAATATAGAAAGTACCGGTAAATCCCGCTTTTCGAGCGTAATCCCGGGCCATAGCCAGAAACTGCCCGATATGATCCAATTCTCTCTTCATATCGGTGTTCCATAGGGTCATGTACCCTTCCCGGCCGCCCCAGAAGGTGTAGCCCTGCCCTCCGAGTTTGATAGTGGAATCAATAGCGGCTTTCACCTGATGGGCCGCATGTCCCACAACCTGAAAATCGGGGTTGCTGGCCACACCGTTCATATACCTGGGGTGGGAAAACATGTTGGCTGTCCCCCAGAGTAGTTTAACTCCGGTACTCTCCTGCCGCTCTTTGGCCATATCAGTGAGGGTTATCAGGTTTTTTTCAGACTCCACCTGATTGGCACCCTCAGGGGCCATGTCCACATCATGGAAACAGTAGTAGGGAGCATCAATCTTAGTAAAAAACTCAAATGCGGCATCCAGCTTGTTTTTAGCTGATGTCATAGAATCGTTACCCCGCCAGGGGTGATTGATTGTCGGGCTGCCGAAAGGATCGCTGCCGTCACCGCAGAAAGAATGCCAGTAGGCCACTGAAAACCTCAGATGTTCTTTCATGGTTTTCCCGCCGATAAGCTGTTCAGGATTGTAGAACTTGAATGCCAGTGGATTATCCGATCCGCTGCCCTCGAAGGCCACTTTCCCGATTCCCGGAAAGTACTCTTTGTTTCCGATAAAAATACTACTCATTACTCTAACTCCTTGATTTAATTTCTTTATTTACTCCAGGGATATCCGGAGAGACTCATCCCCGATATTCAGCTGTAAAGAGGCGCGAGGGCATCCAGCCAACTGCGGTACCGGGCATAACCCTCATCATAGGCAGCTCGGAGCTCCAAATCAGGTACACAGGATTCTGATTCATCCAGGGAGACATGTTCGTTTATTATGTTCTGAAGCCTTGCGGCACCACCGCCTTCCAACATCCAATAGGCTTGTAGAGCAGCACCCAGAGCCGCCGCTTCAGCCTGCTCGGGAATCAGAACAGGAACACCCAGTACATCGGCGGCCATCTGCCGCCAGATAGGACTCTTTGCCCCTCCGCCTATCATTCTGATTTCCCTGACATCAAAACCCAGCTCCCGGAACCGGTCGAGTCCAATTTTCATACCGTAAACCGCAGACTCAAGTGATGCTCTGGAAAGGTTCTCTTTTGTATAGTTTGTCGTATTCAGGCCCATGATACTGGCCTTTCCATTGGGAAGATTGGGAACCCGCTCTCCGTTGAAAAAGGGGAGAATACTGACACCTTCTGCTCCGGCAGGTGCCCGGGCTCCAGCGGCGTCTATTTCTTTAACATCCAGACCGAATAATTCCCGGGTAAGCTCGGTAGCCACGGTACAGTTCATGGTGCTGAGCAGTGGCAGCCAGCCTCCG
>Ga0209633_10005715_pt1 | contig 10830 bp, 7 predicted proteins | sample Cruoilmetagenom1_FD_187290 | JGI IMG/M metagenome (GOLD analysis project Ga0209633, IMG submission 187290) | Oil polluted marine microbial communities from Coal Oil Point, Santa Barbara, California, USA - Sample 1 (SPAdes) (version 2) | ecosystem: Environmental > Aquatic > Marine > Oil seeps ... | reverse complement strand
CAACAAAAAGAAAAATAGTGTAATAAATAATACGGATCGATTTAGAGTTGTTCCAGAATCAATAGAATAAAAAACTGAAGAAAGTGAAAATAAGAGAAAAGCAAATAATATAATTAAATGGATAGAAACTTTACCTTTATGAATTGGGAATCTTTTAATATATGTTATTAAACCCATAGCACCAACTAAAAGTAAAATACCTGCACGCAAATATCCGCCAGGGCCAGTTGCAACTACATCGTTAATCCATTCAGCAGCATTGTCATAAAATATAGAAGATGCCCATGAGGACAATGCAAAAAGAACTATTAGTATTTCAAATTTCTTCCAAGAAAGGTAAAATACTCCTACACCCACAATGATTGCAATTATTGCTCCAAATAATATGTAAGGTTCGTAAGACATTTAATTTAATATTGAAATTTTAGTTTTAATGTTATTTATCAAATTGGTAAATTTTATTTTTTCTTCATTTGTGAAAAATTTACTTTTATAGAGTAAGAACAATATTAAGCTTGGCAACAATAAAGAAATTGAATAGTATATATAATTGTTCTCAAAACTTAAAACATACACTATAATAAATAGGATAATTCCAATTAAAGAAATAATAAATAATCTACCATACTCAAGTTTTACTGGATATTCTTTATTCCCAAAATAAAATAAAGCAATTGATGAGCCAGTTATATAGAAATTAATAACAAATATTAAACCGTAAACTCCATAAAGATTTGTTAAAAAATAGGAGAGAGCTAAGCTAATAAAAGTAGATACAAAAATAATTAAACCTGTACTCTTGGTTTTGTTATTCATATGGATTAATGATTGCCCCACATAATTTAGAACTGTAAAACCTATACCAGGCAACATCAAAAATATAAGAACATAAGAATCGTTATACAGAGATTGACCAATTATATCAATCAAATCTTTGAAAACAAAAATAATTCCGTAACTAATAATTACATAAATGAGAGTTACATATGTTACAATTTTCGCTATAGTATTACTTAAATCATCTTTGTCTTGATTACTAAAAATGTATGGCTCAAATGCCATTTGAAATGGTCCAATTAAAATCATAATACTTATTGATGCTATTTTATATGCTAAAGCGAAAGCTCCAACTTCTTCAAGAGACCTAAAATGACCTAAGAAATAGTTCCCTGATGTGTTGATAATTAAATCACCTGACATTGCGAATATTAGAGGAAAGCCAAAAAGAAAAAGTTTATTAAAGGTTGCCAATCGAAATTTTAATCCATGTTTCAATAAAATAAAAAACAATACAGCGAGCCACATAATTAGGAATGTAAATGCTTGAGCATATAAAACTCCAATAATTCCCAAGTCATAAACTACTAAAGCAATAGTGATCGAAGTAATCAATAGAATTGCAGTTCCAAAACTTATAAACATAAATTTCAAACCTTCGTTTCTTGCTCTAAAATACGAAAGTACGGTTATACTTAGTGTTTGAGTAACTCCAACTAATACTGTGAAGAAAATTATGTTAGGTATAGTTTCTGTATTAAAAAGAGCTGAAATAGAAGAATCTGGAATGAAAGCTGCACTAATAAGAAAAAGTATACCAACGAATATATTAACACCAAAAGAACTAAATAATAATTCACTGATGTTGTTTTCTTTTTCGTAATCTGAAAAGAAACGCATTACAGCCGTACGCATTCCAACATCATTAAATGTTATAATAATTTGAATTGTAAACAACAATGTTTGAAGAAGACCAAATTCGCCTTTAGTCAAATACTGTGTGTATAAGGGAATGAGTAAAAAGGAGGTAAACCGTAAAGCGATTGTTCCAATTGAATATATAGCGGCATTTTGCCCAAACGATTTAAGACTCATTATAATAAAATAACCTGAATTATTTTTAAACTTTTATGAAATGATAACATAATATTTTTATTAATGTACCCAATATTAAATAATGGCGTTTTATAAAAAAAATGTCATTTCGATTCCGATGTTTTTTAAGGAGAGAAATCTTAAAACCTAAATATAGTTTGAAGATTTCTCAATCGCTTAAAAAACAAGCTCATTTCGAAATGACAAAATTTAACTTCTATTTCCGAAAATCTATTTGATTTATGAATAGTTCCAGAAATTTCAGATAATTTTAATTGAGATTATATATTTTCAAATTGTTTGGTTTTTCTTCAGATTTAATTTCTTTAGTATTTTCTTTTTCTACTCTTCCGGCAAAAGCATATAAAATCCAGCCAAGATGATATGACCAGCATTCATAAAGAACTTCTAAATTATTATAGTCATCTTTTAAATTTAAACCGGTTAAAGAAAGTAGTGCTTTTGTTTTTCTTTGAGTATTTGGAGGAGCAATTCTTCTCCAAACTGCGTTATTTTCACGGTCAATCATATTAACATTTAATTCATTCTTCTTTTCCATCCAGTCTAAACCTTTGTAAATATATTTTTCAAAATTTATACCGGACGCTTTTTGAATTGCAAATAAAGTAAAAGGAGCCATAGCATCTTGATGTACAGAATAAACAGGAAATTTACTAACTACTTGTCCATTCTCAGCATTATAATGCCACATCCATTGTCCATCTTCTCCTTGATGATTGCACATAGCTTGAGCACATTCTTTAGCTATAACTAACGCTTCTTCATTTTGCATTTGTTGACTGAACAAAGAGAAAGCATAAATTGGGTAAACTTGATCGGCAAAACTACCAATCTTACCCCTAACTTTTCCATTCAAAGATTTTTTTGCTTCGTGTCTGAAAACTCCAACACCACCATAATTTTTACGAATAGTGTTATAAACTTCAGTTGGTAAATTGCCAATTGATTTTTTAAAGTCTTGGTCAAATGTAGATGCAAGAAGCAATCCAGTTAATAACCAAGAAAGTTCCATAGTTAAAGCTAGTTTTGCATCATTAAATTTTTCAAAAATGTTATTAAAATTAACTTTTGAAAGCATTGTTGTAATTTCTTCTGGAGATATTAAAGATGTTGCCCAAAGTAGCAAACCAACTTCACCAACACCATCATACTTATCAACCTGGCTTAAATGATGCTTAACGATTTCTTTTAAATTCAAAGAGGAATTCAATTCATGATTTTCGGCTTTGTGTAATCCCAATAAATTAATTAATGTATAACGCAGATTTTCACCTTCCAGAATAACTTTACCATCTATTTTTTTCTTCTTCATGGCAAATTCATATTTCTCAGGCAGATACATATCTTCCAAGCCACGGACAGAAAGTTCAAGTAAATCGGTTAATAATTTATTGTAGCTTGTGCTGTTTATTTGATTGTATTTTGGGTTCATTCTTAAGTTCATGTTTAGTTTCTTTTTTATTTGTAATTATCTCTGTAACTAAATTTTCTAAGTCATTAACAATAGATTGTAATCCAAGAGAGTTTACGTTATTTAATTTTGCAGGTCTATTCCATTTTACTAATTTAACTTTTTTATGAACTTCATCTGCAGAATGCAAAAGAGTAAGTCTACCTGAATTAGCTAAATATTTATCAACATCACCAGTTTTACCTCCAAAAATACTATAAACTGGAACACCAAGTGCAGCTGCTTCTCTATTCATTGTTCCGCCGCCACTAATAACCAAATCGGAGTACCACATTACATTAAGTGCATCAACTACTTCTGTAGGAATTACTAATTTACCAGAACTAAAATGATATTTATATTGAGCTTTTATCATTTCTTTTTGTTTGTCATCTCGTGGCAAGACTATGGTTCTTACATTATCTGGAGTAGTTAAATGCTCAATGATGTTGAAAAACAATTTATCACTTTCATGTGTATGGTAATGTGCCTCGTGGGCTGGTGGACGAAGAACAACATTAATATTCTCCTTCTTAATATTCATCTCAGTTAAAATAGATTCATCTGGTTTAAATGTTGGTACGTAAATATCTTCTTTTATACCAGGATATGTTTTGATAATTGATTCAAATTTCGCCAAATTTTTGGTAGAAATAACCTTTGGTAAAAACATTGCTCTAAGTTTTACAAAAGGAATTGTTTGAACATATTCATAATCAAGAAACATTACAACTGGTATTCTTAACAAATGTGCAACAACCATTTGAGATCTTGAACCATGCGAAATTGCTAACGTTGGTTTACTTTTTAATGCATAAGGTATCAATTGTATTGATCGATAAATCAATCCGGCTATTTTGCGGAAAGTATTTTTACCATGATGCTTACCGATTGGTGTATAGTCTAAATTATAAAGATCAGCTAATGAAACAGTTTGAGAATAGTTTCTAGCAGAGACGCAGGTTGAATAACCCCGCTCATGTAGATTTTCTATAATAGGAGCGAAAAAAGGAATGTGTGGAGAATTATCCATATCAATCCAAATTTTCTTATTACTATTTTCGTTATTTGAGTATCTGTTTTTCATAATATTTTCTTATTTATAATTCAGTTACAATCCAATTTATATAACATGAAATTTATGTTTTCTAATTACTTTTCCCAATTGTATAATAGAACTGCATCGTTTTCATATAATTTTGAAACAGTTCCATTTTTAATTTCTTTTTCTGGTTCGTAAACGTTTATTCCCATTCCTGGAATTTTTAATTCAGCTAACAAAACACGAAGAGGAATTTTTTTCTGTTCAGCAATTACTAATTTTTCTTTTTCAGTTTTCAAAATGTCATCATCTGTTGGACATGGTTGATCGAAATAATATTTATTTAATACATCAAGAGAATAACTATTCTTTCCAGTTAAAACTCCAACACTAATATCCCATGATCCAATTACACTATTTTCTTGGTATCCATTTTCTTTTAACCAATTACCTGCTTCTTCTCTCGAATAACCAATTGAGTTATTTGGTAATATCCACATAAAATACGTAACAGCTACTAAACCTAATGAGGCCGCTACAAATGGAACTTTCTTAATATTTATTTGCGATATATACAATCCAAGTGGGAATGCTAATGCCCAAAAAATTGGAAGTTGAAAACTGCCTAGTTCAATAAAAAAAGTTGATCCTAAAAACAATAGAAGAAGTTGTGGAGCAGTTGCGACGATTAGGTAAAAAAACTTTCTATTTTCATTGCTGTAAGTAAACTTAAATCCCTTTAGTAAATAAAATATAAAAAAGTTAAAATTTAAAGTCAAAAATACAATTAACATTCCACTTCTATATAAAAAACCTCTTCCTTCTTGTTCAGAATTTAATGGATTAAATAAATCTAAAAGGTTTGAACCAATTAAACCATATACTCCCAAATATAAAACGAGTGCTAAACCACCTGTTATGAATGCATTCTTGAATGTATTTTTATTAAAAGGTTTTAAGAGTAAAAGTCCAAAAGATAATGATGATAGTGGAGAAACAAGATTTGCAAACATAAATGCTAATGAGGATAAAATAATTCTATCTTTAATAAAAGCGTAAAGAAAAAGTAAAATAAATAGTAATTGTAGGACATAAACTTCGCCTATAATACTATGTTCCCAAATACTTGGTATGAAACCAACTACAACTGCAATTGTAACTGCTTTGTATTTTTCTATATCTAAACTTTTCCAGATTGAAAACGTTAACGAAATAAGTAGAGCACCACTTATTGCTGAAACAAAACCTGCCGGCCAAATTGTATTAAATAAACCTGTCGGTACAATTTTATACATTAACCATAATATAATTGTATGGCCAAGATGATGATTTGGTAAAGCTGTACCATGAAGAAGAGTTTCCGAATTTAGATATGCATAATCAAGAATTGGAAATTCAGACATTGATCTAATTGCAAATACAATAATATCCGGTTTAGATGTATGAAACGGAATTTGAATTGTATAGAATACAAGAAAAAATGAAAAAAGAGCCAGCGATATTTTTTTATTTTCAGTCAAGGTCATAGTTTATTAAAAAATTAAGCTTTTTCTACATATCCATATTGATATTTGAAACTATTCGCGTTTACTTCACAATCATTAACCAAAGCACCTAAAAAATTTATATTATAAGCTTCTAATTCTTTTATTGTCCAAGAAATACTTTCTTTAACAGTTTGTCCAGGACGAATTACCAACGCAGCATTTTTAACAATTCTACCCAACGATAAAGCATCTGAGAGTCTTGTAATAGGTGGAGTATCTAAAATTACAAAGTCATAATATTCTAAATTTTCTAGAAGTTTTTTCATTCTATCAGAAGCTAAAATTTCACCAGAGATGTTTGAAAATACTCCGGTTGGAATAATATCAATATTCATTAATAAATTAGAATTTTTAGTCAATTTAACAGGTTTATAAATATTTGGAGTTTCCGTTTTTCCAGTCAAATAATCTACCAAACCTGATGAGTATTTTGGTAAACCAAATAAGTCTGCTAACCTTGGTTTTTTTATATCACAATCAATTAATAATACTTTTTTCCCAGATTGTGCAACTGTAATTGCCAAGTTTGCTGCAGATGAAGATTTGCCAGCATTTTCTTCGCAACTTGTAATCATAACTGCTTTTGGTTTTGAATAAATTAAAGCACTAAGTTTTGATTCAAAAGTTCTGAAAGCCTCTTTATACTTTAATTTATCTTCCATCATTGTTATAAATCTGTTAGTAACAGAATCTGTTTTATCTATAGATTTAGCAATGCTTTTTTCGTAAGGCGGAATTACAGAAAGAATAGGGAAGTCAAAGTCACGTTCAATTTCATATACATCATTTATTTCTTTATTACTAAAGTCTTTTACAAAGGCAAGCAATAAACCTAACATCACACCGAATAGTCCGCCTAATAATAGATTAAGTTTTTTATTTGGAGATGTAGCTTTTAAAGGCTCTTGAGCGTAATCTAAAATACTAATATCCTGCATTTTTGAAAGTTCAGCAATTCTCATATCTTCTCTTTTGCTTAATAATAGAGAAAACATTTTATCATATACATTTCTTTGTCTGATTAAACCAGCTAGTTGATTTTCTTGTTCTGGCAAGTCTTTTAATTGTCTTGAGTATTTGTTTATTAAGGTTGTTATACTATTGCGTTTTGCTTGAAGTGCAGATGCCATTATGTTAAAAGCTGTAACAGTATTCTTGTTGTATTTCGAGAGCTCGCTTTTAACTTTATTAACTTGCTCTGTTAGTAAAACTACATCTGGATGAATTTCTTTTCTTCTTTGAGTTAGTTCAAGTTTTTCCAATTCTAATGTTGAAAGTCTTGTCATCAACTCTCCAAAAGGGGAGTTAGTTGATTGATATTTTTCAGGGGTTAAATAAGTTTGATCTACATAACCTTCTCTGTTAACTTCATCGCTAATACTATTAGACTTATTTTCATATAGAGTTAGTTCCAAATCTGTTTTTAGTTTTTCTGCTTCTAAAGTACTTAGAAAATCTACAAGGCTTTTTGAACGCGAATCAATGGTTGCAATCTTTGCACTGGATTTAAAGAAACTCAACTCATTTTCAGCATTGTCTAATTTTAATGAAATCTCTTTTAATTGGTCATCTACAAATTTAAAAGAGGTGTGAATATTATCTTTTTGTTGAACTATTCTATTTTCTCTAAACTTTGTTGCAATTGCATTTGCAATTGTTTTACTTGCATAAGCAGTTGGTGCTTCTGCAGATATTTCAAAAATATTTGTTTTAACTCTTTTATAAACACCAATACTATTAGTAAACGACTCATAGAATTTTTTATAATCTAGAGATTCAAAATAAATTTCTGCATTAGAATTTATCGTTGGCCATTCTATATTAATTCTCCATTCCGATGGATCGAGTCCAGAATATTTTTCACTTTGAGTCTCTTCAAATTCTGAATCTAAAATTGCAAAACTGTTGATGCTATCATTTGTAACAACAAACTTTACATCTTTAGTTTTTAATCCAACCTCAAATGAATTAACTTTTGGGAAAACTGAATTATCATATTCTAGATTGTAATTATTTTGATAATCTAACAAAGATTCGTTTAATGTTGTTACTGTTCCATCTGCGGATACAACCTTTGTTACAATAATATTTAGAGATAAATCATCAATTACATTGTTTAATACATCTCTAGTTTTAACTAATTCCATTTCAGTTTCTAAAACATCTTTACTTTGTAATGAAATTATTTCACGAACTTTGTCTGGTTGATTATTATTTTCGTAGATATGTTCTTTCTTTAAGAGAGCAATTGATCTATAAGTTGGAGTCTTAAAAAAGTTATATAGCAATGCAACTAACAAAGACAGTATTATTGAGATAATTATAATACCTTTTCTTCGTTTTAAAACTCTAAATATTTCCGTAAGCGAAATTTCTGATTTATTCATTTTAAATACTTTTATTTTTAATGTTCTTATTAAATTTTATTTAGTAAAAAGACTTACAATACCTACTAATACCGCTACTCCTGAAACTATAATGGAAGCATCTCTAGCTTCAACCCACCATGTTCTTGGTACATAAATTTTATCTCCTGATTGCATACCAATATCATTGAGTGTATTTCCATTCTCAAATATCGATTCTAAATCAATTTCCATTTTCATTTCATTTCTTAAAATAAAAATTTGATCAATATTGGCGTCATTTGTTTCACCACCAGCTTTAGCTAAAATGTCAGTAAAGGTTTCAAAACCCGTTGCAAAATAAACTCCAGGTTTGCCAACTTCCCCCAGTACATTAATTCTAAAAAGTGGTTGGATGTTAATCTCTGGATTACGATATATTTTAGAATATCCATCAATTATTTCGTTTCGTATTGCAGCAAAGTCTCGTCCAACTGTATTTACTAATCCAAGAAATGGTAATTGAATCTTGCCATTATCCTGTATATAATATTTACCTTGAATTTTATCAAGGATATTATAGAATGATAGATTTATTCCATCTCCTGGTTTTAAATTTTGCCCTGAAGTATTTATGACAAAAAGCATAAGTATTAAGATTACTAGATGTAAAAAGTTTTTCATTTTATTTTCTTTAATTTTATAGTTTTGATTCCATATACAAATAAATTGTAATTAGCGTAAATATTTGTGACTAAAATCAACATTTAAGGCTTATAAAAATTATGTTGTTTTTTTTTGAAACATTAAACGGTCAGTTTAAAATTTATTAGTAAATCTTTTTCACAAATTCTAACCAGCTTCTTCATATATTTTTTGATTTTTATTTTGTTTTTGATCAAGTTCTTTTAAAAAATTGACTGCATTTGTTGCTAATCCGCAACTGGCATTCCAAGAAGTTATATTTGGATATACTTGTGCAGAAGTTGCTAAAATTATATTCGCATTTTCAATTTTCATTTTGGGTTTTATTTTAGAATAACCCAAAGGATAAATTGGTTCAACAAAAGGTGTCTTGAAAATTTTTATATCTTCAATATCATCTTCTGTAAAATTTAAATCAGGATACAAACTGATAAGTTGTTGTTTCCATCTTTCTGCAATTAGATTTTCATCTTCTTTAAATAGATCGGAATCTTTATTACAGTATTTCATAACATAAACAGCATTATGATTATTATATTGTTCCTTATCAATTAACTCTGTCATTTCTACCACACCATCAAACTCTGTATTTGAGTTAACTACCGGCGCCCAATAGAAATTATCAAGTGGTTTATTTAAAAAGAATAGTGCATTCACAACTCCCTGATACACTAGTTTTGGATCAGTAAAACTCTCACTTAAATTTGTATTCTTTAGAAAGTTTGTAAAAGTAGGAATTGGTACGGTTGAAACAACCCAATCTGCTTCAATTGTATTATTATCCTCTAATGTTAAATGTATTTTGTCATCAACTTTTTGTAAGCTTTTAACTTTTGTATTGGTGGTAACTTTACCACCAAAATCTTTTATCTTTTGTTCAACCGCATCGATAATTGTTTTTACACCACCTTTTATATAACCTCGAGTTGCTACATTTTTTTCTCTCCCCAAACGTTGCCAAATATATAGTGATGGAAGATTACCAGCATGATCGCCAAATTTAGAAAGGAAAAGTTGTTTTAGAATTTTATTCCAAACATGTTTGCCGTAAAGCTTTTGAAACCATTCTTCTATTGGTAGATTATCAAGATCTTTATTCTTTCCTAAATATCTTATTGATAAACTAACAACTCCAAAACGTATTCTTTGCAGAAATGAAATTGGTTTAAACTTCAATAAATCTAAGGGGGAATTAAATGAGTAACGTTTCCCATCAACAATAAAACCCATACGAGTGGGTTTCCAATACATTTGATCTTTTATTCCAACATCTTCAATTAGCTTCAAAAGTGGTTCGTCGGAGGGCATTTGACAATGATAAAATTTATCAATCCAATTATTTTTATATTTAAAATAAGTTCCTAACCCACCTAGCTGAGAATTACTTTCAAGTAGAGTTACATCATATCCGTCTTTGGATAAATTATGTGCGGCTGTAAGTCCAGCAATACCTGCACCAATTACTACAATTTTTTTTTTCATTTTAATTGGAACCTTTACAACCTTCTTGGGGCTGGAGAAACTCTATCTCTAATGCCTAATTTTATGTATTGGAAAATTGTTTTGGAAAGTTTTAATTTACTTTCACCTAACTTTCTATCATATCTAAGTTCGAAAGGAATTTCTACTATGTTTGGCGACCAGTGTCTCAACTTCAATAATAATTCAACCATACATGCAAAACCTTGTTCGCTAACAAGTGTTTCTCCAAAGTGAACAGAAGCTTTCCTAAGTAATCTTACACGGTAACCTCGGTAACCACTTGTAAAATCCTTTATAGAATTTAACGGAAAGATTATTTTAAAAATTACACTTGCACCTCTTGATAACATTCTTCTAAACATAGGT
>Ga0209633_10005714_pt1 | contig 10832 bp, 11 predicted proteins | sample Cruoilmetagenom1_FD_187290 | JGI IMG/M metagenome (GOLD analysis project Ga0209633, IMG submission 187290) | Oil polluted marine microbial communities from Coal Oil Point, Santa Barbara, California, USA - Sample 1 (SPAdes) (version 2) | ecosystem: Environmental > Aquatic > Marine > Oil seeps ... | reverse complement strand
GGAAGAATAGCTGGCATTTATGATGAAGCTTGTGTTATAAAAATCGACAGTTTATGTTCGGGGATATACTCAATAAGTTATTTTCATGACGAAAACTCAAACGATAAACTTGATACGAATTGGATGGGTATTCCGGCAGAAGGTTATGGATTCTCAAACAATGCACATTCTAAATTTGGTTCTCCATCCATTAAAGAAAGAGAGTTCGAAATAAATGGAGATTTAGAAATAGAATTATCACCTAAATATTAAATTATGAAGAAGTATATAAATTATTTAATTCCACCAATAATATTAATCGCAATTGGTTCATTGGTCTCAATCTTGTTTAATTCAATTATTGGATCAATGAGTTGGGTGATTTTGGTGTTTGTTTATTGGGGTGGAATTCTTGCAATAGTTATTGGAGATTCAAAAAAAATGGGAAGAACCATAATAGGATATTTCAAATTTCAGAATTTTAAATGGTATTTAATAGTAATTTCTTTAGTAGTAGGTTTAATGCCATTGCCAATCTTTTTAATGTCATATAAGCTATTTGCAACGCCATTTCTTATTGTATTATGGATACTTGTTGCATTAATAAATCCATTTTTTGAAGAATTATTTTGGAGAGGATATATGCTTGAAAAGGGAAAAGATCTAACTTTTGGAGTAAAAGCCATAATTTCTACTTTCTTGTTTACTCTCTCTCATCCGTTAATATGGGGAGTATTTTCAAAAGCTATGCTTACAAAAGAACTGATTATATCGGTTTTTATAATGGGCTTAGTTTGGACTTATATTTATAAAAAGAGCAAGAGCCTTGTTTTGCCATATTTTTCGCATCTTTTGGTCGATGTGTTTAGTTGTTCAGTATTGGCTTTTATGAATTTATTACCAATGACACATAATTTTTAAAACATTATGAAATCAATCTATTCATTTAATTTTATAAGTCGAATATTTTTTCTGCTTCTTACGCCATTATTTTTTCAAGCATTTGGGATTGGATTTATTTGGCATTCAATATACTGGGGAGTGTTAACTTCAGTTGTTCTAATTTGGATTGTGTTTATTTTAGTATCCCCATTGTTTGGTAGGATTGGTTGTGGCTGGTTTTGTTTTATGGGAACAGCTTCCGATTTAGCAAGTCAACATTCGGTTTTAAAGATGAAATGGAAAATGCCAAAGCTTTGGGTTCGTTTTTTAATATTAATACCGTTTTTTGTTTCTGCATTATTTTTCTATTTTATTAATCAAGAAAAAGGAATAACACATAATTTCGATATTAATTTATTCTTTCTCAAAAATGATTTTAATTCACATTACAAAATTGTATGGGTAGTTGATATCTCGCTTGCTTTAATTCTTGGTTTGTTTCTAGAAAGACGTTGGGCGTGCAAAAATCTTTGTTTTATGGGGGCTCTTTGTGCAGTTGGAGCTACTTACTCTCGATTAATTCCACTTGTAGATAAGGAAAAATGTACGCTATGTGGAAAATGCGAAAAAGAATGTTTGGTTCGATTACCAATAGTAGATTATATAGAAAATAATAATGGTTTAATTACAAATTCGGAATGTATACTTTGTGGAAAGTGTGTTGACGTTTGTAAATTCGATGCAATAAAAATAAGATTTGTGTGGAATAGAAAACGATATAAGATTACTCAAAAAGAAAGTTTTTCGAGAAATATTAATTAACAATTGTTAATAACTATCGTTGACAAAAAATCCGAAAAGAAAATTACATTTAATGTGAAAATGATACTTGTATTGTTACCTTTGGTTTCCCAAAATTAAACCAAGAAAATGGCAGGTAATAATAAAAACTTTCCGAAAAAAATAAATGTTGATCAAGCATTGGATTATGGAAAAATCCCACCGCAAGCTCTTGATCTTGAAGAAGCTGTGCTTGGTGCTATTATGCTTGAGAAAGACGCAATAATAGCCGTTATGGATATTATTAGACCGGAAAGTTTTTATAAAGATGCCCATCAAAAAATATTTAAAGCTGTTCTAGATTTATCGCAGGAACTTCAGCCAATTGATATTTTAACGGTAACCGAAGAACTCAGAAAAAGAGATCAGCTTGATGGTGTTGGAGGTCCGTTTTATATTACACAATTAGCAAGTAAAATTTCTTCTGCAGCACATATTGAGTATCATGCTCGAATTGTAGCTCAGAAACACATTCAACGTGAATTGATTCGTGTTTCAACCGAAATTCAAGGACGTGCTTATGACGATAGTTTAGATGTTAACGATTTAATAGATTTTTCTGAATCGGAGTTATTTAAGGTAGCTGAAGGAAATATTAAAAAAGAAACTACTAAGATTGATCTTATAATTCAGGATGCATTAAGCCAGATTGAAGAAGCAGGTAAACGTGCTGATGGATTAAGCGGAGTACCTTCGGGATACACAAAATTAGATAGAACAACATCGGGTTGGCAGCGTTCCGATTTAGTTATTATTGCTGCTCGTCCATCGATGGGTAAAACAGCATTTGTTCTTTCTATGACTAGAAATATGGCTGTTGATCATAATCAAGGTGTTGCAATATTTTCTTTAGAGATGGCATCGGTTCAGTTAGTAAATCGTTTAATTGTAGCTGAAACGGAATTATCATCTGATAAAATTAGAAACGGGAAATTAGAACCCTTTGAATGGGAGCAACTAGAATATAAAATAAAAAAATTGGTTGATGCATCAATTTTTATTGATGATACACCAGGTATTTCTGTTTTTGAATTACGTGCTAAATGTCGTCGATTATCTAGTCAGCATAAGATCGATATAATTATTATTGATTATTTGCAGTTAATGACAGGTCCGCCAGAGACTCGTGGAAACCGTGAGCAGGAAGTAAGTATGATTTCTCGTTCGTTAAAAGGAATAGCAAAGGAATTAAATGTTCCAATTATAGCACTTTCGCAGCTTAATAGATCTGTGGAAATGCGTTCGGGAACAAAACGACCACAACTTTCAGATTTACGTGAATCGGGAGCGATTGAGCAAGATGCTGATATGGTGTTATTTATTCATCGACCCGAGAAATATGGTTTTATCGAAGATGAAGAAGGAAATTCGTTACTTGGCTTAGCCGAGCTTATTTTAGCAAAACATAGAAATGGTGCCTTAGCTGATATTCGATTAAGGTTTAGAGCAGAAATGGCTAAGTTTGAAGATTATGAGGAGGATTTCTCAGGTTCATTTCCTGATGAAGGTGGTGGAGATAAAGGAGGAGCTTTAACTTTCGGTTCAAAAATGAACGAAGAAAAAAAGAAAGCACAATCCGGCGACGATATATTTGATTTAGGAAGTAACAGAAACTTCGATAGTGAAGCTCCCTTTTAAATTCTTAAACCACTTTTTCACATCAAATATTTAATTTATGAGATATAGACTCTGTATAATCATATTGTTTATATTTTCTTTTAATAAGGCATTTTCCCAAGATAATTTTATTTTTACTCCTATCAATTCGATAATGCTGGAGGTTGGTGGTGTTGGAGGATATGGCTCATTAAATTACGAAAGAGTTTTTGTTCGAAAGAACGATTGGTCTTTTGCCTTAAGAACTGGAATAAGTACTTATCATTTATACGATTATACAAACAGTTTTAATCCCGATATTCTGATTCCTTTTTCTTTAAATATATTTTATGGAAAAAAACATAAAGTAGTTTTAGGAATTGGTCAAACATTAGCCAATATTGTTTATGCTGATACAAAGGATTTTGAACCAGCTCGAAAAATAAATTTTCATTCAAATTTCACAATCGGATACCGATATCAAAAGAATTTGAAAGGTTTATTTTTTCAATGTAGTTATACTCCAATTATTGAATTGGATCACTCTTTAAGACATTGGGCTGGCATTTCTTTTGGATATTCGTTCGCTAAAAAAATTAAGCAATGAGAAAAATATATGTTTTACTAATTTGTTTAATTACGATTTCGTGTTCGAAAGAGGAATTTGATATTGAAAATTTAAACGGGAATGAAATTATAAGTATGGGACATGGAGGAATGGGTGTAGGAAATACATATCCAATTGATAGTTATGAATCTATTTTAAAAGCTTTAAATTTGGGAATGGATGGCAGTGAAATGGATGTTCAGATGACGCGCGATAGTGTTTTAGTGGCATTTCATGATCAAGATCTTTCTGATATTACAAATTTAAGTGGTTTGATTAATTCAAAAGGATGGAGTGAAATTCAGGATGCATATTATACTCAGACCCCATATCTTAACTATTCATTAATTTCATTGGATCAGTTATTTTCTCATATTAAAAATGTGAAAAAGTATAAGTTTACTTTTGATTGCAGACTGTTTGCAAATTCTGATGACACGGATAAATATTACTCAACATATATAAACGCAATTGATAAAATTGTTCAAAAATACGATTTGGAAAATAATTTATATATTGAATCGCAAAATGTGAACTTTCTAAATCGCTTTAAAAATCTTGATACAAACTATAAACTTTTTCTTTATTCATCATCATTTGAGTCGGGATTTGATATTGCTTTGTCTAATAATTTATGGGGAATAAGTATGTCTACTCGAAATATTTCAAAAGAACAGATTGAAATAGCACATGCTAATAATTTATATGTTGCAATATGGAATATTCATACAAAATCTGATAATGTTGATGCCATAAATAAAAATCCTGATTTTATCCAAACAGATGATGTGAAAAGTTTGGTTAAGTTGTTAGATCTTTAAGCAAATATTGAGAATAGAGTTAGAGTTTCTTATAAAATCTCTTGTAATTCTTTTAGATTATATATTTCATGTGTAATATCTTCGGAATGTTCTTTTTTACCTGGATTAAAAAATATTTGATCCAATCCAATGTTTTTTGCTCCAAGAATATCAGCTTCTAAATCGTCACCAATCATAAGACTATATTCTTTTGCAGCCTTTGCATCGCTTAAAGCTTTTTCAAAGATAATAGGGTTTGGTTTTTGAGCTCCTGCATCTTCCGAAGTAAAAACATTAGAAAAATATTTATCTAATTTACTGTTTTCCAGCTTGGTGAATTGCACTTCGTTAAAGCCATTGGTAATAATGTACATTTTATATTTTTTATGTAGATATGCCAATGTTTCATGTGCAAAAGGAAATAGGCGTTTCTTTGTAGGGCTTATTGTAATGTAATCGTGAGCTATTTTTTTTGCCAGTTCTTCATTATCAATTCCGAATTCTTCTAGAGTAACAGCGAATCTTTTATAACTTAGTAATGATTTTTCAATTTTTCCTTCGCGATATAATTTCCATAACTCGTCGTTATGTTTTACATATGTTAAGTAAAAATTATCAAAATTTTGGAATATAACTTCAAGTTGGTATTTTGCATAAATATCATGAAATGTTTCCATAGCATTTTCATCAAAATTCCAGATTGTTCTGTCTAAGTCGAAAAATATATGAGTGTATTGTTTATTCTTTTTAATCATTACAAAAATTATTATTTATTTGCACACAAAGTTATACCATTTGATTGGAGAATGTATGACGAAAATTATGTTTTAAATTAGCTAATTCGATTCATATTTTTAAATCAATTGTTTATCTTGTGAAACTGAAACAAAACGAGCTGTGATGAAAACTAGTTTATGCATTTTGAGTATTTGTTTATTACTTGCTTCTTGTAAACAACCTCATGTAGATAAAAGTAAAGAACAGTATGTGACACAATTAGATGTTTTAATGGATGGTTGGCATCAGGCTGCTGCTGTTGCCGATGAAGACATTTTTTTTGGTCTTTTAGATTCTAATGCAGTTTATTTAGGAACCGATCCTGGGGAGAGATGGTTAAAACAAGAATTTATGGATTGGGGAATGAAATATTTTCAACGCGATACTGCTTGGGATTTTGTTCCTTATAATCGAGTTTGGTGTTTTTCAGAGAAGTTTGATTATGCTTGGTTCGATGAGCTGCTAGAAACACATATGGGAGTTTGTAGAGGATCTGGTGTGTTAAAGAAGTGCGAAAACGAATGGAAAATAGTGCAATATAATTTGGCATTAACATTGGCAAACGATAAGATGAACGATTTTAGAGAGTTACAAAATGTACCTTTAAAGTAATTAAAGTTATAATGTATTTTTGAATTTAATTCCTTAATTTTAATTACTTAAATAATATCTAATAAAATTTAGAATTGATCATACATATTATTGATAATCAGTAAAATAAATTAGTATGAAAAGACTTGGGCTTAAAGTTTCGATATTTATAACAGTTACCTTATTAATTTTTGGATCGTGTAAAAATGAAAGTACAAATGAGGAATATGTTAAGAAAGTTCAATTAAAAAGTGAAACTATTGCAGTAGGAATTTATAAACCAACTGGAATAAATACCTTAAATCTTAATTATATTGCTGAGACCATAAAGATTGATGCAGGTATGGTGTTTGTTACTTTAACTGATGCCGATTTATTAAAAACAAAACTTGAAAACATTGATGTTCTGATTATTCCCGGATTAGATATTGACACCGAAATTTTGGCCTTAGACGATGAGATTGAATCAATATTAAAGAATTTTATTCAAACTAATGGGAAAAGTGTAATTGCTTTAAGTAATGGCGGAAAATTTATTGCTTGCTCTCAACAGAAATCAATTAATCTTACCGATGTTAAGATTAAGGAAAAACAATTACCAACAAAAGGATTAATTACTTTTAATCTGACAAAAAATGGGGAGTCTATTTTTTCGGAGTTAATTGGATATGATAATTTGTATTCATTTTATAATGGGAATTCTATTCTTGAGATTGAAGGTGATACTATTAACAATAAAATAATTGCTCAAATACAAGTAGAAGATATATCCATACCCATAATAATTCAGGCAAAATGCGGATTAGGAAAAATACTTTTTATAAGTACTCAATTTGAAACAACACCCGGTATGCGATGGGTAATACCAAGAATGATTCGTTGGTTGCAGGCTAAATCAATCAATAAATACCAAACAAATATTGTTCGACCAGATTTATATGATTCAAGATGGTTTATTACAGAGCAAATAGAAAAAGAAATAGATCAGTTAAAATTGGTTCTTTCTAATGGTTCAAAAAATGAAGTTCTTGATGCAATAGATAAAGTTTCAAATTATTATCCTTGGTTTTTTGCAGAAGATATAAGACCATATTTAATAGGTAGAAACGACGATTTGAAATTAATGGCAGCAGAATTTTTAGTTAATAACGAATATACTTTAGCATTAAATGATTTTGATACTGCAATTAAAACTGAACGAAATAAGAAGAATAAGGCTTTATTAAGAGAGTATAAGGCAGCTTTACAACAAATGATTGAGCAAAATTAAATAGAGGAATGATTGAAATAGTTTTTTTAGTAATAGGATTACTTATAGGGTTTGCATTGGCATGGTTTATATCCAAATTAAAGTATTCGGATCAAAATGATGCGGAAAATGTGCTTGAAAATTTAAAACAGGATATATTTAATTTATCATCGGACATTAAAGTTAAGGATGATAGGTTAAATGGTTTAAATGAAAGTTTAAAATCGATTAAAGAAGAATTAAATCAAAAGGAAAATATAATAAGTAACTTAGAGAGAAATCTTGCAGGTAAAGATTCTGATTTACGACACATAAATGAGCGTTTGGTTGAGAATAAAAAGGAAGTTAGCGAATTACAAGAGAAATTTAGACTAGAATTTGAAAATCTTGCTAATAAAATATTAGAAGAAAAAACGGGTAAGTTTACCGAGCAAAATAAAAAAAATCTAAATGACATATTAAATCCTTTAAAGGAAAAGATTCAACAATTCGAAAATAAGATAGAGGAAACACATAAAAAAGATATAGCAGATAGAGCATCGATTCAAGAGAGAATAAAAAATTTGGTTGAAACCAGTAATCAGATTAGTGAAGATGCAAAGAATTTAACAAAGGCTTTAAAAGGAGACTCAAAAATACAAGGAAATTGGGGTGAATTAATTTTGGAGAATATTCTTGAGCAATCAGGTTTAGTAAAAGATAGAGAGTATTTTGTTCAACAATCGTTTAAAGATGAATCCGGAAGTAGATTTCAGCCCGATGTTGTAATTAAATTTCCAGATAATAGAAATGTGATAATTGATTCTAAGGTTTCACTAACAGCCTATGAACGTTTTGTTGCAGCCGAAACAAAAGAGCTGCAAGAGAAGGCATTAGCCGATCATATCATATCTATTAAAAATCATATTAAGGAGTTAAGTGAAAAGAAATATCAAGATTTAGTGGATATAAAATCCTTAGATTTTGTAATGATGTTTTTACCAATAGAACCATCATTTCTGCTCGCTATTCAGAATGAACCTAATTTATGGAATTTTGCTTATCAGAAAGGTATTATTCTAATTAGCCCTACAAATTTAATTGCAGTCTTAAAAATGGTTTCGAATTTTTGGGAGCAAGATCGTCAGAATAAAAATGTGATGGAAATAGCTCAGCAAAGTGGAGCGCTTTATGATAAGTTTGTTGGTTTGGTTGAAGATTTAAAGGATATAGGAAATAAACTTGATTCAACGAAGAAAGCTTATGATGGAACTATGAATAAAATCTCAACCGGAAAAGGAAATTTAATATCGCGTGCTCAAAAAATTAAGGAGCTAGGAGCAAAAGCAAAAAAGGAATTGGCAAAAGAATTATTCGAAGAATAGATTTGTTAAAAGTATTGATTGTTAAATAATTATGATATTATTTTGATTTGTCGTAAATATTTTATAATCTCGCGGATTATATAAACACAACAATGAACCGGGTATTTCTTTTTATTTTTTTGATACTTATAAGTGGAGGAATTTATCTTCACGCCATGCACACTAGTAAAATAGTTGATCGTAGCGAAGAGAATATGGATGTCAGTACTTATAATTATTGGGTAGAGAATATTATCGATTCAACAGAAATACCAACTCCAGCCTTTAATCTTGCCTTAAATAGTTTTTACGATTTAAAAATGAAAGGGCTTGTTCGAAACGATTCAATTTTAACCATTATTGATTTTAGTAAATCATCGGAAAAAAAGCGATTGTTTATCTTAGATTTAAAAAACAAAAAGTTAATTAAAAGCACTTTGGTTGCACATGGAATGCAATCTGGGGTTGATATAGCTGAATCGTTTTCAAATAGAAGAATGTCGAATAAAAGTAGTTTGGGTTTATATGTTACAAACGAAACTTATGAGGGCAAGCATGGTTATTCTTTGCGAATTGATGGGATGAGTAAAGATTTGAATGATAATGCTCGTAAACGTGCAATAGTTATTCATGGAGCCGATTATGTAAGTACTAACTTTATTAACAAAAATGGAAGAATTGGGCGAAGCTTTGGATGTCCGGCTGTACCTATGGATGAAGCAGAAGAAATTATTAACCTAATTAAAGATGGATCGTGTTTATATATTTATCATCCTACATTAATTCCAATTTCTCAGTTTGCTCTTGAAAAATTACCTTAATTTCGTTTTTGTCCAGATCGTAAATATCATTGTAAAAAACCATATCGTTATTCTCATCCCCACTGCAGGTAATATACTGAATAAGAATATTTATTTTTTCCGATAATTGAATCTCTTGACGTTGTTTTTTTGATATTAGTTGCTTGAAATTTAGATTTTTCACGTTGTTATATGTGTCCGAAAGATATTGAGCTAACTTTTCTGGATTCTCTAATCGAATGCAACCATGCGAGTAAGATCTGTTTTTATTTTTGAACAATCGCTTCGATGGAGTATCGTGCAAGTAAACACTAAAGTCGTTAGGGAAAATAAATTTTACCTGTCCCAAAGCATTATGGCTGCTATTTATTTGCCTTACCCAATATTTTTTTCCTAAAGGATCACTTTGGTTCCAATCAATATTCGATTCGTTAACTTTTTCTTCAGAATTATTAATTACAAAAAAACCGTTGCGTTTTAAATAGGTAGAGTCTTTTCTAATCTTATAAACCATTTCGTTTGTTAAAATGCTCCTGGGAACTGTCCAATACGGATTAGCAATTACTTTCTCTATACTGCTCGATAAGGTTGGTGTAGGAGTTTTCTTTTTTCCTACAATTACATTAAAAACATCTTTTGTTTTATTCAATTCTACCACGTGTAACTTGAATTCAGGAATGTTTACAAAAAGGTAATTTTCCCCAGAGTAATTTAATCTTCTTAATCGATGCAGATTTAAACAAGCTTGATAATATCTTTTTTGCAGTTGTTGTACTAGTGCAATATGTGTAGAATCGTTTAGCTGTGGATCATTTGTTAATTTATATTGATCTTGAAGTTCGAATAAAGCAGATGTTTTTGTATTTGTTGAGTCGAATTTAATTTGTTTTGTTATACCCGAATAGTAAAGGCTTTTTGCCAATAATTGATCGTCGATAAAAGCTGGTGTAGTATATTTTATCGATAAAATTAAATCAATAAAATAAGGTAATGATTTTAATAATTTTTCGTGCTCAACAACATTCGGTTGAACAGCTGTTATTCTATTTCTTAAATCACTAGATTTAATTGATTCAGAAAGATAATTAGGTAATGTGTTAATATATGCTTTATAGAGTGTCGATGTATCTTTCTCAATTATTCCTTGATTTAGATAAATTAGGAATTTTAAGCTTGAATACGTGGTTGTTAATTCTAGTTCGATTAATGTGTTTAAATGATTTTTTGTATCAATTTTATTTAATTCTGTTCGTAATGATTTTATTTTATCATACGAGAAATAATCAAAAGGAAATCCAAAATATTTGGCACTATCTAGAAGATTTATATATGCATCGAATTGTTTATTTGTTTTATAAATTTCTTAGC
>Ga0209633_10005713_pt1 | contig 10834 bp, 7 predicted proteins | sample Cruoilmetagenom1_FD_187290 | JGI IMG/M metagenome (GOLD analysis project Ga0209633, IMG submission 187290) | Oil polluted marine microbial communities from Coal Oil Point, Santa Barbara, California, USA - Sample 1 (SPAdes) (version 2) | ecosystem: Environmental > Aquatic > Marine > Oil seeps ... | reverse complement strand
ACTTAACATGCCACGAGCTAAAGGTGACCAAGCTAATAAACCGCAGTCTTCATGCAGCGACATTTCGCTAAGATCAGGCTCAAAGTTACGACAAAGCAAAGAAAATTCATTTTGAATGGAGGCCATGCGCGGTAGGTTATGCTGTTCAGCTAACTGTAGCCACTTGCTTGTTCCCCAGGCCGTTTCGTTAGACAAACCGATATGGCGAACCTTGCCTGCCTTAACCAGTTCGCTCATGGTTTCCAGTACTTCAAGAAAGTTATCAAGAACTTCTTGAGTGTCAAAACCAGCTGAATAATCCCAAACTTGTCCGAAATGGTAGGATCCTCGGTTAGGCCAGTGCAGCTGATAAAGGTCAATATAATCAGTTTGTAAGCGTTTTAAACTACTTTCAACAGCCGCTAAAATATTTTTTCGGTCAATATTATTTTTACCTTCCCTGACCCAAGGCATTCCCGGTCCTGCAATTTTTGAGGCGAGGACAACCTGTTCACGACTTTTACGTGAAGCAAACCAGTGGCCAATAATGCTCTCGGTTGTGCCGTAGGTAGCAGCACTTGGTGGAACCGCGTACATCTCAGCGGTATCGAAAAAGTTAATGCCCTGTTCTAAGGCATAATCCATTTGTTCAAAGCCTTCATCTTGAGTGTTTTGTAGCCCCCATGTCATTGTGCCTAAGCCGATAAGGCTGACATCTACTCCTGTTCTGCCAAGTTTTTTGTATTGCATGATCTAGTCTCTTAAATAAGGTATTCTGAAATACTGAAGTCTATACAGTAATGAGTAAAATAGAGTAAGGCAAGTTATCTTTAACGTGAATATTATTTAACTTCTAACACTTGATAGGTTAGCTGAAGTTGGGTACATTGCGAGATCAAAAACTAATAAAGGGGTTGAGGATGAAAGCTTTACGTATTTGGATGGCGGCTGTGGGTGTTTTTTATTTATTGAATTTACTCGTGCTATGGCCATCCATTTGGGCGCCGCAGGTAGCGGGAATGTATCCTGGGGTTGAGTTGCATCAAGGTGAGCCCATTTTTCAGTTATTATTAGATGCATGGTTGATTGTTGGTTTAGGATTAGCGGCCATTGGTGTGGTGCTAATTATGGGGTCTTTTCAGCCTTCACGATATGCGCCCGCGTTGGTGCCAGTTGTTTTTATTACCGAGTTTGTTTTTGGCCTTTGGGATATATACAGTGGTATGAATTATGAAGAGCCCATCATTGTGATAATTACTCTGGTCATACATGTGTTGATTATTGGTTCAGGTTTGTGGGCGTGGAAAAAATCATCAACAGAGAGGGTTGCTAGCTAAAGGACACTACCTTGAGGGAGCCCAGATAATAGTGACTATCTGGGCTAAGGTGTTTTATTTTTGACGTAATTCTTGTAAAGCTTCGTTCATTTTAAAAAGTACGATGAGTAATTCGCACCAGATTCTTGCGCCAACAGCACCTGCAAGGATATAAAATAGCCCCATAAAGAAACTACTGATAGAAAAGCCAGTGTAACCTCCAAACATTGAGCTTAATCCGCCAAATACTGCCCCGAGTAACAATAGGTAATAGACAAAAGTGATGATTTTTGGTGTTAGCATTTTGTCAAAGCTTAGAATGTCCTGCATGTGTATCTCCTTGTGATTTAAATAATTAATACCGGCCTCAGATAAAGGCTTATTGTAGAGTCTAGCATGAGGGTAGCCGGGTTTTGTTTACTTTAAAAAAAGAATAAGTATGTTGCTTGCCAAACTGATTAATGCAAGTCCTTTCCAAAAACCAAGAGGATTTCGTTCCAGCAAGGGAATATGTTCCGTTTCTGTAAATATTTTGTTGGGGTAGGCTAAGTCATGAATAAACTCTGATGTTTCTTCGTATCGGTTCGATGGTTTTTTATGGATCATTTTTTTTAATGCGCCATCGACCCAAATGGGTAAGTCGCTGATCCAATGTCTAGCAGGAATATAATTTAATTTATTAAGGTTTTTTTCACCATATTTTTCACCGAAAGGTAATTGACCGGTGATCATTTCGTAGCAGATAACGCCAAGAGAAAAATTGTCTGAACGGTTACTAGCTGTTAAGCCTTGTAAATATTCGGGTGCTGTATAGTGTTGAGTACCCAATAAAATTTGGCGCTGTAGAGGGCTTGTGATTTCTTCAATGCCAGCAATTTTAGTGGAACCAAAATCAATGATTTTTACCGTACCTTGGGTATCTATAATGATATTTTCAGGTTTTAAGTCCTGATGAATCATTTCCTTCCGATGAAAAGCGCGCAGGCCGCGAGCAATTTGACGAACAATATCTCTGACATCATGAATATCTGGATTGGGATTGTCATTCATCCAATGCCGGAGTGTTTGACCATCAACATATTCAGTCACATAATATAAAAATTGTCGGGGTCTTTCTTGTTCTCGTATTTTTAAGACATGATTATTATCAATGCGTTTTCCAACCCATTCCTCATGCACAAACATATCCAGATAGAGAGGGTCATCCACAAAGTTGACAGAGGGTGTTTTTATAACAACTTGTTGGCCAGTGTGTTCATCTGTTGCTAGGTAAATTTGTGTTCGATTGCTCGCATGAAGCTCTCGCTGGATTCGATAACCATCCAGAATCATGCCCGCTGTTAGTTCGGGTGGGAAGGGAAGTTCGGTAAGTTTTCTGTAAACTTCGTTGTCGCCTATCTGCGGAAGTTGGTTGAATCGAACCACTTGGCAGGTGACATTGTCATCACTACCTTGTTGGAGAGCCAAGAGGGAGATTTCCTTAGCAGCTCGATCTAGGTTTTCACTATTGTCCGAGGTAATTTTTTCAATAATTTGGTCACTAACAAACTCATGAATACCATCGGTAGTAAAAATAAAGGTATCGTCTTGTTCGAGTAGAAAATTGGTATAGTCAATATCTAAGTGTGGGTCGATACCCATGGCACGAGTAAGATAATTTTTGTCATTTGAACCCCAGAATCGGTGATCCTGAGTCAGCTGTTCCATTTTATTTTTTCGCAGACGATAAATCCTGGTGTCACCAATATGGAATAGGTGAACGGTTGAGGATTTAACTACTAAAGCGCTCATCGTGCTGGCAAGTCCTTTATGATGCTCAATCCCTTTTTGTGCGACGCCAAGCATCCAGCGGTTAGTCGCTATTAACACCTTTTGAATAGCTGTTTTTACTGTCCATGAATCAGGGGTACTGTAGTAATCCGATAAGAGGCTTTTAACACAGGTTTCACTGGCGAGTTTGCCTTCTTCACACCCACTAACGCCATCGGCAATAACCATCACAATACCTTTGTGATCTAGAGTTGATGCCTCGGGAACGAGGATGCCATAGCTATCCTGATTTTCTTTTTTAAGCCCTTGGTCAGAATACTGCCCAAGGGTTATTAAGGTGTTAGTATCTTTCACGCGTTTAGTTTTTATTAAGTGACATCAATCAACTGGACTGTTCCATCTTCAAGAACTTCAGCCGTTTGGCCTTTAGGCTCTTTTAAGAATATCAGCATTAGAAATAAGACGAAACCAGCGGTAGCACCAATAACAATAAAGAAAGCCTGTGGTGAAACAAAAGACAGTACGGTTAAGAAAATTAATCCTCCCACGTTGCCGTAAGCACCAACCATGCCGGCTACTTGCCCCGTCATGCGGCGTTGAATAAGAGGAACCATGGCATAAACCGCACCTGACCCACCTTTTGAGAAGAGCCCGCACAATATCGTACAAGCAACAACGAGAGGTACGGCCCACTGTTGGTTAACTTGACCCAGGATAATAAAACCGACAGTGATACCCGTGAACAAAATAACCAATGAACGTTTACGACCAATTTTATCACTTAACAGCCCGCCACCAGGTCGTGCAATCAGATTCATTACGGGATAAATGGCTGCTAAAATCCCGGCAGTTACTGGTGATAACCCAAACATATCAACGTAAAATAAAGGTAACATCGATACTAAGGCGAGTTCGGAGCCGAAGGTCACCATGTAAGCCATATCAAGTATCGCGACTTGTTTAAACTGGTAGCGAAATAAGTCAGGAACTTCCTCTTTAAAAATCCCCTTGTTAACTTTAATAATATGTCCAGCTTGATAAAGATAGATGGCACTTACAGCGATGTAGCCGATTAAGGTTGTTTGTGCATCTAGCCAGTTCATACCGGAGGGGGACAATTTCCAAATCAATAAGGCAAGAGCACCATAGACGGGCATGCTCATGAATAAGTAAAGTGCAAGATCGGCTTTACTGGTGACTTCCATACCACCATTTTTTTTAGGTTTGAAATAAGTAGAGCCTTTAGGTGTATCCGTAACGCTATAGTAATAGTAGATACCATAAAGGAAAGAAATAATAGCCGTGATTGTTAATGCATAGCGCCAGCCATCTTCGCCGCCAACCCATAGCGCTAAACTAGGTAATATCATTGCCGATGCGGCGGAGCCAAAGTTACCCCAGCCTCCATAAATTCCCTGAGCAAGACCGGTTTGTCTGGCAGGAAACCATTCGCCGATCATACGAATTCCGACTACAAATCCAGCACCAACAAAACCTAATAGGAAACGTGCTAGCGCAAGTTGTTGGAATGTCTGTGCCCAAGCAAAAAATAAACACAGGAAGGCAGAGATAATCAAAATACCAGAGAATAAACGTCTAGGTCCTAGGTTGTCGACTAGCATGCCAACAATAATGCGTGCGGGGATTGTTAAAGCAACATTTAATATCAACAACACAGAGACTTCCTGATTGGTCAACTGGAACACATCACGAATAACAGACATCAACGGCGCATGGTTGAACCAGACCATAAAGCTGATAAAAAAGGCAAACCATGTGGTATGCAGGATACGTATATTTCCCTTGAATGAGAATAAATTTAATTTTTGAGGCATGGTTGAGTCATCTCCGTTAACGATAAGGAATGATACAAAGCAAATATTGGGCCAAGCTGCAAGGTAATGGTTTTAGTCGTTTTTTTAAAAGATGGTTAAGCTAGCAGATTGTTGATGCACCATGTTGGCGTTAGCTGGTATTTGAAGCGCACCGATATGGTGCGATAATTTATTCTTATCAGTTGTAGGATCGTGCTATTGGGGATTAAAATCATGAGAGATCAGGTAGTTACAGTGCTATTTTTTTATTGGCATATATCCTGCTTGTGTTGCTGGATATGATTATTATGACGGAGATTTAGATGGGTGATAAGGCAAAGCTAGTTGTTATTGGCAATGGCATGGTAGGGCATAAGTTTTTACAGGCCATGGTCAATAGTGATGAAGCGCAAGACTACGAAATAATAACCTTTTGTGAGGAAACGCGATTAGCCTATGACCGTGTCCAGTTAACTTCTTTTTTCAGTGGTAAAACAGAAGATGATTTGTCGATGGTTGAGCCTGGCTTTTTTGAGAAAAACGGCATCACCGTTCATCTAGGCGATAGAGCCAGTCATATTGATCGTGAAAAAATGGTTGTAACGTCAGAAAAAGGCGTCAGTATCGCTTACGACAAACTTGTTTTAGCAACGGGTTCTTTTCCATTTGTGCCGCCTATCCCTGGCCATCAGAGAGAAAATTGTTTTGTCTATCGTACGATCGACGATCTTATTGAAATTTCGACAGCAAGTGAGCAGTCTAAAGTTGGTGTTGTGATCGGTGGTGGTTTGTTGGGGTTGGAGGCAGCGAAAGCGCTCAAAGACTTAGGTTTAAAAACACATGTCGTTGAGTTTGCGCCACGCTTAATGGCCGTGCAGATCGATGATGGTGCTGGCGCGGTATTAAGACAAAAAATTGAAGATTTAGGCGTGAGTGTTCACACGCAAAAAAATACTAAGCAAATTATAGCGGGTGAGGAGTGTGTGCACCGAATGGAATTTGCTGATGGTTCTCATGTAGAGACGGATATTATTCTGTTCTCGGCAGGTATTCGACCCCGTGATGATATTGCTGCGGATTGTGGTCTGCAGTTGGGTGAGCGTGGAGGCATTGTCGTCAATGATCAGTGCCAAACGTCGGATGAGAATATTTTTGCAATTGGTGAATGTGCGTTGTGGGATGGCAAAATATTTGGCCTAGTTGCGCCGGGTTATAAAATGGCTCAAGTAGTTGCTGATCAACTAGTTGGTGTTGAGAATGCTTTTACAGGTGCTGATATGAGCACTAAGTTAAAATTGATGGGAGTCGATGTTGCTAGCATTGGTGATGCTCACGCGACGACAGAAGGTGCCAAAGTTTATACCTACGTCAATGGTAATGAAGAAGTTTATAAAAAGATTGTTGTCAATGAAGCGAATAATCGCTTACTAGGTGCGGTTCTTATTGGTGATACCGTTGATTACGGCAATTTATTACAATTGAAACTGAATGATATGGCTTTGCCAGAATATCCAGATTCATTGATTTTACCGCAACGTGATGGCTCAGGAGTTACAGGTTTAGGTGTTGAGGCTTTGCCAGATGCAGCGCAGATTTGTTCTTGTTTTGATGTGTCAAAAGGAGACTTATGCCAAGCTATTTCTGACGGTGCAACCACCATGGGGGCGCTTAAAGACTGCACTAGTGCGACTACAGGTTGTGGGGGTTGTACGGCTCTAGTTGGCCAGGTTTTAAATAAAGAGCTGGAAAAAATGGGTATGGATGTTAATACCGATTTATGTGAGCACTTTGCGTTTACCCGTCAAGAGCTTTATCACCTGGTTCGAGTAGAAGGTATCAAAACGTTTGATGCGATGCTTGAAAAACATGGTTCAGGTTTTGGTTGTGAAATTTGCAAACCAACCATTGGCTCAATTTTAGCGTCTTGCTGGAATGATTATGTTCTGGAAAAACCGCTTGTTGGTTTGCAGGATACCAATGATCGTTATTTGGCTAATATCCAAAAAAATGGCACGTATTCAATTGTACCTCGTATTCCTGGTGGTGAAATTACACCAGACAAGCTGATTGCGATTGGCCAAGTAGGTAAAAAATATAATTTATATACCAAAATAACTGGCGGTCAGCGGGTTGATTTATTTGGCGCGCGGCAAGAACAGTTACCGATTATTTGGAAAGAGCTTATCGATGCAGGCTTTGAAACAGGGCATGCCTATGGTAAATCGTTACGTACCGTTAAATCCTGTGTGGGTAGTACCTGGTGTCGTTATGGTGTTGCAGATAGCGTAACAACAGCGATAGATCTTGAGAACCGATATAAAGGGTTGCGCTCACCTCATAAAATAAAATTTGCAGTTTCAGGCTGTACGCGTGAGTGCGCTGAAGCGCAAAGTAAAGACGTAGGAGTTATTGCCACAGAAAACGGCTGGAACTTATACCTCTGTGGTAACGGAGGAATGAAGCCAAGACATGCTGACTTATTTGCAACGGGCTTGGATTACGAAACAATGATTAAATACATTGATCGTTTCTTGATGTTTTATGTCAAAACGGCTGATCGTTTACAGCGCACATCCACTTGGATGATGAATCTTGATGGCGGTTTAGATTACTTACGTGAAGTTGTTATGGAAGACTCATTAGGCTTAGCAGAGACATTTGAGAAAGAAATGTTGGGTGTTATTGATGCGTATCAATGTGAGTGGAAAACAACAGTTGACAGTGAAGAAAAGTCGAAGTCGTTTAATACCTTTTTGAATACTGATCAAGGTGATAGTCAGATTGTATTTGTGCCAGAGCGTGACCAAATTCGCCCAGCAAATCAAGAAGAAATCACCTCAACAATTAACGCTTAGGACATAAATTATGGCGATTGAATTAGATATAAACTGGGTTGACGTATGTGCTTTGGATGAGTTGGGTGAGAACCTTGGCTCTGCCGTACTGCTGGATAAAACGCAAATAGCACTTTTTTATATTAAGCCGCTGGCGCAGGTTTTTGCAATTAATAATTTTGACCCTTTTAGTCAGGCGCATGTGCTGTCACGTGGCATTATCGGGAGTAAAGGAGAGGAGCTAGTGATTGCCTCGCCGATCTATAAAGAGCACTTCAGTCTTAAAACAGGGCAGTGTCTCGAAGATGAAACTGTTTCGGTTGAAACGTATCCAACAAAAATTTCAGATGGCCGAGTTTTAATTGGCTACGCAGTTAACGAGGACTGATTTGATGAGCATAACCTACTACACATTAGATGTTTTTACTAAAACGGCATTTCAAGGTGCGCAAATAGCGGTTTTTCCTTTTGCTGCAGATTTATCAGAAGAGCTATTGCCCTTTATAGCGAGAGAGCTAAACCTCTCTGAAACAGTTTTTATCTACCCATCTGAAGGGAATAGCAATACTTTTAAATTAAGAATTTTTTCGCCAACGGCAGAAATAGATTTTGCAGGCCATCCGATGTTAGCCGTTGCTCATGTGTTAGTAGAAACAGGGCAAGTTAAACAAGAGGGGGCTTATACAAAAATCACGCTGGAGCAGAATAAGCAAGCGATAGAGGTGAATATTTCTGCACAAGATAGTGGCAGTAGCTTTGTTCAGTTCACTTTACAAAGCAGTGCGATTGTTGATCGTTACACTCCCCCGGGGAATGAGCTGGCCAGCATACTTTCTATAGAAGAAAGGCATATTGACCATATCTTTTATCATACACGTATGGCCTCTGATGGCGTGCCTTATTTAATTGTACCGCTAACGTCCCAGCAAGCGGTTGAAGAGGCTCGCTTCGATTTAAAAGCATGGGGCCAATCAACTGCTCCAGCGATGGCGGCACAAGAAATACTTTTATTTAGTGCTAAAACAAAAATGAAAGGCAGTAATTTCCATGCGCGGTTAGTTGGTCCAAGTATTGGTCTACACGAAGACCCACCTGTTGGCTCGGTTTTACCCGCCTTTGCTGGCTATTTAGCTTCACACGATAATATCAGGGAAGGGACTTATAGTTTTGCCATAGACCGTGGAACGGTTGATACACGTCTAAGTTTATTGAATTTAGAAATGGATGTAAAAAAAGGGCGCCCAATCACGCTTCGTGTGGGAGGGAACTCTGTATTGATCAGTAAAAATGAATTATTGATTAAGGTATAAGGAGCGAATTAATGCTATTTGGTCGACACAAAAAGAATGCAATAAAGATTGCCGATAAGAAAATCGAAAACTGGACTTATGCGACGTGTGGTTATTGTTCAGTAGGCTGTTCCATCGAAGTAGGCAAGACTGCTGAGGGTAAAGTGGTCGGTTCACGAGGTGTGGCAGATGCGAATGTTAATCAGGGCAAGCTCTGTGTTAAAGGTATTTTTGAACATGAGCTTTTTGAGTCTAATGGGCGGGGTGATAAACCTTTAATCCGAGAGTCTATTCTTGATGGGTATCGTGAAACAAGTTGGGATGAAGCAACTGAAACGATGGCGAATAAGATTCGTGATATCCAGGAAAAATACGGCCGTGATTCATTTGCCGTAGTGTCTACAGGGCAGTTGCTAACCGAGGAATTCTATACCTTAGGCAAGTTAACTCGTGGCATTATCGGTACTAATAACTATGACGGTAATACAACCTTATGTATGGCCTCAGCCGTTTCAGGGTATAAGCGTTCTTTTGGTTCGGATGGGCCGCCAGGCTGTTATGACGATTTTGAGCATACCAACTGCTTTATGGCGTGGGGCTCTAATTTACCCGAGCAGCACCCAATTATTTATTGGCGCTTGCAAGAAGCGCGTGAGAAGAGAGATTTCCCACTGATTGTGGTGGATCCTCGGGTGACCATGCTGGCACAAAAAGCTGATATTCATCTTGCGATCACACCGGGTACGGATGTGGTGCTGCAAAATGCCTTGATGTATGTCATTTTGAATGAAAATCTCGAAGATAGAGAGTATATCGAAGCAAATACCGTTGGGTTTGAGCAATTAGAGGCAGAAGTTCAAAAATATGATCCAACAACAGCCGCCGCTATTTGTGGGATTGATGAGGACACCATTCGAAATGTCGCCCGTATTTATGCGAAAGCAGATGCAGCGATGAGCGTCTGGACGATGGGTATTAATCAAAGCACACATGGGTCTGATGGTGTCGTTGGTATTAATAACCTTAACCTAGTGACAGGGAATATTGGTAAACCAGGTGGCACAAGTTTATCCATAACGGGTCAATGCAATGCGATGGGAACCCGTGAATGGTCGTCTTGTTCAGGATTACCGGGTTATCGTTATTTAGAAAACTCAGAGGATCGTGAAGAAGTCGGCAAGTTTTGGAATGTGGATCCAGAGTTTTTTCCAAAAACCCGAGGTTTACAACAAACAGATATTTTCCCTGCGATTGAAACAGGGCAAATAAAGGGCTTATGGCTAGTTGCAACCAATCCAATGACCTCGATGGCCAATACCGAACGTGTTCGTAAAATACTGGAAAAGCTAGATTTTCTGGTGGTGCAAGATAGTTACGCCGACGTGGAAACAACTCAATATGCGCACCTTTACCTGCCCGCAGCTACCTGGGCTGAAAAAGAAGGTGTATTCACCAATACCGAACGCCGAGTGAATATTGTTCGAAAAGTGACTGATGCGCCGGGTGAATCCAAAGCTGATTTACATATTTTTAATTTACTGGCTAAACAATTTGAACAAAGTAAGGCAATGCGTTTTCCAGAAGATCCCTCTGATGTCTTTAATGAAATGAGAGAGCTATCAAAAGACCGACTAGTTGATATTTCCGGTATGGATCACGAATTAATTGAAAAAAGTCGTGGTATCCAATGGCCCTATACTGAAAAGCAAGTGGCTGAGCAAGAGGCTCCACCGCCGGGAGGAAAGCGTCTTTATACTGAACCAGGTACTTTTAGTTATGCTGATGGAATGGCTAAATTAATTCCGCTGCCCTTTATAGATAATAATGAAGTG